>Ga0163155_10000491_pt1 | contig 48744 bp, 34 predicted proteins | sample OliLakLV19SP4G1_FD_148611 | JGI IMG/M metagenome (GOLD analysis project Ga0163155, IMG submission 148611) | Freshwater microbial mat bacterial communities from Lake Vanda, McMurdo Dry Valleys, Antarctica - Oligotrophic Lake LV.19.SP4.G1 | ecosystem: Environmental > Aquatic > Freshwater > Lake >... | reverse complement strand
GGCGAATAGAGGCTACTGCTGTGTATCATATTGAAAGGAGTAAAATTCAGAAAGTATATTTTAAGCAATAATGAATTGGTTTACATCTTTTTTCGAAAAGGTACGATACCTCAAAATAACAAAATTGAATTCAGTTAATGAAAGCAGTAGTGTATACTAAATACGGACCACCGGAAGTCGCTGTCTTAAAGGAAGTTCCAAAACCAACGCCCAAAGACAACGAAGTATTGGTTAAAGTTTACGCATCCACCGTAAACCGAACAGACGCTGGTTTTCGAAGCGCTGAATATTTTGTTTCCCGATTTTGGAGCGGGCTATTCAAGCCCAACCATCAAATACTGGGTTGTGAATTTGCAGGAATCATTGAGGAAACCGGGAAACAAGTAACAATCTTTCAAAAGGGGGATCATGTTTTTGGATTTAATGACAAATCTTGGGGGGGGCATGGAGAATATTTGACGATAGCTGAAAGTGATGCCATCACTACCATACCCAATAATGTAACCTTTGATGTAGCTGCAGCTATTACGGAAGGTGCCCACTATGCATTGAATAATATTTAAGCTTCAGAAATAGAAAGTGGTCAAAATGCTTTAGTCTATGGGGCAACGGGTGCCATAGGTTCTGCGGCTGTGCAGTTACTAAAACACTTTGGGATAAATGTAACAGCTGTGTGTAACACAAAGAATGTGGATCTGGTAAAGGCACTAGGTGCTGATGTAGTAATTGATTATCAAACAAAAGATTTCACAAAGACAGCCACCCGGTTTCATTTCATTTTTGACGCCGTTGGAAAAAGTTCATTTGGCCAGTGTAAGCCGTTACTGACCAACAAGGGAGTTTATATCTCCACAGAACTAGGGAAGAATGCAGAGAATATATTTTTAGCGCTGACAACACCCATGTTTGGGGGGAAACGGGTTTTATTTCCGATACCAGTTATGAATAAGGAGACTGTCATTTTTTTAAAACAGCTTGTTGAAAAAGGGGAATATAAACCAGTCATTGACAGGCAATATATACTCAGCCAGATTGTAGAGGCTTACAAGTATGTTGAAACCGGACAAAAAACAGGAAATGTTATTCTTAAAATTGCAGATTGATAATACTATAACCACTGACTTAAGCCCAATGTACATTGGAGTTTAGTTGAGCGAGGAAGAGCATTGTTGTTTAATGGGAATTATAAAATTGAAAAATAGAAGTTCCCATATTTATTTCAATTACAAGAATAGCCCATTTTCGTAAGCAGTCTCAAAAAGTCAATTGTATTGACGGCTCCATCACCACTGAAATCTTCATTGCACCCCGTACAAATAACCCCAAAGGCAGAGAGCAGCATGAGGTAATCATTCGTATTGACGATACCATTGAAATCTAAATCTTCCCGGATACACCTCACCGTAATATTCACCGGTAACGAGAAGGTTGTTGCTCCAAATGAATCGGTTGAGGATGCTGAAAAAGTATAGATACCCATAGGGGGATTAACCAATGAGGTATTTTGAAATGGAATCTGCAGGTCCTCACCGATATAAATGGCATCCACAAAAAAGGTCACCACACTTACGCTATCATTCGGATCTTCTGCGATCACTTCAATCACAATCGTATCCGGGTCATAATAGATGAATCCGTCTACTGGATTGGAGATGACACATGTAGGAGCTACATTACTTAACACTACGATGTCTACAGGGGAGGATACCATAGTGGCTCCTAAAAGATCGACAGCTTTTACGGTGAGTAAATAAGCTCCGGAGGTAACACCATCCCATGCATATTGATAGGGACTGATGCTATCCTCGCCAATTTTTATATTGTTAGCATAGAACTCTACAAGCGCAACATATCCATCAGTGTCATCAGCTATTGCGTCTATGTGAATCGTATCAGCAACACTGTACTGAGCACCCGACGATGGATTAGTAATCGAGCACTCAGGGGCATCATTAGGTGTACCAAGTCGTACGCGGATGCGCGGACGATTCTGGTCGCCATTTCCGGAAAAGGAAAAATTTCCTGATACGCTAATGTCATTGAATAAGCCCGAAGTCTCCTCAAATAAAACACTGAAAGGTGATTCACTGGAAGATGAATAATCCCCGAAGGGAACCCCATTAACGACTAAGTCAAAAAGTGACGCCGTATATCCTGAAGCACTCCCCTGGCCCCACACATTGATATACGTCAATCCTTTTCCAACAAGAGTTGGCGCACTATTCGTCACCGTTTCCTCCGGATCTGCATAGTCTCCATCGCGGTTAAAATCAACATTCCAAACTGATGTTCCGGTTGCTTTAGTGTACGTGAAGAGAAAGGAATGTGTATCTCCATACATATTGCCATTGGTATTCCAGACTGGAGCGCCGGAGGGGTTCATTTGCCAGGTTTCTCCACCGGATTGACCAGGAGCCGGTGTGGCCGGCGTATACAATGCTGCTTCAAAAGCTCTCTCTGCATTATGTATATGCGCCTGAATATCGATTGAAGAAAACGTATCGTTAGATAGTACGGGTTGGGCAATGATCTTGGAAAAGAAGCCAGTATTCATCATCAGCAAAAGCACCATGACATTGATATGCCAGGCTTTCAGGATTAGATTTATAAAGTGAAAAAACAACCACCGCATTTGAAATCTTGATGGATGAATAATAACGGGTTTTATCATTTCAGGTTGTATCAGGTGATTATAGTATTGTATAATGCAATCAACATATCGAACACAGCGATGGATGTTATTTCTTAGCGTCCATCGCTGACATTGCCGATATGTGCTAATATGACGTTGCTTTAATTACAGGTGTATCCAATTTTGCTGAGTAATCTTAAAAAATCAATCGTATTGACCTCACCGTCATCGTTAAAATCCGCATTACATCCATTACATTGTATACCGTATGAGGAAATGAACAACAAAAAATCAGTTGTATTGACTATTCCATTAAGGTCAATATCCTCACGAATACATCGTACAGTGATGTTCACCGGAGATGAAAAAGTAGAAACACCATATATATCTGTCGATTTGGCTAATAAGGTATACATGCCCATAGGGGTATCAAGTAAGGAAAGATTTTCAAATGGGGCTAGGTTGTCAACACCGATTGAAACCATGTTCAGAAAAAATTCTACTTCTGCCACTCCGTCTGTCGCATCTGTCGCCAGCACCTGAAATGGTATAGTCACAGGATCAAAAAAGATTTCACCATCGAAAGGACTGGTAATGACGCATGTTGGTGGAGCATTAACAATTCCAGTGACAAGAGCAGATACCATCATGCCATTCCTTGAGTCTATTGCTTTTGCCGTCAGCGCATATATGGCCGGAAGGGGAGAATAAAGTGTAATGCTATAAGGGGCTATACTATCCTCCCCAACTTTGACTGTGTCCACATAAAACGCTACTACAACGACCGAATCATCTGTATCTGCTGCTATAGCTTCTATAACTATACTGTCAGGTTCAAACAGAACAAATCCATTGGATGGATTGGTAATACTGCAGGTAGGAGGTGCATTGACGATAATGGTCACCGGCGCAGAAATCGTAAAAGCATCATAGGAGTCTGTTGCTTTAGCCGTCAACACATAGGTACCCGGTGCAGCGCCAACCCAAGTAAAATTATAAGGACTGATGCTGTCTTCTCCTATTTTGGTACTACCTGCAAAAAATTCGACAACCATGATGATCCCATCATCAGTAGCATCTGCTTCAATAACAATGTTGTCGGTTACATTAAATATCGATCCATCTGCCGGATCGGTAATGAGACAGATCGGAGCTTCATTCGTTGTACCCATTCGTACCCATATCCTAGGTCGCTCCTGTCCTCCATCCCCGGTGAAAGAAAAATTTCCTGTGATGATCACATCATCAAACAAGCCAAGTGTTTCTTCAAATAAAGTGTTGAGTGGTGTATCACTGGAGGATGAAAACGAACCAAAATTTTCACCGTTGATTGTAAAATCAGAAACGTTAGCTGCTAACCCTGAGGCATTACCCTGAACGTATATGTTAACATACTTGAATCCTTTCCCTGCAAGTGTCGGAGCAACATTTGTAACTATCTCTTGCGGATCCGCATAATCGCCATCGCGGTTGAAATCAATTTTCCATTCTGTATTCCCGGTTGCTTTTGTATAGATTAACTGAAATGAATGGATATCGCCATATACATTACCATTGCTGTTCCAGATCGGGGCACCGGATGGATTCATTTGCCATTCCCCTCCGCCAGGTTGACCGGGAGCCGGAGTACTAGGGGTAAATAATACGCCTTCAAATCCGGTGTTGCCATTGCGCGCACGGGCATCTATTTCAAAGCATGGAGGGAGATCATCCGTTGATAGGTAGGGTTGCGCTAAAAGTGTTCCGGATAATCCTGAGCTCATGATCAAGAGTAAAAGAACACCTTTGTGTGTATGCCGCCAACAAAGGGAGATAAGTAAAAATTTTAAGGAATAAGAAGTTTCCTTAGTTGTTAGAAAAGTTGAAAATAATAATTGAGATTTCATTAGGCTTTGAGGGTATAAAGGGGTGAAACAATACACCGAATGTAGGTTGGACATCTAATCTGATTGTAAAAATTATTAGCAGGTGTGTAAAAAAATAGATACAATCAAAATATTTACATTGAATGTAAAGAAGATAAATTATGCTAGTTTACAATGGCTACCATTTTCAGAAGCAATCCTTTTAATAGCCGGCATCTACCATCATGATTTACAAATGATGAACATACCTTGTGTATTCAACATTTGAAATAGAAACCAGCAGGTTAGTGCTATTGGATCATTGATTGAGACATAAAAAGCTGACTTTATCCTGTCGGTTTAGCTAAGGATGGTCTCAGGTTTTATTTGTTACGATAAGTTTCTGATTATTTAACACCCGTTTGGATGCTACTCAGGCATCAAGGCATACCTTTGGCTCCTCTTAAAGCAATTTAATCTTAACTGTTCTTAAACCACGGAGTAATGACACTAATTACCATAGCATTGCTATGCTTTTTTATGAAGCAAGGCACCCATCCTGAATCAACAAGCGTCGATCTTCAGGTTCAGAATCAGCTAACCTACAATAGCATGGTGGAGATTGACAGTCTTGACCTCATCATATTTAATCTTGATCAGGCTTCTATTGAGGGCACTGTCATTCAGATACCTGTCTTTATCTTTTCAGACGAACAAATTAATGCACTTGACTTCTCCTTGCTGATGGATACCCTAAGTCTTGATTATGAATCTATAGTAGATCACGTAGGCGATATTCAGTACGCAGCTCATCAAGCCGGGGATTCAAAATTCAGATTTACATCCAATAGTTTTTCACCATATCCTATGGTCCCACAGAAAGTGATTTCTGTCCGTTTCAACTCACTCAAAGGAATTGTCACCAGAGATGATTTTCAAATGCTGGTTGGATATTTAAACGGGGAAAGATGCACGATCGAATTGCAAATGCAAGGCGATGAAATATTTGTGAGCAGTAAAGAGATTGAGACAAGCGATTTGTTTATCAGCCCCAATCCGGCGACTGACTTTATATACGTTGAATCTGATGAGGAAGGCAACTTAGATATGTTTGATCTTCAGGGAAAAGCGGTTATATCCGCTTATCGGTTAAGTACAAATGACATCAACAGTATAGATGTTCAGTCATTTCCACGAGGGACCTATACCGTACGAATTGTAGGTAAAGACCACACTATAAAAACACAAAAAATTGTACTGCAATAATTGAGTTGCAGTTTTATCTGTTTCACCTTAACGTATTTACTTAAAAATGCTAAAATCTAAATTCATGAAATTAGTTTACACAATTGCTTTTTTCTTATTTCTCAGCTTTCAGGTTTCATCTCAGGATGGACTGGAGCGTATTATCGTAGAGAAATATTATATATCCGACGAGAATGATAAAACAGTCGATGGCGACGGAGGAGAATTGCCAGCCGGCTCTGTGACATACAGAGTATATATTGATATGCTTCCTGGGTATATTTTTCAGGCAGTTTTTGGGGTGGTAGAACACGAACTCAAGATAGCCACAACAACCCGCTTTTTTAATAATGAAGACAGAGGCAACAGGCACCCTGTCTATACCAGGAATCAGGCTCAGAATAATACAGTCATGCTTGACTCATGGTTGTCTGTGGGTGCCGGCATGAAAGATTATGCAGGCGTATTGAAGATCTATGATACGGGTGAGAACACTATTGTAAATGCAGATGGTGTATTGCAAAATCATGATGCGGACGCTGGTATTCCAATTTCTATTCAGGATGGCGTGGTGCTGGCTCCTTCAGAGCCTGTCACGGTGGTTGGATTTTTTGATACCGATTTATCTGTTTTTGATGATGCCAACGAGGGACCGATCCCAACCATAGTGAGCACACGGAATGGTGCATGGTCTGCCTTGAATGGTTCCAAGGGACCTGATTCTACTGCCAATATCGTATTACTTGGACAATTCACAACAGATGGTGAATTTGAATTTGAAATGAACATTCAAATTAGAAATGAAGCCACCTTAGGGGTTGAAACCTATGTAGCGCGGGACCCCCTTGAAAATCAAGTGCAGCGGAATGATTTGATTTATCCTGATTCAACTACTGCTGTAAAAGAGCAACTTATTGACCTGAGTGACCAGGTCCGGATATTTCCAAATCCAACCACTGGACACATAACGGTTCAGATCGATGATCAGATACCTGTAGCAGGAGCCAATAATTCATACCGATTGATCGCACTTGATGGATCAACACTTAGGAAAGGCAAGATTGCAGACCACTCGACTGCGCTTGAATTCGACCATTTGTTACCAGGCATGTACATTCTCTCGCTTGAGCTGGGCAATACATATCAGTACAAAGGAAAAATCGTAGTAACCCAGTAAACCAATAACCATATGAAGGGGTATGCGGTATCGTATACCCCTTTTCTGATTCTATTTCGTCTTTATGACTAAGCAGAGATTCTGGCTTTGGCTTGCCTTCATGTTAGTTTCAGCCATCCATATTTCCGCACAGGGCACTGTGCGTGGAAAGATATCCGATGAAAACGGAGAGCCACTGATAGGTGTATCTGTTTTCCTCAAAGACAATGCCACCGTCGGGACATCGACAGACCTTGACGGAATCTACTCGCTACAGATCAGCAGTGATATAGCCAAAACAATCGTGGTGTCTTATATTAGTTATGAGACCATTGAGGTTATTGTACAGGTTGCGAAGGGGGAAGTGTTGATCAAGGATTTTATCATGGGCGCTGCTTCCTTCACCCTCGGCGAGGTGGAAATTGTAGCCAAGCAGGAAAGGAACAACCAGTACTACATGGAGAGCATCAAGAAAAAGTCCGCCAGTACATTAGATTATATGTCCGGTGATCAGATGAATAAAATCGGCGACAACAATGTGTCTGCTGCCATAGCACGTGTAACGGGAGTGGCTACCAATGGCAACTTTATTACAGTGCGTGGTCTAGGCGACAGATATGTACAAACCTGTGTCAATGGATCGCTCATTCCAACGCTGGATCCTTTTACCAATAATATACAGCTGGATTTATTTCCTTCTAGTTTTGTAGATAATATCATCATTACCAAAACAGCAAGCGCGGATATTCAGGGTGATTGGGCTGCCGCCTATATCTCCATTGAAACCAAGGATAACCCGGACAAATTTTCGCTTGGATTTGAGACAAAGGTGGGCTATGCACCCCAGACGAGTTTAAAGAAAATAATTACGAATCAAACAAGCCCTACTGACTGGCTTGGGTATGATAATGGCTTCAGAGACATAAACCATGATCAATATACACCGGTCAACCCATCGCCTACTCAGTATGAGCAGTTTTGTGCTCTTGGATTGGAAGATTATTTCAGATCTATAGGGATTACAGAGAGTTGGTTTCCAGGCAGTGAGATAGGTGAAACGTATTTTAGACTTGGACTTGTGGAGCTTGGCTTGCTGGGACCCGCTTTCATCAATGATGCTCAAGCTGTAAATGGCGCAAAGGAAGAATATTATTCAGGAACCTATCAGGATGACGCCTTCAAGGTGCTCAATGCGGATGCGGAGGAATCGCTCGATGCTTTTGCCAATAACTGGGATACGTTTGAAGAAACAGCCCCACTCAATTTTTCGCAGACATTTTCTATAGGCAATCAGACAAAGCTTTTCAATAAACCCTTTAGTTTTTTAGGGGGTTTCCGGTATGCGAATGGCGTTCAATATGATCCACATGCCTATTTTAACCGGGCATTTTCTACCGAAGTTGATTCAAGCGGAAATCCATTTATTATTCAGCAATATAATCAGGAGTACGCAAATTATTCCTCTGGATGGACAGCCCTTGCCACGATAAATTATAAGCTTAATTCGAACAATAGTTTTTCCTTACTCTTTATGCCAAATCTTATTGGTGTCAACCAGATCCGGGATGGGGTAGATAGGCTTGGATCAACCATTTATCCTTATGCTTTCCTGCAGCAGCAGTTCTATGAAGAACGTTCACAGTATACATATCAGTATCAGTCCGATCACTACAGTGAAGCTTCCGGCCTGAGATGGCATCTATCTGCTTCCTTTGCGGATGGAGAAAGTACCGCCCCCGATTTTAAAAGTCTGGAGTACTTCTCTGAAGATGAAATAACTTATCAGATCGATGAAACGCTTTCAAATGTCAGACGCAATTTCAGGTATCTGAATGAAGACATTCTGGATACCAAGGCAACGGTCGAGCTGCCACTCTTGGAAAGACCGGGGTATATCAGCAAATTGAAGTTTGGTGCTGGATATCTTGATAAACAAAGGGAATTTCTGCAATATGATTACCGGCTATCGTTTGGGAACAGTGTGACCAGGTCCTTTCAGAATGGGCAATTGAATGAATTTTTCGCCGATGAAAATTTTGATATCCAGATCAATAGCATAACCGGTGACGAGCAAATCAATATGTTTTACAGGCAGTTTGATGATCCGGGGTTTCATACCATAGGCTATAGCAAGGTTTATTCAGGTTTTGCCATGATAGACGAATCGATTACAGAAAAAATCAGGATAAGTGGTGGACTGCGGGCGGAATATTCAGATCTGTTTACAGATGTCAAAGTGTTTGACGAACTAGGGTATGCCGCTGATGATCTTAGACGTTTAACGCCCCAACAGTCGTTCGTGCTTACACCCACCAATTTTGACCGGTGGGATTTCCTGCCCAGTGTAAACTTTATCTATCGGTTAAGAAATGATGAAATATCTCCCTCCAATTTACGTCTCAACTACAGTCGTACGATCGCCAGGCCAAGTATCAGAGAGTATACCGAAACAGTCATCCGAGATTTTGAATTGAATGCAGATGTATTTGGAAATGCGGAGCTGAAATTTGTGGAGATCAGCAACTATGATGTACGCTATGAAAATTATTTCCAGGCGGGTAATTATATTTCAGCAAGTCTTTTTTATAAGGATTTTAGAAATCATATTGAGCTGACAAGTTCAAATATAGGCTTTACATGGTCTAATGCAGAAAAGTCAAATGTATATGGAATAGAACTAGAGGGCCGGATAAAACTTCCTGCTCATCTTGAATTAAGCGCAAATGTATCGCTCGTCAACTCTTACACAGAGGTGGAAGATCGGAGATTGCGTATCGAAAACGGTATTAAGTCCTGGGATGTGGTGGGTATGATCGAGCGAAATATGTTCGGCCAGGCTCCCTATGTAGTCAATACGATCCTCAACTACTTATCGGATAAAGGCCTCTCTGCCTCATTGAGTTACAATATCCAGGGGCCTAAACTGGTATTGACTTCAGCAGATGCTTCACCTGATGTCTATGAAATGCCCAGACATTTATTAAACTTTAAAATAGCTCACCCGCTAGGCAAACATTTCAATGTGAGTTTTACCATAAAAGATATTTTGAATCAACCGGTACGAAGAGCATATGAATATGAAGAAGGCTATTTGCTGGATTTCGACTACTATCGCTTCGGTACAGAATACACCATTGGAGTAGCCTATAACTTATAATCGCATTGCGTGAAGATGATTAAAATCTTAATTCATATAACCTTCCTTGTAGGCCTGTCCTGCGTGGACGCTGTCGCCCAGGTGGAGAGGCTTTATGTTGAAACCTATTATATCTCGGAGGGAGCGGATGCAACAGATACCATAGGCGGTCACCTCGACGAGGGGTCCACCACCTATAGGATCTTTGTGGATTTGAGCCCTGGTGCAAAACTACTCGCCATCTATGGAGATGAAAATCATCCACTGATATTCACGAGTACAGCGCCGTTTTTCAATCACGATGAAGAGGGAATCACTTTTGGAAAAGACCTGAGCAAAAACCGGTATGAAATCGGAACTGTCGCTTTAGATAGTTATATTACACTAGGACAATGCAGCAGATCCTTTTCGCAAGGCGCCTATTTTGGTGTGCGTAAGGACCATGATTCGGATGGATCTATCATAGGGGGTGTAAATAATGATGGCGGGTCAGCGGAGATCGAGGGTGGTCTGCTCAACAATCAAACCAGTCAGATTGGATTTCCACTATCGCTTGCAGATGGATTAGTTGTGTCAAACCAACTCCCTACTTCATGGATCGATGTTGGATTTATAGACCTGGTGAGCAACAAGGATACTACGATTTTTGGTTCAGCCAACACTAAGGCTGTGTTCAATAGGACGAATGCTATATTAAGAAATGCCGGGATCACAGGCGTAGATTCGGTGGAGAATGAAATCCTGGTAGCCCAGCTTACCACAAAAGGAGAAATTTCCTTTAGTATCAACCTGGAAGTGGAGATACTTATTGGTCGTGTACCCAAGATCATAAAGTATGTTGCGCAGAATGAAATGTTGGGACCCAATGAAATCTTTTCATCATTGTTGACATATCCGTTTACATGCGGTTGTAAAGATCCGGATTACCTTGAAGCAAGTACAATTTTTGCCTGCGAAGACAATAGTCAATGTAAAACCTTACTGGTGTTTGGATGCACCGACTCCCTGGCCTGCAATTACAATCCTGACGCCAACTTTGATATTCAGGATCTATGTTGTTATGTCGGCTACTGCCATGATCTCGATATACGTATCGTATGTCCGGACTTAAGACCCAGAGCAGAAAATGAAACCTTGGAGATCATCCTATTTCCAAATCCGGTATTAAATGATCTGTACCTGGACATGGATGGACTCAGCTATACGGATGTTGAATACACGATATATACTTTATATGGAGTGGAGGTAGAGAAGGGTACGACTTATGGACAAGATAAATGGATCAATGTTGCCTCCCTGCAAGCCGGATATTATACGTTGAAAATTAAGGCATTAGAGGACATTTTTATTTTACCATTTGTTAAGTTATAAAGGATACACCAGCTATGCACCCCAAATTAAAAACAACTGCTTTTTCAAATTCCTTTGCGCTTCGGGACAGACTGCCGGTGCAGTTTGCTGCTTGTATTCTTATGCTTTTATGTATTGTTTGTGTTCAGGGTTGTGGAAATGATGGAGATACCATTCTTCAGCAGGAAACAGGAACCATGACGGATGTCGAGGGCAATACCTACAAGACCATAAAAATCGGTACGCAATGGTGGATGGCAGAAGATTTACACGTTACGTCCTTCCATTCGGGCCAATTGATTCCGCAGATAACTGATGGAGAGCAGTGGGCCACCACCAATCAACCAGCCTATTCCATTTATAACAATGCTGGAGGAGAAGCTGGATTGTTATATAATTTTCATGTCATTGCCGCTCAGCATGATATTGCTCCCACAGGATGGCGCGTACCAACAGATGAAGACTGGAAAAAACTTGAAGAATATCTTGGCATGCCGCTGCAGGAAACAGACCAGACCAATTGGCGCGGTACCAATCAAGGTGATCAATTGAAGATAGAAACTACCACGACAGAGGGATGGATTCGGTATGATGGTGTCTGGGGAAACAATTCCTCAGGATTTTCGGCTACCGGGGGTAGTTGCAGAGTATTCAATGGGGAATGGGGCATTCCGCCTACAAGACATAGTGGGTATTGGTGGACCTCTACTGTCCTAAATGGGTATGGCTGGTTCAGATGTTTTGATTATAAAAAATCCGGAATTTTCAGGTTTACCTGCCATCCAAATTATGGATTCAGCATCCGTTGTATCAAGAATGATTAATCCTTTTCTTTCGTAAAGTTGGAATGCAGTTAAACATTTCATGATTTGGGATCTCCACTACTGACATTTTCAAGAGTGATTTTAATGCTACTCATACCGGCATATGTACTATGTAAAGTTAACATACATATACGCACAATGATTTTATTGTTTGCACGAAGAAGGAGGGTCATGTTCATTCATATGTGTAAAAAGATAATCAAATGCAACATGATAATTTTACCATTTTCTGATTCTCAAAAAGTGTCTGGGTAATATTGCAACAGTAGATTTGTGGCATCAAGAAAAAAATCTTCTAACCTTAAACTTTTTAATTATGTTAATGAAACGCTTACGTTTCTCAGTGGCTGTATTGGCTGCTGGATTCGCAATGTCTGCCAATGCGCAGAATGATTTAGGAGCTGCCTGCGGTTGTCCCACGGTGGCTACAAGACCTACCTCTAACCTTTCCTTAAAGGCAGATGTAGATGGAAACCTGACTGCGGCCAATACCGTATTGTCATGTGATACAGTGTACATTATTAACGACAAGATCTATGTCGGAGATGGAAAATCATTGACTATCAATCCGGGAACCGTTATCAAAGGTGCTGTTGTTCCGGGTCCAGCTGGTGATGCACATGCGCTTATTGTATCCAAGGGTGCAAAAATCTTTGCTCCGGGAACATGCGATTGCCCTATTGTATTTACTGCAGGTCAAGATCCAATGGACGGAACCTATGGTATCACCAATCGTGGAAAATGGGGTGGTGTTGTGCTCCTCGGCAAAGCTAGAAACAACCTGAAAGGTGGTTTCGGAGCAAACACTGTTTCTGATGGTATAGGCTTTATTGAAGGATTTCTTGTTGCAGAGCCAAGAAACCTCTATGGAGCAGGTCCAGGTTTACATGATGACAATGACAACTCCGGTATCATGACCTATGTATCTATCCGTCATGCGGGTGATGTCGTAGGTGCTAGCAACGAGTTGAATGGTCTTACCCTCGGATCTGTGGGTAGAGGAACGACCCTGTCAAACATCGAAGTCATTTCTAATTTCGATGATGGGATTGAGTTTTTCGGTGGATCTGTTGACCTCAAGTATGCGTCTGTATTGTTCAATAACGATGATGGGTTTGACTGGGATCAAGGTTGGAGCGGAAGTGGTCAATTCTGGCTTGTTGTTAAATCTGACTTAACCACATATACTGGTGGTGACAACGGTTTTGAGCTTGACGGTGACGATGCTCTTCAATGTACCTATCAAGCTAATCCTAAAATCTACAATTGTACGTTTATTGGTGCTGCTGGTGTCAATGGAGGTCCTGCTGTAGATAACAACCAAGCTATCGAATGGAAAGAAGCCTCACGTGGTGAAATCAGAAACTGTGTTTTTGCTAACTATAACAGAGGCGCTGCGTTTGCGACCACTCTTACCCACTTGATTGACGCAGATGGTACAGGCCCGGGTGCACCAGTAGCAACAGATGATACTTATGCTGCATGGAATGCAGGCTCCCTCGTTATGCAAAACAATACCTTTATTGGTTGCACAGTTGGTGAGCAAGTACGCGTTAATGGAGTAAATGGTAGCCCTGCTGACCTGACTAAGTTCACAACGGATGGCAATACATCCCTTGCTTCTTTGGCTGGTTTTTCAAGTGTACACAATATGAACGTTACTACAAATGCAGTGACTGTAAAACATGATATTTTACCAGGTGCTAATATCAGTACTTCTTCTTTACCTCCGGTAGATGGTTTTTATACACCAGCTCCATACAGAGGTGCTTTCAAAGTAGGTGAAAAGTCATGGTTGTCAGAATGTTCCTACAGAGCACTTATTGGTCTTGAAGGTAACCTTCAGTCTTGCCCAGCGGATATCAGTCAAGATGGTCTTATAGGCACCCCTGACTTCCTTATCCTGCTTGGTTCATTCAACACAAGCTGCCAATAATAAAATCAACCAAAACCTAAACTAAACATTTTTATGAAAAAAATATTTATCATCTTATGTATGGCCTTATTCTCCACCGGAGTGATAAAGGCACAGCTTGGATTAGAAGATGTAATAGTAGAAACCTATTATGTAGCTAATGCAACAGACATCGCCCAAGATGGGGGAGGTGTTTTTGATCCACTTCCTGCCGGAGCCAAAACGTATAGGATATACGTTGACATGGCTCCAGGATGGGAGCTGCAGGCTCTTTTCGGCGTGACCAATGTAGGTACCGGTGAAGTAGATACACTTGTTGTAAGGTCTACAGCCCCTTTCTGGAATCATACAGATAAAGGCAAGCTCTATGGCTACCAAATAGCCAATGCTCAAATCCCATTGAATGTTGTTGGATTGGATTCCTGGTTTTCTACGAATAGAATTGGAGCTGCCAATCAGACTGTACTCGAAGTTCTTCCTTCAGAAGACACGAATGGATCAGCACCAACTCATCCTCATACACCTGTGAACGTGTTGAGCCATAATGATCCGGCTGCAGGACTTGCACTTACCGTTGAAGATGGAATTGTGCCTGTAGCTACGACCATCACATGGACACCAACGCCTGGTCTTGAACCCATCCTGGAAGCATTATTTCTTGATGTGAATAGCCTTGCTACAGAATTGGTAGTCAGTGATGGTGCCCTTGGTGTAACTGTTCCTTTGGTAGGACCAACAGCTGCTAACAGGATATGTATTGGTCAGTTTACGACTGCAGGTGTTCTTTCTGGTCAGTTAAATATACAGATCAGAAGAACCAGTGATAACTTGGTAGAGCAGTATGTTGCTGAGACTCCAGGTTCTGGTCAGTTTTCAAGTTCATCATTGACGTTTGGACCAAATGTGCTTCCAAATGTAACCCTTGTTACGCCGACTGAAGGTCAAAATTTCGGCCCTGCTGCTACGGTCAATATCTCAGCTACAGCTACAGATTCTGATGGAACTATCTCACAAGTTCAGATCTACAAGGATGGAGTTGTGATTGCTACAATTCCTGGTCCTGTAGGTCCATACAACACATCTTTTGTAACTGGATTAGTAACTACAACTCATCAGATTGTTGCACGAGCAACTGATAATGATGGTGGTATCAAATCTGACACTAATAATATCACAGTAACCGGAAACAATCCTCCGGTGGTGAATTTGACAGCACCTAATGCAGCTATAACAGGTACAACTGTTAATATCTCAGCTACAGCTACGGATCCTGACGGAATTGCATCCGTTCAGTTTTTCTTCAATAACGTAGCTATTGGTGCACCGATTCCAGGTCCTGGACCGTATGCTACTTCATTTGTTGCTACACCTGCAGGTAATTACACAGGTCCGAATGGTATCCGTGCTACTGCTATTGATGGTCTTGGAGCACCTGGTTCAGATTCTGAAAACATTTTAGTCACAAACAATGTTGCTCCAACTGTAACTATTACGTCTCCACTTCCAAATGCAACCGTTCTACAAGGTGTTGTGCCTATCAGCGCAAATGCTAACGATTCAGATGGTACAGTTGCTCAGGTTGAGTTTTTTGTAAATGGTCTCCCTATCGGTATTGATGCCACAGGTCCGTCACCATATACAATCAATTGGAATGCAGTTTACGTTCCTCCTGGTACAAACACCATTACAGCAGTCGTTACTGACAACTTAGGTCTAACAGGTAACTCTGCTGTAATTCCAGTAACTATCTTGAATCCTTTAGGCTCACCATATGTTGTTGAAAGTGTTACACAAGTTTGTAATCCTGAAACAGTATGTATGCCTATCACAGCAGTAGGTGCTATCGCAAATGTAATCGGTTTTGACATGGTATTGACATGGGATAATACAGAAGTGTATCCTACGGGTAATGTCATCAAGAGCGGTGATTTTATGAACCCTAACTACTTTGAAACAGACAACAGCATTAATTTTACTACTTCCAAAATGTTGCTTTCTGTATTCCTTGATACAGATGCTCCAATAAATCAAACATTTACAGGAACAGGTGAAATCGTTTGTGTTGAATTCGCTAAAAGGGTTAGTTTCGCACCAGTAGATAGTTCAAATATTGTGGTAACAAGCATACAAGAAAGTTATGCTAATGGTATTGCGTTGGATACAGCTGATAAATCAGGTGAATTCAAGACATTCAAGGAAACTACGTTCTCCAGCACAGTTGTGTTCTGGGAAGATCAGAGCCCAATCGGTAACAGCGTACCTGTAACTATTCAAGGTAATATTGCTTTCGATTGTAGCTTAGCTAGTGCTGCTAGCCCATCTTCACTTGCAGGCCCAGTTGTGAATACGGATGTTAATGGTGATTTCACTTACAACTTCAGCACATATCCTAAGTTCTCCATTGGTAAAGACATCGCCGGTTCAACAGACGTTCAAGAAGTTGTCAATGGTTTTGATGCATTATTGACCAGAAGGTTGATCATCGATGATGCTTCTTTCACACCAAGTATTTTCCAGGCAATCGCTATGGATGTTAACAGGGATGGAGTTATCTCTGCAGGTGACGTTTCTCAAATCAATCAACGTGCTGTATTGTTAATTCCTGAGTTCAAGCAAGCATGGAACTACAACGCTGCAGGTTTGCCATTGCCTTCTTATTCTGCTTCTAAAGATTGGCAGTTTATTGACAATAGCACGGTTGCTTTAAGTCCTGCTTATCAGATTTCAAGTGCATTTCCGAATGACAATGCAGTTGGTTACTCTAAATACAGGGTTCCTCAAGTTCCTTTTTGTATCACAGCTCCTGTTACCAACTTTGCTACTTGTCCAGTGGTTAGTGCAGAAATCTATACAGGTATCATGTACGGTGATGTAAATGGTAATTACAAAAACAGCGTTGATGTATTAATCAGATCTTCAGATGTCGTGAATGTAGGTGTTGGACAAGCTCAGTATACTGAGAACTTTGTTGACGTGCCGGTTACCTTCAATTCAATTGAAGACATCAATGCTATCGACTTAAACCTTGATTTCGACGGAAACAAACTTGCTTACCACTCGTTGATCGCAAGCGGTATTCAGGCTGTAGGTCATTTCAATCAAAATGACAGCAAATTGCGTATCACCTCTAACAGTCTTAATGTACTGAAGGAAGGTGAGGTTGCTTTCATGATCAGGTTTACAACATTGACAGACGATGCTATCGAAGCATCTGCTATCAATGCTGCAGTTGGATATTTGAATGGTGACAAAGTCAATGTTGAAGTTAGCCCACGTTCAACGGGTAGCAACGATGTTGTTTTCAATGTTTATCCAAATCCAACAAGCGATTTCTTATACATAGGTATTTCAAAAGACGTAACCGCTGATATCATTGATATGAACGGAAGGGTAATGTTGTCTAATATCGTAGTGTCTGCAAATAGCAGGCAGCGTGTTGATGTTTCCTCATTCCCTGTAGGTCTTTACACGATCAGAGTATTCAGTGATGACTATACTTCAGCTCAAAGAGTTTTTGTTGGTAAATAGAAACAAGTACGTTTCTTTTCCGATAGAATAAATTGTTTTTCGAGGCTGCCTCCCATGGGAGGTGGCCTCGATTTTTTAGTAGAAAATCACCTCACGCATGAAGCAGATATCTTCGATCCTGTTTTTGATAATTTGCACCTATGCCAACATCGGCGCTCAACCCGGGTTTGAAGGGATCGTCATTGAAAAATATTATCTCGCAGATCTGAATGATTCTTCTACACCTTTTTTTCCAGTGCCTGTCGATGCTGTGACGTATAGAGTCTATGTGGATATGGCCCCTCAATGGGAGCTGCAAGCCCTCTTTGGCTCTACAAATGGCAGTTCCGGTGAAATCGATACACTGGTCATCAGATCCACACAACCCTTTTTTAATAACGAAGACAGAGGAAGGATTTTCGGGTATTCCATTCCTACGAATAACATCGATGAAAATACCGTATTACTTGATTCGTGGTTTTCCACCGGGAGATCAAGTTCTCTTACGGTAGGTGTGGTCAAACCCGAAGATACAAACGGAGCTATTCCCGCATTTCCAAACCTTAATGGGTTGCTTCAAAACAATGATCCGACAGCAGGAATACCGATCAATAGCAGTGACGGAAATATCAGTAGTATGTCTACTGCCACCTGGTCGCTGATAGGTATCAATCCGGAAGACTTTTTGATTTTTGATGATACGAATCTGAGTGGAAATGAATTGATCATCAGTAATGGAGCCCTTACGAGTTTTACGACTCCCCTCCAGGGACCAAATGCAACAAATAAAGTTTTAATTGGCCAGTTTACAACTGCAGGCGAATTTTCAGGACAACTTAATCTACAGATCAGAAATACAATAACAGGAGAAATACAACAATGGATAGCTGAAACACCGGATATAGGCCAGTATACTTCACCTGATTTATCATGGCAGGCAAATCAACCACCTACTGTCCATATCAGCTCGCCGATAGATGGTGCTTACTATTTATCTGGACAGACCGTATTTGTTACTGCACAAGCCGCGGATATAGACAGCGCTATCCTCCAGGTTGAATTTTTCTTTAATGGAGCGTCTCTGGGTATTGATGATACGACCCCATATGAAGGTTCATTTATAGCTGCTACAAATGGGGAGATCACAGCCGTTGCTACTGGAGATTTCGGTGTCCAGACTACTTCTGCACCAGTTTATATTACAGTCAATCCATATGGTGTAGATAATGTAGAGCAATTTTGTTATATAGAAAAAGTTTGTATACCCATAATAGTATTTGGCGCTGGCATCACGGATGTCATTGGGTATGTTATCACACTGACCTTCGACAATACAAAGATCATCCCCACTGGAATCATCCGGAAAACCGATGATTTATTAGATCCGGATTTGTTTAGCACAGATTTCAATATTGACCTGCTCCAGCAGCAAATGCAGATCGCTGTTTATTTAGACGGACTCGCTCCGGGAGGCACTTCCTTTTCAGGCATCGGTGAATTAATTTGTGTTGAATTCGTTAAACGGCCTGCCTTTGGTGCAATAGATTCCACCGTATTGTCAATCGTATCTCTTTCTGAACTGTCCGCAGGAGGAGACACTGAAGTATTTGACAGTATACCCTCCGGTGTTTTTTTAACAAAACGCAATACTGCATTTCTCGGCAGTCTTGCATTCTGGGCAGACAACAGTCCAATGAAATATGATTCCAGTAACACAAGTAATTATCTGATCACCAATATTGCCGGAGCAAATGAATCCTGTGATCTCTTCGTTACAGATGCTATACACCCGAATCTGGAGGGCGCTTTCACACATGATCTCAACTATGGTAATTACCTGGTGATTGAACGAGACATTGCCGGAACAACGGATGTGCAAGAAGTCATCAACGGTTTTGATGCTTTTCTAGTTCGAAAATTATTGATGGAAGATCAGGCTTTCATCCCCAGTATATACCAGATGATGGCCATGGACGTCAATATGGATGGAGTGATCAGTGCCGGAGATGTCTCTCAGATCAATCAACGATCTATGTTGAGCTTCGGTGAATTCAAACAAAGTTGGAATTATAATGGGGATGGCACACTCATGGCGGATAGTATGGCGTCAAAAGACTGGTTGTTTTTAAACCATAATGCCGTGTTGTTTAATCCCGCGTATTCCAGGTCTACTACCTATCCGGAGGATAATGGTATCGGATATTCTAAACATCGGGTGCCTCAAATTCCATCCTGTACGTGGACAGAAATTGACAATCAACCCGGGGTATGTCCAAAAACTGGTTATGAAACATATCATGGGATTCTTGTTGGGGATGTAAACGGCAACTATCGATTGATTGCCAATGATGGTGTATTAAAGTAGAGCAAATCATATAGCCGTATGCTGATACCAGGATATGCGGGCATCAATTTGCAAAGTAAATGCAAGTTGCTTGCCAGAGGTCAAGTACGCATAAATCTTATTAGATACCGGATATTATCGCAATGGTAGGGGTGAGGCCCTAAAAATTTCGGTGCCACCTAAGGCGCCATGCGGAATGATTAATGGCATATTTGCCCATGCAAACGGAAACATCTACTTTCGGCATTGCAAGAGCCCATCAATGATATACAGAATCGATATCAGGACCGCGGCCCGGATGAAAGGGGTAAACTGAAATTCATAAGTATGGGAAGACTTACCGTCATCATTTCCTATTACAAGGCATTGGATAATCTAAAGGTTATCCTTAAAGCATTAAATCACCAGTCACGCAGGGATTTTGAAGTCATCCTTTCCGAAGATGACTATAACGAAGAAACGATTAACTTTTTCAGGGACCATCGACATCTGTATTCTTTTACGATCAGCCATATTCACCAGGTGGCAGATGTTGGGTTCCGGAAGAATCAAATGTTGAACCGTTCGGTACAACACTGCGAAACAGAACTAGTGGCTTTTATAGATGGGGATTGTATTCCACATAAACATTTTGTGAGGTCGTACCTCCAGTATACAAAGGAAGGTTCCTTTTTGGCCGGTCGTGCGGCGATGCTGGGAGAGAAAATGTCTGCTGAGATTTTAGCGACAGAGGTATTGGATAAACTTAATTTCTTTTCGTTGTTGACTACAGATTCGAAAAAAGTCAAAGAAGCTATTTACAATCCGTTTTTTCCGATGGCGCACAAGACAAGAGGGTTGAGTGGGCGCAATTGGGGTATTCATAAAAAGCATTTACTGGATATCAACGGATTTGATGAAGACTACACCAATGCCGGCGTGGGGGAAGACGTCGACATCGAATGGCGATTGATGGCCAATGGCATCAAAAGGGTAAGCATCAAAAACAAGGCGATTGTATTTCATCTCTACCATCCGCGGGTATATGGCCAGGAAGGCGTGCAACATAATTACCGGTTGGTCGCGCAGAAAAAGCAACTCAATCACATACGCTGTCTGCATGGTATTGAAGACCTTGAACGAAAAGCATAACACCCCATTCCCATCGACTGAAAGGAAGACTTTAGCACCAGCCTAATTTTTCAGGTTTTCGTATATCTTGGACATGTCAATCATAGCAAAAACGGTGATTCACTTTTAGCCATTCAACATTCAAAACAATGACACCAAATAGCGCAAAAAACATTGAGGATTACATCGCATGTTTTCCGGCAGACATACAGGCCATGCTGGAGCAGATCAGAGGCACGATCAAAGAAGTTGCTCCTGCTGCAGAAGAAGCCATCAAATATGCGATTCCCTCCTTCGTACTAAAGGGCAGTAACCTGGTTCACTTCGCCGCCTTTAAAAATCATATCGGGTTTTATCCGGCACCTACAGGAATTGAATTTTTTCAGAAGGAATTGTCCACGTATAAGCAAGGGAAAGGCTCTGTTCAGTTTCCACTCGATCAACCGATGCCTTTAGCCTTGATCACTAAGATTGTTAAGTTTAATATGCTCCGGAATGATGAGAAGACAACCAAGAGGAAATAACCAATCATTTGCAACTTTTTGTCACCCAGCCGTCTTTTATAAGGTATGGTTTCATCTCAATGTATTCATTTTGAAGCTGTAGTCCCTCCGAGTTTGTAGCTTCGTCCTACCTAATTATAAAAAGAACACTTCCCTTCTAAGGGATTAACCCAGCATATGAATCAATCCTTCGCTTACGTCTCAGCCTTCGCCTTTTTAATTTCCTTTCCCCTCCATGGTCAGGACTGGAAACAAAAAGTATCACCATCACTCCAGGAAAATACAAGGAGTGGCCAGTCTGCTTCCTTTATTATCTTATTGGCTAATCAGACAGATGTCAGCGGCGCTAGTCAGATTCATTCAAAGGAAGGTAAAGCAACCTTTGTCTACAATGCATTGCAACAAACAGCGCATCAATCACAAAGGAGCCTGACATCTTTTCTGGATGCCCATCATGTGCCATACCAATCATTGTATATCGTCAATGCCATCCGTGCAGAGGGCAGCCAAGCTATTATACAATTACTTGCGCGCAGGCAAGATGTTGCTCGTGTTATAGGAGAATCATCCGTTTCGTTTCCTAAGCCTGTTGATCTTGGTTCCTACCAAAGCGATAGCAGGTCTGCCGTAGAGTGGGGTATCGACATGATCAATGCAGATGATGTATGGGCACTGGGTTATACCGGCCAGGGCATCACCGTCGGCGGAGAAGACACGGGGTATGAATGGCACCACCCTGCACTCAAAAGTAAGTATCGCGGATACGACGCGACCCTCGATACCGTCGACCACAACTACAACTGGCACGATGCTATTCACCAGGCCGATACGCATCATGTCGATACGGTCAATCCGTGTGGCTTTGACTCAAAGGAGCCATGTGACGACTGGGGTCATGGCACACATACCATGGGGACGATGATTGGTAGTGAAGGTGACATTCAGATCGGTGTTGCCCCCGATGCACAATGGTGTGCGTGCCGCAATATGGAGCGTGGTTATGGCACTCCATTTACGTACATCGAATGTTTTGAATGGTTCCTTGCACCTACCGATCTCAACAATGAAAATCCGGATCCACTGAAAGCGCCGCATGTGATCAACAATTCGTGGGGGTGTCCACCTACCGAAGGATGTATTCCTGACAATTTTGAACTCATGAACATCGTCATCAACAATCTACGTGCTGCAGGTATTGTGGTCGTGGTGTCTGCAGGCAATGATGGCAGTGGTTGCGGTACGGTTTATGCACCGGCAGCTATCTTCGAAGGTAGTTTTAGCATAGGGGCAACAAGACCAAATGATACAATCGCAGGATTCAGCAGCAGAGGGCCTGTATGGTCAGATCTCAGTAATCGGCTCAAACCAAATGTATGTGCACCCGGCACAGGCGTGCGTTCATCAGTGCCTGGAGGTGGTTATGATTATTCATCCGGTACCAGTATGGCCGGACCGCACGTCGCCGGTCTCGTGGCGCTGATGATTTCAGCTAATCCTGCCTTAGCAGGACAAGTGGACCTCATTGAACATATTATAGAAAGTACTTCAGTCCCAAAGACGACAGATGAGCAATGTGGGGATATACCGGGCTCACAGGTTCCGAATAATACCTACGGATTTGGAAGAGTGGATGCGCTCGCTGCTGTTGAAGTTGCACTCGCACTTATCGAAACTGGCGTAGCAGATGATGATAGTCAAGACATCATTAAAACATACCCCAATCCGGTCATTAATCAACTGGTCATAGAGATACAACAAGCTACAGGACCTGTGTCCTTTGGTATGTATGACCTCCAGGGCAGACTTTTATTGCAGCAACAATGGGATGCATCCGGATTGACGGTGCACAGTGTTGATGTTTCATCCATGCCCGCCGGATTTTATCTCTATAAGATCAGTAATGGAGGAATGTTGTTTCAAGGGAAGGTGATAAAGAATTGAGAATTGAGAATTGAGCGTCTCACTCTCCCACAGTCTCACGCTCTCACTCCTCTCTTATAGAAAACTGAAAATTTGGTTATCATTACAGCATGATGTTACGTTATTTGCGTATGCTTTCACTACTACTGATTTTCTTTACAGGAAGCCTTGCTGCTCAGAGTTATACCCCTGAAATGCTTGCTTACATCCGCACCAAAGCCACGAGTCCCCAGGCATATGTCATTGAAAAATTCAAGACCTATGATGTAGTGTTATTAGGAGAGCATCATCTCGTCAAACAAAATCTCCAGTTTGTCACGCAGTTGATACCGGAACTCTATCGCAATGGTATCTATGCGATCGGAATGGAATTTGGAGCGCAGGAGGATCAGCATGTTTTGGATTCACTGATACTTGCGCCTGCCTACGATGAGATGACGGCCAGGCAAATCATGTTTCATTACAATGTCACCTGGGGCTATCAGGAATATATCGATGTATATAAAGCTGCCTGGAAGTTTAATCATACACTTCCTGCCAATGCCAGGAAGTTCAGAATCCTTAATTTGAGTTATGTGTTTCAATGGAAAGGATTTGATGGGAAGCGCAACCAGGATTCCATGGCCAAAGTATTTCCGAAAGGTACGGTCGATAAGTTCAGAGCTCAGATCATTGAGCGTGAAATACTGAAAAGCGATGATAAAATCCTCGCCCTGGTGGGAACGCCTCATGCGTATACGCGCTATGGATCACCATATTATTCGTTCAATGCGGACGGGTTTTGTGCGTTTGACAAAAACTGGCTTGGCAACCGACTTTATAGCAAATATCCGGACCAGGTATTTAACATTCTGCTACATCAGCCTTTTATGAAGGAAATGGATGGACAGTATCTGTGGACGTCTCCTGCAAAGGGGAGTATAGAAGCCATCATGGCACAGAATCAGCACAAGCAGGTTGGATTTGATTTGTCACGCACCCCGCTCGGACGGTTGACCGATGATAGTCAGCATGCTATGTGTTATCCAGGGTTTACGCTTGATCAGTTTTTTGACGGCTATATTTATCTCGCGCCTTTGAAAAAACTGGAGGGCTGCACACCTATCGATGATTTTGTCAATGAACATAATATTCAAAATGCCATGGAACAGTTTCCGGATCCTGAATGGCATGAGCCTGTGACCAATCTGGAAGAAATGAGGCAGTTTATCAAGATGAATGGAAAGCGGATTGAGGAGGAGTGCAAAAATCTATAGTCTATAAATCGTCGGTTTAAGACTTCAGACTTGAACTTAATATTTACACCCTCCTAAGTTGGGGGAGTTTTTTATTTCACAAAAAATATGTTTTCATCAATAGCTGTCAGTCGTTGGCAAATTTAGGTGCCGTTGACAAGAGAGAAATATGAAGCATTGAAGAAGAAGTAAACTATCATTATGCAAATGATATGCAGATTGGGTATTACGATACGTGCAAGAGTAAACAGTATGACTACGTTCTCTGCGACGCTCCTGCCACGGCCATTGTTGGAGTTTGCTCCAACAATCGAGTACAACACATTACTTACCATTGAAGATTCATAATTTCGGCGTAATTTTATTGCCGTTGGAGCCCTAATCATAGATACTTAAACCAGTTCTTAAATATTTGAACTACATAAATAGTGAACCTAACTTTCACCCTCCATAAATCAGTTGATTTCATCTTCCATTATCTTACCGATATGGACAAGTTTGCATCCGTGCATCCGCTAATAACCAAAATCGATAAAAAAGGGGAAGGCAACTTTCTCGTCCACGAAACACTAAAACTCGGATTCTTCCCATATTCATTTACGTATCCTGTCACTATCAAAAGTAATAGCGCAAATAAAACGGTAATGATAAAAGCGACGGTGATGAAGATGGCACATATTGAAATGCATTTTACCATCCGGCAGGAAGGGGAGTTATCTGTCGTCGAGGAGATCATCACGATCGATACCAATTTACCTATCAAAAAGATCATCAAAACTTTATTTATGGAGCAGCACGCGCAACTTTTTAAAAACATAAATAGCCTTTAACCAACTATCTGATAAAACATGCTCCACGACTTAAAAGCCGTGGCCATTCAAAATTTTAAAGTAAAGTAAACTTCACACTTTTCCTTCCTTTGCGGGCTATTCCTTGTTGAAGAGAAGGATGACCTGTCTCCTGACAAAAACTTCAACCATATTCAATCATCCATTTCCGATGTGTATTTTTATGCTCTTATTGTAAAAACCGAGTAAATCCATGCCTAATAGTTCCTACGAGGAAATGGTGCAGCATCGCATCGCCCATGAAAAACTGGCCACCCGCTCTATCAAAGCCATCAATGACCTGTGGTATGATAAGGGGATAGAGATGGTCTTGTTCCGCAACCAGCTCATTGATAAGCGGGCTTCAGAGATCCTTAGCCTTCACAACTATGCTCACAAAATGGTTGGCAAACCCATTGACGTTGAGGCCACTACAGCCTTATTGGAAGCCATGTTGCCCCTTGATCTGTGCCCGGCACGGATGGACATCGGCCGTCTTGCTTCCGAATGGCTTGAGATCGGTGGGAAAGCCGGATCAGAAATAGCATTTTTAGAAAAGCAACTTACCGGTTTTCTAGGGCCTGAAAATTATACCCCGACCCAACCTAAAGACGTGGTCCTTTATGGCTTTGGCCGGATAGGCCGCCTCCTGGCCCGCGAATTGATCATGCAGGAAGGTCGCGGCGAACAACTCCGTCTACGTGCCATCGTGACCCGCGATAAGGGGTCTGGTATGGCGGAGAAGCGTGCTTCCTTGCTCAGAGTTGACTCCGTCCATGGGGCATTTCCAGGCATTGTAGAAGCCGATGAAGAAAACAACGCTCTGATCATCGACGGACACATGGTCCACCTGATCACAGCCCAACAACCCGAAGACATCGACTACACCAAATATGGTATCAACAACGCGCTGGTGATCGACAACACAGGAGCCTTTCGCGATAAAGAAGCCCTTGGCCGCCATCTGAAAAGCAAAGGCGCAAGTAAAGTATTGCTCACCGCTCCGGGCAAAGGGGTACCTAACATCGTGCATGGCGTCAATCAAACAATGTTTAATCCAGCGGAGGCCGATATTTTCTCCGCCGCATCCTGTACGACAAATGCCATTGTACCGGTATTGAAAGTAGTCAATGATCTGCTCGGTATAGAGAAAGGCCATATAGAAACCGTCCATGCCTTCACCAATGACCAGAACCTGGTCGACAATATGCACAGCAAATATCGTCGCGGTCGTAGTGCTGCCACCAATATGGTGATTACGGAAACCGGCGCAGGATCGGCTATCGATAAAGCCATACCTGGCCTTGGCTCGAAATTTACATCAAATGCCATCCGCGTACCTGTACCTGATGGCTCACTCGCTATCCTCAACCTGCAGGTGAGCAAGCACACTACACTTGAGGCCATCAACGAAATCATGCGCAAAGCAGCCCTGGAAGGTGATCTTGTAGAGCAGATCAATTATTCCATTAGCAACGAACTCGTGAGCAGCGATATCATCGGTAATAGTTGCCCGGCCATCTATGATTCGAAAGCGACACTAGTACATCCTGACGGCATGAGTGTGGTACTCTATGTGTGGTATGATAATGAATACGGCTATACAAGACAGGTGATGAGGCTGAGCAAATATATCGCGCAGGTGCAAAGGAAAAGGTATTATTGAAAGACACTTCAGGAGGCTAAAGCTTAGTATTGTTTATACATTTGAAATATGAAAGGTAGAATAACGTTTTTCTTCATCCTCTTCAGTGTGCAACAACTTGTGGCTCAGAGTACCTACATTGATTCACTGTTGCAACTGATCGCTGTAGAGCGGGATGATGCCAAACGTGTGGATCTGATCATTAGCATTTTCTCTCCTGAGTTTGAAGCCGATCCCGGTCTTATCATTGAGACCGGCCGACAGTTACTCAACCAGGCCCAAAACAATAGTGACCTCATTAGCGAGGCTACTGCTTTCAGTCTGTTCGGCCACGGCTATCGATTGTCCGGCAATACGATTGAGGGCCTCGATTACCATATCAAGGCGCTGCAGCTAGCCGAAAAATGTGGAAACCAATCGATCCTTGCGCTTGTCAAATGTCAGATGGCCCACATCTACAAAGACCGGGAAGAAAACGGCAAAGCTATACGCCTGTACATGGAAGCCGAAGAGCATGCCATCAAAGGCACCAACCAGATTATGCTACTCTGGCCGTTGTTCAATGCCGGTGCCGTGTATCTGAACGCCTCAAGACTTGACTCCGCATTGATATGCTTACAGCGCGGCTATGAGCATTCCCTGCGATTGAAATACGAGAATCAACTTGCGTACACGCTCACCAATCTAGGTGGGGTACAGAGCAAACTAGGGAATACTGCACTCGCAGTGACGTATTATCACATGGCGATCGAACAGGCACTAAAAAACAAATCTTATCGGTATGAGAACTTTGCCTATACGGGCCTGGCAGAGCACTATAACAGTCTCCAGCAAAGTGATTCCTGCATCTGGTATGCCAAAAAGGCAGTGAGTGTAGTGGAGCATTCAGTATTTTCTTACCTCAGTATGAAGCCGGCCAGGATGCTGACGGAGTTGTACCAATACACCAATTGTGACAGCACCCTCAAGTATGCCAAGATCCTCAAGGTAGCCAACGACAGTCTCTACAACAGGCAGGCTATACAGCAGATCCAGCTGATGACTTTTGAAGAAGATATGAGACAGCTGGAAGTTGCCAGACAAAATGAATTGCAGGAATACCAGCGTCAAAAAAATATCCAGTATGCTTTGCTGGCGCTTAGTATCATCACCGTGGTGACCCTGTTCCTCATCCTCAGTCGCAGTTTTATCACGAGCGAGCGGTTCATCCATTTTTTCAGTGTGGTGGCAATGTTGTTGGTCTTTGAATTTCTCAATCTAGTTCTCCATCCGATATTGGGAAAGATTACCAACCATACGCCTGCACTGATGTTGGTGGGGCTGGTATGTATCGCTGCTTTATTAGTTCCGCTTCATCACAATTTGGAAAAGTGGGCTACCGAGCGCTTGGTTGAGAAGAATAAACAGGTTCGTCTGGCGATGGCCAGAAAGATTATTGAAAAATACGAAGGGGAAAATCCGGAGAGCAATAAGCTGATTGATCCGGAGAGCAAAAAGCTCATGTGATCCCAGCTGCAATAAATTCGGTGGTTGAGGAAGGTTATAGTGGGATCTCGAGCTCGAAAAGGAGTATGAAATTGCAGTAAACTCATGGACTTAAAAAGGAGAATTTGAAATTTAGTTAAAAGTGCCCTGGGGACATTGATAATCAAATAGTTAGGACAGTGTGGCACACCTAGGTGTGCCACACTGTTTTAGAGTTTTATCATTTCGCTGATAATCAGCCAATTAAGTATATCAAATCAAGCACCATTTTCTCCCTTTCCATCTCCCCACAGTTATCCTCTCTCCTGACCATTTCAATCATCCTGATAGCAAAATTCCTTCGGTATAATCAAACCCGTCAACTCGGGCAGCCATCCCTATTCAGAATTGTCCGGTCTCATCCTGGATAATTGAATTAATCTTTTTGCCACTATTGCTGGACCGATCTTTGGCGTCTTTTTGAAAGGAGGTGAAAAAGTCAGTATTACGGTCGTATCTGTTTAACTCGCTGCTAAACGTTAATACCCAGATATTACTTTGGTTTTCTTCTTCCAGGCAATCAATGATATTATCCGTCAATTTACATTCAACGCCTGCCTGGAATATTTTAAAATTATGCCCATTAAAGCGGTTAAGGCCATTTATGGTGCCAAACCACATAAACCCATCTTTGTCTTCAAAAATGGTTTTGATCCAGTTGTTGGACAGCCCGTCTATATCGGTCACCCATTTAAAGAAAGGTTGCTCCTTCTGTCCGTAGACGCTCACTTCATACCATAGGGAAAAGCATACGATGAGCTAGAAATTCATTTTATACATCAGCAACCGCTCGGGTAAGGGTACGGTAGGATAACATATAGAGTATTCAGAATGATGGCTTTGTACAAAAACACAGCGAATTGGATTTTAGGATGCGGCTACAAGTAGAAGCCGGGTGAAAGATCGGAAAAGATAAGATAGTTTACTCCGAAGTGGAACATCAATGATCTGGACCGGCCACATGGCATGCTCACTATTTCGATTGTTCACTGGTCAGGTATTTATACTAAATTTCATTCCAACGATTAAAAAGCTTGGCCAGGGCTTGCCACACACAAGTGAATTGGAAGGCCGTTGTGCTTCGATGATGGAAAATCAATATATGTAAAATTGTGTTTACATAAGCAACTATTTTCAGTGATTATGGTGCAATTAGGTTACAATGAATTTACATTCCGTTTTGTCATGAAATATCTAACGGCCATGGTGTCAAATTGTAAATAATTTTAACAGACTGAATTTGAAGCCTATGGACTACGCACCAGATTTCAAAATGCCCTTTTGTTCCTTTTGAAACGCGAAAGTTGATATTTATTTCACCCTGTTCGTTGGATGCCTCGGCAGGTATTGCAATTATTACTTTGTCATTCATGTATATTCGCCCCGGTTTCCAGGCTATCAGTCATACATCCGATAGTATTTTGATAGTAGGTAACCAACATTTGAGGACAACGGTCTTTCAGAAGGAAATGATTCATAAAATCTAATGCAAACGATAATGAATAATGCCCGCTTACTGCTAAGCTTAGTTTTCGCATTGACCTTTCTATGCGCCAACGCCCAGGCGACTGAAACAAAACCTGAAGAACCGGTAGCTAAAAAAGTCAACTGGTACGACAACCTGCACATCCGCGGATATATGCAGGTGCGATACAATCGACTCCTTGAAACGAATGACCAACTGAAATGCGAACAGTGTGATAAGTCATGGGGGGAAAATGGTGGAATCTTCATCAGACGTATGCGTGTCATCCTTTACGGTCAGATTACGAAGAAGATATACGTGTATATCCAACCGGATTTCGCAAGTGCGGCCAGTTCGACAAGTCTTCATTTCGCCCAGCTGCGTGATGCCTACGTTGATATTGGATTTGATAATGATAATGAATTCAGGTTACGCCTGGGACAGAGTAAAATCCCCTATGGATTTGAAATCTTACAGTCCAGCCAGAACAGACTTCCACTCGACCGGAGTGATCCATTGAACAGTGCATTTACCAATGAGCGTGATTTAGCGGCATTGTTTTATTGGGCACCTAAGGAGAAGAGAGCTATGTTTTCCAGTTTAGTAAAGGATGGACTAAAGGGTAGCGGAGATTATGGAATTGTGGGCTTCGGTGTATTCAATGGACAGACGGCCAATAAGCCTGAGTTGAACGATAATCTACACATCGTGGGACGTGTGACGTATCCATTCGAATGGAAAGGGCAGATTTTTGAACCCGGTATACAGGCTTATACTGGCGATTTCACAATTCCGAAAGACCAGATTACATCCGGGGTGAAGACGAATTCAGATGCGACCTATATTGATGAGCGGATAGCCGCCACTTTGGTCATATATCCAAAGCCTTTTGGATTCCAGGTGGAATATAATATCGGCAGGGGACCTGAGTACAACAAAGTCACTGATTCGATTGAGGTCAGTGATCTTAAAGGGGGATATGTATTGATCAATTATAAATGGGATCTTGACAAAACGGTTTTATTACCGTTTGTCCGTTACCAGTATTATGACGGAGGTAAAAAACATGAGAAAGATGCCAGGAGTTATAATGTCAAAGAATTGGAAATAGGTCTTGAATGGCAACTCAATAAAAACTTTGAATTCGTAGCGATGTACACCATTTCTAACCGTCGATTTGAGGACGGCGCACTTCAGAATAATGAACAGGAAGGCAGCCTGTTGCGCATGCAGGCGCAGGTCAATTTTTAGTGAATCTGGTCAACATAGGCAAAGGGAATCCGGGTCTGAACATCCGGATTCCCTTTTTTCATCGTATTATCATAGCGGGACTTTAAAAACAGCCTGCAAGCCGATGAGAAATTATATACTATGGATCATACTCTCTTTTCCATGCAGTTTTTTGGCGCAGGGCCTAACCATTCAATCACCAGTTAGGTTTCTGGCGCTTGGGGACTCCTATACTATTGGACAGGGCGTTTCACCGATTGCACGATGGCCTGTACAATTGGCAGATTCATTGGCCGTGCGCGGCTATGAAACGCAAGTTCTAAAGTTTATTGCTACGACCGGATGGCGGACGGACAATCTGGTCAATGCTATTAGCAATCAAAATCTCGAAGACGAAAATTTTAACCTGGTATCCATTTTGATCGGTGTCAACAACCAATATCAGAACCGGCCGTTCAGTCAGTATATCAATGAATTTCCTGCCCTGGTAGATTCAGCCATACGCTATGCAGGCGGTGATAAAGATCATGTCTTTATTGTTTCCATACCAGACTATGCTTTTACACCTTTTGGCCAGCAAAGCTCAAATCCAGATGAAATCAGCATGGAACTTGATCAATACAATGCTTTCAGCAGCCATATTGCAGATAGTATGCAGATCACGTATTTTGATATCACGCCCATCTCCCGGCAAGGACTTGCTCAACCCTCGCTTGTGGCAAATGATGGATTGCACCCTAGTGACCTACAATACACAACATGGGTGAAACTGATGCTTGATGTTATTGATCAGCAAGTAACAGCCGTTGATAGATTGGATCGTATACAAACACTTGATGCCCGCATCTCCCCAAATCCGGCTTCGGATATGATCACGATTGAAATACCGGAAATCCAATTTTTTGAGCCTTACCTTCTGTCAGTTCATGATGTACATGGAGCGTTAGTGATGGAAAGGGGATTGTTGGAAAACAAGTCTGAATTTTCTATTGAAGCTTTAGCAGATGGAATTTATATAGTTTCGATTCAGACAAAAGGTACTTTTGCTGTCTGGAAGCTCATAAAGAAATGAAATTCATGGCCTGTTGAGCATGTTGTGTTTTTCATTAAAACCATCCTGCCATGACCACACCTTCTCCACCTGCATTTTCAAGACCTTACGCTGATGAAGCTACCAACACCATCTACGAATTACTCTTTTGCGATAATATTGCATTGTTCGATCCGGAGGCAACTGCTTCGTCCGCCTATCCATGGAATATCCTGTTTTCTCCCGCACCGGAAGCGGCTGATTTGCAGAAAATCGTTTTCGATGAGACTGTCGAATCGAGAGTTAAACTACTCGCGTGTGCTGCTCTTCGAAAATTGAATCAACCAATTGAAGAAAAAGAGTTGCTTGGCGTGATCGTTGAAGTCGGTCTTGACGAAGGACTAGATGTGCTGGCATCCTATCAGGACGGCAGTGCCCGATACATCAACTATACCGGAAAGATGATTTTGTGGGATGTCCCTGATAAAGGGTCTGCGGAGATGACGGCTCAGATATTCAGGGATAGCCTGAACATAGTCCATCGCATCGGACCGTGGACGGAGCCCAGGAGATCTCATCCATCTAAAGGAATTGTGCGCATCTCTTTTTTAGTCTCGGATGGCCTTTATTTTGGTGAGGGACCGGTCAATGTTTTATTTAACGATGAGCTTGCTGCGCCGGCTTTATCTTCGTGTACCGGAATGATGCAATATCTGACTGAAAAAGTGGAAAAAACGCAAATTTGAAATTTAGTTAATTGTGCCCTGGCGGGTCTGACAATCAGATAGTTACGACAGTGTGGCACACCTAGGTGTGCCACACTGTCAAAAACGGGTCAAAATCGACCCCTCAACCTGCCCCAAACCGACTACTTTTGACCAAATATTCCACACTTTTGAAGCCATCTCCCGCACCCTTCGCTAGTTCCATTACACATCATTTCAGGTGCATCCTTAAGCAGAAATAGCATGTCAAAATATATCGTGATTATCATTTTTTCAGTCCTCTCTGCCATAGCACTGGCCATCCTGGTCATGAGCATCGGCTGGTATCTCCCGATTTTTATAGTCGTGCTGATACCCACTGTCATCATGCACCTTCTGGCAGGTATCAGGGCATACAGGAGGCATCCGGAATTTAATCACTGGGCACTCCTTGCTGCAATAGCCATGCTGGGATTTACCCTGTTCAGGCCAGATACCGATGCACACGGAGGTTTTACAGGATACAGCGCTATGATGTACCACCTTGGTTTGAATGAAACAAAGCATACAGAGCCTTGGCCATATGAGCTAGAACTCGCATTGGTTTTCCTCCTGGCTCAGATTTTTTTCAATACGGTCATCCTCTTGCGGAAATCAGGTAAAATGGAATGAGATCATGCTATTGTTTAGATTTCCTATTTGAGTAGTTACAAAATGAATATTCCTTTTCAGACTATTGACTGGCGTGCAATACCAAAAACTATAGATATTGGTCTGAGCGGTGCTGCCACCTGGCAGACCCTTTGATTTCCTGATTGTAGATGGTGATTTTTTTATGCCATAATGAGTGTGCTGATAGCTACCGCATAGTTACCTCGTAGGTATCCTATTAAACTCCATCAGGTTAAGCCTTATTGATGAAAGGACTGAGACATCAAGACCACCACTATCTGTAGGAGGCTAACATTTGTATCTTTATACTAACCCGCTATACGGGTTATCAGTCGAATTGGGGCACCATAAGCCGTCGTTCGTTTGTCAGTGGATGTAGGTTAGTACCGGGCATCTATTTATTAATTTAGTCTAAATTTCTGATAATCAGTACATAAAATGAAACTCTACATCAAATATATGGTCTCGATCCGGTGCATTATGGTCGTCAAGGCCGAATTGGAAAAACTCGGTATGAAATACCTCGTCGTAAATTTCGGAGAGGTAGAGATGGAGGACAGTATTCCGGTAGACAAGCGGGAACAACTGAAAGACGCACTATTAAAGTCTGGGCTTGAATTGATGGATGATAAGAAGGCAATTTTGATTGAAAAGATCAAATCAGTGATTATTGAGATGGTTCACTACGATGATGAGAAGCCAAAAACAAATTTTTCAGATTACCTCACGAAAAAACTCAGCTATGATTATACCTATATGGCTAACTTGTTTTCAGAGGTGACGGGCATTACAATAGAGTATTTTATCATCGCGCATAAGATTGAAAGGGTAAAGGAGTTGCTGATTTATGATGAGCTCAATCTTACCCAAATATCCTACAAACTCAACTACAGCAGTGTAGCACATCTTTCCACTCAGTTTAAGAAGGCGACAGGCCTGACGCCCTCTTTTTTCAAACAACTGAAAAGGAAAAGACAGGATACCATTCACAATGTGTGAATAATGTAATATTCTCACAGAATTCTATAACGGGTTACATCCATTTAAACTAAACTTTGCTCAGAGATTGGTTCTTCATGGAGGTGAGGCCTGGTCACTCAGGAATTATAATAGAAAACCATACCACCCGGATTTTTTCCTGATGATCCTCATTTCATTTCTTCCGCTTTGCATTTCCGACATTGACCGGAGTGAACCTGATGCTGTATTAGCGCGGATTTTTTTTGTTATTAAATTTAGATATGAACGTATTATGGCTAATTTGCTAAATCTCTTCATAGCATTGTTGGTGATTGGATGGCTCATTGGATTTGTGGCTCTTGATGCTGGCGGATTGATCCATATGTTACTGGTGATAGCTGTGATTGTGCTGCTGTTAAAAATTATTGCAGGAAACGGTTAGCTATAGAAACCTTTTTTCCCATCAGCATGGATACAAAATGCAGAATACCTTTTTATATACAGTGGCCACTTCTCCTGGTAGGATTCTATGTGCTGATTAGCATGCTTTCCATCGGACGGCCTATCCTCCTGCCGCTCATCTATGCCTGTATCCTGGCCATTTTAATCAGTCCGGTTGTCAACTACCTGGAAAAGAAAAAAATTAACAGAGGGCTGGCTATTGCCTCTGTACTGTTATTGGCGCTAATGGTCATTGCTGCAGTCCTCTTTCTGATCGTGTCCCAGGCGAATCTGCTCATAGAGGCCATGCCCGAGTTTTCCAAGAAGCTGAAAGTTTTACTGCGTCATTTTGCCGTATGGGCATCCGGATATTTTAACGTTACGGTCAAGGAAATTGAATCCTGGTTTGAGAATGAAAAGATCAAATTCCTCAAGAGTAGCAATTTAGGCATCGGGAATACCTTGAGCACTGCAGGGAGCGTACTCGCTACATTTTTTCTGACCCCGGTCTATATCTTCATGATCCTCTTTTACCAGCCACACATCTTAGTCTTTTTTTATAAATTGTTCGGCTCGGCCAATGAAAGTAAGGTGAGTGAAATCCTGGGGGAGACCAAACATGTCATTCGGGGTTATCTCGTGGGGCTTTTCTTAGAGTTTGTAATTATTGCCATATTGAATTCCCTGGGATTATTATGGCTCGAGATGAAGTATGCCATATTATTAGGCATCGTAGGCGCCCTACTCAATGTGATCCCATATATTGGAGGCCTGTTAGCGATTGGTGTGTTTGCGACCATTGCCCTGCTGACCAAGACTCCTATCTATGTGCTCTATGTGTTGATCCTTTATCTGGTGATTCAGTTTGTAGACAATAATTACATCGTCCCCAAAATTGTGGGTTCAAAGGTCAAACTCAACGCGCTGTTTTCCATCCTGGCCGTTATGTCTGGGGCTGCCTTATGGGGCATCCCCGGCATGTTTCTCTCCATTCCGCTGATGGCCATCTTCAAGCTGATAGCTGACCGCATTGATCCCTTACAACCATGGGGATATCTGCTGGGGGATACGATGCCACCTCTCATAGAGTTGAAGGTCAAAAGATTTAAGTCCAAAAGCTGAACACTCTCCCGTGTGAGAATTATACAATTTATTGAGGGAATTGTGTAATGCTTTGCAGTGGCTATAGCTGGAACTTTGAGACATAAATTAAAACCCATGATTTCATCTTCCGAACAAATTCGTCTCACACCAGAATTAAGTACACAAAATTGTAAGCTCAGCTTAAAATCGGCATTCATATCTAGAAAAGAATTGATTGTAGGTCACGTTGATCACCCTTTATCTGCAGGGCCCTCTTTTTCAACCTTTGGCTATTTAGATAAACATTTGTTTACTCAAAAGCCAAAGATCCAAAACGCATTCTATACTATGGGAAGCCGGATAAAGGGTCTCTCTACACAAAGTACATATAACCGTTATCACCTCAGCATCTAAGTCAGAGATAATGATCGGAACAAATCTTTAAGTTTAGAAGGAAAAATATTTTCAAAGATTTATTTGGATGACCACCTCTTTTAAGGGAATTCATATCCTTTTTGATATGAATCATGTCTGGATATCGCATCACTCAGGCGCATACTTGAATTTGCAGAATGAATGCTATTCAAATTTTCTCACCGTTTAAATTTCTTTCAATGAAATCATTTTTACAACTGGCCATAGCACTTTTAACAGTGTGGATATTGCCAAATAGTATTTTCAGCCAGGCCCCTGATCTGGGCACGACTTCCTCTTTTGCCATGTTTACGGCTGTGGGCGCATTCAGTAATGATGGTTCAACAGTTGTTACCGGAGATATAGGAACAAATGTGGGTGCCTTCACAGGGTTTCCTCCAGGCATTGTTATCGGAAGTATACATGTTGCCGATGCAGTTACTGCACAAGCAGCTATAGATGTTGCCGCGGCGTATGCCGAGTTGAGCGGCTATACCTGTGGCCAGGTCATTGGCACTACATTGGGAAACGCCCAGATCCTTACACCGGATATTTATTGCATGGGTGCCGCATCGGTACTTCAGGGAGAATTAGTTCTGGATGGCGAATGCGATCCAGATGCTTTTTTTATATTTAAGATTGATGGAGCACTATCTACTGCTGTATTATCTTCTGTTACGTTAACTAATGGAGCTTCATTATGTAATGTTTATTGGCAGGTCAACGGAGCAGTCTCCTTAGGCGAAGGTTCTACCTTTCGGGGAACCATCATCGCCAATGGCGCCATAACCTTATTGGAAGCCTCTTCGTTATATGGTCGCGGACTGTCTACTGCCGGTGCCATTGAGATGCACAATAATATAGTCAATCTTGAAATGCTTCCTACAGCTTCTGTTATAGTAGCGGACGGACCTATTACTTTTTGTGCAGGTGACAGTGTCACCCTGTCCGGAAATTGCGGAGGCACCTGGAACACAGGCGACACGACTTCAACCATCACGGTAAGCACCATGGGTGATTATTTTGTAACGAATATGAATGGTTGTGGTACCGCTGAATCAAACCATATCTTCATCTCCGTTAATCCTGCGCCAGTCTGCACCATAACAGGTGTTTTTGCATTGTGTACTGGACAGACGACTGAATTGTGCGCATCTGCCGGATATTCCAGCTATGCCTGGAGTACTGGTGAAACCAGTGCCTGTATAACCGTTGACACTTCCGGCAATTATACGGTGACCGTAACAGCCGTAAACGGATGCACAAGTTTTTGCAGCCAGACCGTTACAATCGAAGATCTGAATGCACCTTCCATCACTTGTCCGGTAAATATCAGCATTGAATGTGATGAAGATACCCAACCGACTACCACCGGAACAGCAACCACTTCGGATGCTTGCGATCCGTCACCAATTTTAGTTTTTAATGATATAACACTTGGTGGTTCCTGTAATCAGGATTATATTATTACTCGTACATGGATGAGTACAGATGCATCAGGCAATACAGCCACCTGCGTTCAAACAATCAGCATCGCTGATAATACGGCTCCTGTAATGACTTGTCCGACCGTAGTCAGCCCAATAGCATGTGGAACAATACCTTCCTTTGGGTTTGCCACAGCCATTGATGCTTGTGATCCGACTGTTTCCTTTACGTTTGCTACAGATTCTTTACCTGGAACCTGTGCGCAGGCATATACCCTGACCAGAACGTGGACCGCATCTGATGATTGTGGTAATACGGCAACTTGCAGTGTTTCGATTGTTGTAGAGGATACGGCAGCGCCAGTGATAAGCTGTCCATCAGATGTGACTGCCTCATGCAGCATTTCAACTGATCCGACAGTTACTGGTTTTGCAACTGCAACAGATATTTGCGATCCGGATGTGATCATCACCTATGCAGATGACCTGGCACAAGGATTTTGTCCAATGATCCTGACCAGAACGTGGACAGCAACCGATGATTGCGGAAATGTGGCGACGTGTGTTCAAATCATTGAAGTTTCAGACAATACACCACCACAAATAACTTGTGCAGCTGTAATATCACCGATAGAATGTGGCACAGTCCCTGCCTTTGGCGTTCCTGTTGTTACGGATGATTGTGATCCAGCGGTCACGATTACTTTTGTGACGGATTCAACAAGTGGTTTTTGTGGGCAGGAATATACGTTGACAAGGACGTGGACAGCAACCGATGAGTGTGGAAATACTGCAACCTGCAGCAGTACCATTGACGTGCAGGATAATACATCTCCAGTCATCACTTGTCCGATAGTCGTGAGCCCGATTGAATGCGGAACAGCACCTTTCTTCGGAACAGCCACAGCAACAGACGCATGTGATGTTTTAGTAGAGATAACGTTTTCAGATATTAGTATTTCAGGGCTCTGCCTTCAGGAGTATAGTGTGACCAGGACATGGTTAGCTACAGATGATTGTGGTAACACAGCTAGTTGCACCAGCATCATAGTCATACAAGACAATACCGCTCCTGTCGTCACCTGCCCGGTCGTCGTGAGCCCGATCGTATGTGGAACAATACCTTCTTTTGGAACAGCCACAGCCATTGATGCATGTGATGCTGTAGTGGATATAATCTTCTCTGATGTGAGCGTTCAAGGTACATGTCCACAAGAATATAGTGTGACCAGGACTTGGATAGCAACCGATGATTGCGGCAATAGTGGCACATGTAGTGCGACCATCCAGGTAGAAGACAATACACCACCCGTCGTGACATGCCCTATAGTGATCAGCCCGATTGCCTGTGGAGAGATTCCTTCTTTTGGGACAGCCGCGGCCACTGATGCATGTGATGCCGTAGTGGCTTTACAATTTACAGATATAACGATTCCAGGTACATGCGCACAGGAGTATAGTGTGACACGGACCTGGACTGCTACCGATGATTGTGGTAACATATCGTCCTGTAGCAGCACTATCGTTGTTGGAGGTGGTGCAGGATTGGTCGTTATATGTCCCCCGGCCATGACCGTGGGATGCGCTGCACAAGTGCCACCGATTGATCTTACCCTTGTGCAGGCCAGTGGAAACTGTGGTGCACTCACCGTTACACACCTCGGCGATGTGATCACTAACCAAACCTGTTTGAATAATTTTACACTCACCAGGACCTATCAGGCTATTGATGTTTGCGGCAACGCTGCTTCCTGTAGCCAGATCATTACCGTTCTGGACATTACGCCTCCTGTCATCACCTTTGTCAATCCGTTAATTGGAGCAAATGGGGATACACTCAGGACGCAGTGTTACGGACAAAATCCTGAATGGGATATTCCTTCCTTCGATGCAAGTAGCATCAATGCCTCAGATATTTGTGAAGGTCTTGCAACAATTGATTATAATAGAACACTTGAAGACGCGGGCGATTGTTCAGCCGATGGATATATCAATTTGTATAGATTAACCTGGACAGCTACCGATGTGTGCGGCAACAGCAGTAGTGCATTTGTTTTCTTAGCGCTGGTGGATACTATTCCTCCGGTGATTGAGGGTGTGCCTGAGAATATCACCGTAAACTGTGATGAAATTCCATCACCAACACCCGTGTTTGCAACGGATGAATGCCTTTGCGCTTGTATAGTCTTATATCAGGAAACAGACCGGCCGGTATCGGAATGTCAGGATGGCCTGGTGATTATCAGAACATGGACAGCTAAAGACCAATGCGGAAATGTAACGATAGATACCCAACGAATTACGCTGGTCGACCAGCAAGGTCCAGAACTCTTTATCATGCAGCCCGAAATGGTTGGATTGACGGACGGAAGTATTGTCGAATACACCTGCAATCAAGGTGGTATACCCGATCATTTTGAAACACTGGATACAGCATCCATCATTGCCAGAGGCACATGTGACGGATACTACGATATCTCTTTTTCAGAAGAAATCAAGGTTCAATCCAATTGTGAATTTTTTGGATATCTCGAACAAAGAACATATCATTGGACCGTAACTGATCTTTGCGGCAACACGGCCGACATGACCATCACCGTCCGATTGATAGATGATGAGGCCCCTGTGATCATAGGGGTCCCTGAATTGACCTGTATCGGAGATCCTGCACTCAACGACATTGAAGTGAGTGATAACTGCGATCATGTATCGTTGAGATACTGGGATGTGAATATTCCAAATCCATGCGGAGAAGGAACAGCGAGAAGAAGAACCTACGAAGCTTCAGATGCCTGTGGAAATATAGCCGTTGATACGGCGATCCTATTACCCAATAGTCTGGTGCTGCCGATCATTGTCTTTATAGATACGTTGATGGCACAAATGGATTCCGGCCTGGTGATGAGTATTAATTGTGATGCCAACCAACTCCGCTATACCAGATTCGGTGTCGCTGATGTCAGGGTGGAAGGTGCATGTTCTGTTGGCGCTGTGATAGGTTTTTCAGAAACCCTCCTGTCAAGTGGAGATTGTGAGGTCACCGGATCTGTGGCTGTCGTTCAGTTAAAATGGACAGCAACGGATGTCTGCGGCAATTATGCAGAAAGAATCTTGCTTGTCAATATCATCGATGAATCCAATCCGGTGTTTGTCAACTTTACCCCGGTCCTGTATATCGGTTGTAATGACAGCATACCTGAGATGGCCACCACTGATAACTGTGGTGAAGTCATCATGACTAAAATTGATAAAATCATTCAAGGGCCATGTGTCTATGAATATACTATAGAGCGGCTTATTACCGCTACGGATCCTTGTGGAAACACGATTACTCGACAGCAGTTCATCCATGTTGGAAATGGCGGAGGACCAGCCATCTCAGGTGTGGAGGAGGATATCTGCGATGATCTATCTATCCCGGTAGTGACTGCCTATGATGCTTGTGCAGATCAGTTTGTCGAAGTGACGATGCACCAGGATACCCTGGATGTCACCTGCAGGGACGGCCTTGTCATCGTACGGACGTGGACTGCGACAGATGCATGCGGTCACACCACGGTGATCCATCAAACGATTATCATACATGACTTAACCCCTCCAGAGATTTATATTCCTACTTATTCAGTGATCCTTCGTTTTATTGATCAGGATCATAACCTTGTCTACCAGTCGCAAACACAAATCATGGAACTGTTGAATGAACTGAACCATGAGAGTGTGCAGGTCTATGATGATTGTGATCAGGTGATCATCCCGGTATTGACGACGGATACCCTATATGCAATAGATTGTGAGGAGGCTGGCTATGCACTGCGGATCATTTATACCTGGACAGCAACAGATATCTGTGGCAACTCAGCTTCTATTACGTTTACAGTTGATATCATGGATGACGTACCTCCGGTATTTACTGAACTCCCTGCGGATACCATGATTGTTTGTGCCCCTATGCCGCCAGCAGCTGGTATGGTGATGCTGGATTCGCTAGAAGCGGTTACGATCGTGTATACTGAAACGGTTGTACCGGGTCCTGGAATTGGCCAGTTTACCTACACAAGAACCTGGGTAGTCACTGACTCCTGCAATAATTCAGCTACCTATATACAGCACATCATCTGGCAGCCCGAATCAACTCTGGAATGCAATATAATCCTTCCGGAACTGGTGGAGTGCAATTCACATGGGATCATTATCACCAGCATTGTAATAGGTGGCACTGGACCCTATACATACGAATGGGAGATAGTAGGAGAGGAGTGTTTTATACAAGGCGGCCAGGGTACTCCTGAAATCATCATCTATATGGGATGGGCAGACGTAAAAATAATCCTCACGGTCACGGATACGTTTGGTTGTGTTTCGATGTGTATGACCTTCCTGCATTGCCTGGAGGCAGATGAATTGCCATATGCCGTCGCGCCTACCAGTGGAAGCAGTTTTATTACTTTGGAACATTCTGCTCCTACTACCTCTGAGAACAACAATAAGGAGAGTGAGAGCACGATTCAACAACTGACGTTATGGCCAAATCCTGCAAATGAAACTATTCATATTGGTTTTGAATCAGGTATCGAGGGCATAGTGGAATATAGTTTTACGAATTACACAGGCCAGACGATGATCATAGAAAAAATAAATGTCCACAAGGGATATAATGTTCAGCGGATTGACGCAGCAGTTCTTGCCAATGGAGGATATCTGATGCAGTTAAAATCGGAAGTTGAGTTGTACTCGAGAGGAATTATGATCATTCGAAATGAATAGCGAAAACTATAGGTGAAAAGAGTTTCGGAGCTATTCCGTAAAACATAGAAGGGCCCTTCCGTATACAGAGGGGTCCTTTTTTTTATTCTCCAGTATATCCACAGATTGTGAGAATTATATAACACTTTGTGAATATTGTATAATGGAAATGGTTGCTTTTAAGTCCATCTTTGGAATGTTATAATTATACCAACCAACACCTGATGGAAAATTCTGAATTAGAGAAATCAAAAGCACACATTATCGTAGAGATCATTGAATATGTTCCGAAATCCGTAGTGATGAAGACAATTCTAAAGAAATCAACCGGCAATATCAATGTAATGTCCTTTGATGCAGGTGAAGGGTTGACCGAGAAGATGTATCCTTTTGACACCTTCGCCCAGATCATTGAAGGAAAAGCAGAAATCATCATTGCGGGTAAGTCCAATTTGCTTGTGACCGGAGGATCAATTATCATCCCGGCCCATGCACCCCACAACATCAAACCGAATGGCCGCTTTAAAATGATCACAACCGTCATCAAAAGCGGTTACGAATAATGAAAGCTCCACCTCGGAGTATAATCCTTGAATTGATTCAAGTCACTCCAAAAAGTCAACGTATTGAAGCAGCTCGATGCGGGCAAGTAAACGAATTTCAGACACGGATACCTTACGGAGTGGGGCATCCGAATGGCATCGATGCCAGATCACAGCCTGCATCCAAAAACAAGCCATATTCTGTATCGGAGAGGAAGATTCGGGCCGGGGCATTTGCGGACAGGGTGAATAGTCTGAAATACTACATCAACCTTATCGGTGCCGGGGGAGTTACCTAAACTTGCTTCGAAAGCCTCATAGGAGGCTTGCAGGATGGTTGCTGGTCAATCACAAGGGTCAGTCTATGTACTGGAAAGTTTGGACTGCTGACCTGTTTGAATACCAATGTTGTTGATAAATTTAATTATGATGATACCAACTTATTCAAGTATTTTTGAAAACAGTGTGCGTCCAATAGAAACAAGAGGAAGCTGGAATGAACGCAAAGGGCGTCTCCAGGAAAAATTCCCTATACTGACAACACAAGATCTCATTCTTGAAGACGGGAATAGAGATGAGATGTTTGAAAATCTCTTAACCAAGCTAGGCAAAACCGCGCCTGAGTTGCATGCGATTATCATCGCACTTTGAGTATTGTTAACACTATTTGAAAATTTAGCAGGGTAATTTGACGCAGCCCACTTACAAAACGTAACAACTTTTTGGTCTATGATTAGGAAAGCTAGTTCGGTTTCGCAGGTCAGATTCATATATATAATGACGACTATATTTATGATTGGGCTCTCCATTTATTCATATGTGCAAATCAATAATCTTTTTGAGTCTTCAAAGATTATCTATCACACTAATAATGTCCAGAATGCCTTGGGTACTATTTCCAAATCTTTGGTAGATGCCGAGACGAATAATCGGGGCTTTCTACTGATAAGGGATTCACTGATGTTGCAAAAAAGGGATAAGGCATTAATCTCTCTTGCCAAGGGGCAGCAGTATCTGGATAGCCTGATCAGTGGCAATGCAGATAAAATGAGGTATGCAGCCAAGCTATATCAGGTCATTGAGGAAAGGAAGGTGAACATTGAAAAGGCAGCTATTGAAAGCATATCTCTGGATATCCCAAGCAACATTAAGGAAAATATTTATGAAGGAAGCCGAATTATGGATAGCGTCAATGAATTGGTGGAGGAGATGAACAGAGAAGAATCTTCCTTGCTCGAACGGCGGACAGCGCTTTTTACCCGGTTATCACAAATCACCCCGTTTTATATCATCGTGCTTTTCCTGGGATCGCTGATCATTTTATTATTTTCCTATTTTAAGCTCAATAAGGAGCTGATAAAATCTCAAGATCTCCATGCGGCATTGGTTCTGCAAGATGAAGACCGGGAATTATTGGCGAGCAAATTAATTCTCGCCAACGAGGAACTTGCCTTTCAGAATGCAGAAAAGGAAAAACGCGCATCTGAATTAGCTGTAGCCAATCTCGAGCTTGAGTTCCAGAATAAAACCAAAGAAAAACTGGCTAGTGAATTAATTATTGCTAATCACGAACTCGCTTTCCAGAATGAGGAAAAAGAAAACAGAGCTGCTGAGCTGGTAGCAGCCAATAAGGAGTTGGAGTTGTTTATAAATATTTCTAGTCATGACCTTCAGGAGCCATTGAGGAAAATTCAAATGGCGGCATCCCGCATCGAGTCGAATGATTACATGGCCCTGTCATCCAAAGGCCGGGACCATTTTGTCAAAATGCAAGAAGCTGCTCTTAGTATGCATACGCTCATCGAAGATCTACTCATATATTCCCGGACGAATAGTGAAGAGCGTATATTTGAAGACATTGATCTGACGATCATCATCAATGAAGTACGAAATGAACTCAAAGAGTCCATAGAGGAAAAGAACGCAGTCATAGAAGTGATGGATATCTGTAATGCTAATATTATGCGATTTCAGTTCCGACAACTTGTATCCAATATCATTTCGAATGCACTCAAGTTTACCATTCCAGGCCAGCCCCCTCACATTATTATCTCCAGCAATATTAAACCAGGCAGCCAATGTCATAATGAGAGCCTGATACAGGATCAGCAATACTGTCATATCCGGATTGCTGACAATGGCATTGGCTTCGAGCCTCAGTACAACGAAAAAATATTCGAGGTATTCCAGCGACTGTATAGCAAGGAGACTTACAAGGGCACAGGAATAGGCCTGGCAATGGTTAAAAAAATAGTGGAAAATCATAATGGAGTGATCACAGCTACCGGCCATTTAAATAAGGGAGCTATCTTTGATATTTATATACCTACCATTAAAAAGCCGAAGCATGGATAGCAGCATTATCAGTATTATTCTGGCGGATGACGATGAAAGTGATTGCGCCAATTTTAAAGACGCCTTGGAGGAATCAAGAATAAAATCCAATATTCATACAGTAAGAGATGGTGTGGAACTCATGGAATATCTTAAAAAGGAAGATACGGCTACCCCGGATCTCCTTTTTCTCGATCTGAATATGCCGCGTAAAAATGGTCTTACCTGTTTAAAGGAAATACGCACTATCGACAAGCTAAAGACAGTGGCTATCGCCATATATTCTACTTCATCCTATGAAAAAGATATTGAAGAAACTTTTCAGTATGGCGCTAATGTCTATATCAAGAAACCCACAGACTTCGATATCCTCAAGAAAGTACTTGACAAAGTGTTGAGTGCAGCATACGTTTATCGGGAACCGCCTTTCAGCATTGCAAATTTCGTGTTGATGATCTGATGTTTCCAAAAAACCATCACAGGATATCCTGCATCGGGCGTTGAGCAGTATATCCTGCGATCAGTTGGTACTGGATTACTTTGCAGCAGCCATCAAAGGGGGCGTAGCTTCGGGTATAATATACTTTTTAGGCTTGGTGGACTTCAGGTATGCAAATATGGCTTTGAGTTCATCATCCATCATATGCCTGTACATCTGTTATGGCATCGACAAAATTCCTGCTTCGATCCCTCTGTTTATTTTACAAAAGATAAGATTCTGCCCAAAAGAAAACGGACAGTGTAGACCCTTCAGCCTTTAAAGCAGCACTTAATTACGCTCAAAGAGCACCAGCTCTCTGCCGAATGTCTGTACTTGATGATAGGCGGTGTCGAGTACCGGCAACATGGGGTTGTCAGGTTTAAGATTATTCTTAATGATGATGAACCGTGGCTTTTTTTTCAGTATTTCATTCCACTCTTCATCCCTGCCTATCCCCAATGCACTACGGTTGTCCTTGTCCCAGATCAGCGATGGATGTACATAGGGCGTAGGACTGCTTGTACCGGTCAGGAGATAGATGATCTGGGGAGCGTTAGCCGTATAAAGGATATCGCCTGGCTGCAGACGTGTGTTTAAGTATGCTGCTGCTGCTGACGGGTAGTCTCTTTTATCAAAATAATCTGCTTTCTGAAATCCCATGTTGACCACGATAATCAGTATCAGGATGGAATAACCGATGAAGGGCTTTCGCATCCAGGCCAATGCAGGACCGGGAGAGCGCCGTTTGTCAAAAAAGCTTCCCGCCAACAAGCTGAGTGGAAGCATAAACTGGATGAAATAATGCGCAAATAATTTGCCTGGGAGTAAGATGATAAAGAGGACTAAACTGCCCCAAAGCCATGATAATAATGGAAGTCCTGCTCCTATAGTCCGCCAGTGCCAGGAGCAGAAAATAAACCATACCGTCACGGGCAGAAATCGAAGCAAACCATCCATTATATAAACCACATAGTCATACCAGGGCGGATTGATAATATAGCGCCCACTGAGTTCGAATGAATAAAACATGAAAGTGTCCTCCATGCCCAGTTGCCGGTAATACATCCATATGGATGCAAATGGTATGGTGAATCCAAAGGCCATCAGGGCACATCTTGAAAACCAATACATCCATTTTTGATGGGCCATCACTTGTCGCCAGAGATAAAACAAGCCTATGGCAAGTGCATCGAAAAGCACCACGTATTTGATCATAAAGCCAAGGCCTAATAAAAAACCGGCGAAGTATATCCATAGAAGTCCCTGATATCTCAGTATCAGGAATAGGGCGGTGATGGTAAACAGGTTGAAGAAATGTTCGGTATTGGGAGAGATGCCGTAAAAAGTAAAAATGGAAATAATAAATACATAGATGACACCGCTGGCTACCGGAGCTGGATTCTTTGAATCACTGCTGTCTTTTATTAATTCCCGATGTGCGAGGTAGAGCATCCAGGCAGTCAGTGCCACCCAGATAGCGGTGATGATCCGGAGTACTAAAATGGATTTGCCGAATAAAGTTTGAAAAATGGCGAAGAGAGTAAAAATGCCAATGGGTTTGGTGTCAATCACATCGCGCAGGTAGAGCTGTCCATGACGCACTGCATCCGCAATGACCATATACGTAGACTCATCATGGTCCATGACGGATGGAAAAAAAGAGAAGAAACGCATCACCAGGGAAAGGCCGGTCAACATAGCCAGTATCCTGAGCGGCTGGTAGGAAGAGGATGGTTGGTTGGATGCTGGCATGAGGCAGTGAAAATAGCATAAGGGCTGGTATGCAAGGTTATTTATCTTTATTTTAGGAGATGCGGGGCCTGAATTCACCTCGCTGGCATCAATCTTCCCGCTAATCTGTTATCTATGCATTCAAATTAGATTTTGTCCCACACCACTTAGTATTACATGGAAGAGTTACAACCCGGGGCCACTGCAGTGCCCTTAGGAAAGGATGAAAAAAGGTCGGTACCGTTTACCGGGTATCAGCAGTTTATCATCCTGATTCTGGCTTTGTTGCAGTTTACAATTATACTTGATTTTATGATTCTGTCCCCGCTTGGGGATATCCTGTTAAAAACGCTTGGCCTGAGCACTTCGCAATTTGGTTCAGTCGTTTCAGCATATGCGATCAGTGCAGGTATCTCCGGCATCCTCGCCGCGGGATTTGCTGACAAGTTTGACCGCAAGAGACTGCTACTGTTTTTCTATACAGGTTTTATCATTGGCACTTCGTTTTGTGCACTGGCATACAACTATCATACATTGTTATTGGCCCGCATCGTGACAGGTCTTTTCGGTGGGGTAGTGGGTTCTATATCGATGGCCATCCTCACTGATGTATTTAGTCTCAGTCAGCGTGGGCGGGTGATGGGATTTGTGCAGATGGCTTTTGCGGGCAGCCAGATTCTCGGTGTTCCGATCGGGCTGCTGCTTGCCAATGTATGGGGCTGGCATGCTACGTTTATCATGGTCGTCATCTTGTCGATATTGATTGGGGT
>Ga0163155_10000478_pt1 | contig 49253 bp, 28 predicted proteins | sample OliLakLV19SP4G1_FD_148611 | JGI IMG/M metagenome (GOLD analysis project Ga0163155, IMG submission 148611) | Freshwater microbial mat bacterial communities from Lake Vanda, McMurdo Dry Valleys, Antarctica - Oligotrophic Lake LV.19.SP4.G1 | ecosystem: Environmental > Aquatic > Freshwater > Lake >... | reverse complement strand
GGCTGGGTGCAGGTGCGCATATTCGATGCACAGGGGCGGTTGGTGGAGGATATTCAAAAAGAATTGACCGGTACTTCAGTATCGTTGCCTGTAACAGGCTGGCCGGCGGGTTTGTATGTGTTGCAATGTATAAAAGATGGCGCGGTATTGGGCGCGGAAAAGTTTGTAAAACAATAGGCATTCCAAAAAACAACATCCCGATCGTTGCACAATGATGTGTAATTTTGTGCCTCATTGAGCGTTATTAGGTTTGCCTGATATACAGGCGCACAAAAACGCTTCCTTTTGCACACATTACCAAACCAACGCATGAAAAATTTTGGTTCCTTGGCTCTTTGCATTGCAGCCTTGCTGCTCCCCCTGTCGGCGTTGCACGCCCAACGGTTAGAACAATTTTCCGAAAAACCCGCTGAATTCCTAACGCAATTGGGTGCCATTATGACCGCCAGCAAGCAAAAAAACCTGGAAACGACCTTCAAAGACTTTGAGGCCATTTTCCAGAGCGGCACGTTTACGGAAGCGGAACAGCAACAAATTATCAAAACCGGCAACGGCCTGCTCCAGCGGCGCATGAGCGCCAGCCCACACTTCAGGGACTACCTCACCGCACTTGGCTTTGTAAAAAAAATCCCCAACGGCGAGCGCCATTTTAAGGATTGGAACGCAGTGCTGGAAACGCTGCTGACCAACGCCGCTTATAAAAATACTGCCTGCGAAGACTTTATGGAGTTCTCCATTCCGTTTTTTGAAAAGAAGGCCATCCGATCGGCACCAACGGGCACTTCCTGGTATGCGTTGACCGATAATTTTCAGATCAGATTTGAAGATACCAGACCCGCAGTTCAGTTCGATGCCCTCGACCTGATGGCCGGTCGAAAAGAAGACTCCATCTATATTCGAAAAACTTCGGGGATTTATCTCCCGATTGAACAACGCTGGAAAGGCAAAAAAGGCACCGTAAGCTGGGCAGAGCGCTTTGGCCCGGAGATGGGCGCTTTTGCAGAGTTGGATGAGTACGAATTCGAATTAAAAAAGAGCCTTTACGAATTGGAAAAGGTACGTTTTTTTTATCCGCTCTATTTTGGGAACACCGCCATTACCGGAAGCTTTTCGGATAAATTAGTGACCGCTTCAAGCGAAGAATCTGCTTCTTTTCCGCGTTTTGAATCCGACAATAAAGTACTAAAAATCAACAATATCGGTGAAGGGGTGAAATACGAAGGCGGTTTTCGCCTGCACGGCAGAACGCTGTATGGGTATGGCAGTAAAGACTCCAAAGCGAAATTAGAAATTTCCAACCTGCAAAAAGAGCGCGTCTTTTATGGAGAAGCTTTACTCTTCACGATACGCCGGGAAGAGCGCATCTCCAGCAACAAAGTAGACGGGGCGCTTTATTTTGGCAAAGATTCCATTTACCACCCCTCCATTGACCTGCGCTACGACATAAAATCCCGGCAATTGCAATTGACGCGGGGCCAGAGTGCTACCGATCGGAACCCGTTTTTCGATTCGTACCACAAGGTAAACATTGATTCTGAGAACATTGTGGCTTATATGGATTCCGACTCGGTTGTCATCGGCAAGCGCACCATCAGCATTTCCAATAAAGGCGATGTGACGTTCGAGTCCATGGAGTTTTTTAAAAAATCGGAATACTACCGCATCCAGAATTTATCCGACAACAATCCCATCGCCATCATGAAAGTGACGGCAGAGCGCGAAGGCAGCAATTTTATTGATGCCAACCTGCTGGCAACGCGCATCAACCCAAAGTTTACCGTCGAAAATATCCAGAGTTTGTTGTACGACCTCGTTTCCAAAGGCTTTGTCAATTACGACAGCGACAAACAATTGGTGGAAGTGAAAGACAAGGTTTTCCACTATGCCAATGCCGACCAGAACAAGGTGGATTATGACGTGCTGGCCGTGAAATCCCTAACCGACAACACCAATGCCGTCCTCAATACCCGAAACGGCTTCATGATGATTGACGGGGTTGAAAACATTGAATTGAGCAGCAAACAGCGGGTCGGACTAAAGCCCTTGGGCAAACAAGTCATCATGCGCAAAAACCGCAACATTGATATGGATGGGCGCGTTTTTGCCGGTTTCAGCATTCTGGAAGGCAGAGACATCCATTTTGAATACGATAAATTTCAATTAAAAAGCGATTCGATCCGTTTTTTTGACCTTTTCGTGCCAACGGGACAATTGGACAAAAAGCAGGAACCCATTGCGCATTCGATCGCTTCGCGCATCGAACACCTGAAGGGTGTATTGCTCATTGATGCGCCATCGAATAAATCGAGCCGCGAAGACATCGAGATGTTCCCCTCGCTGCAAAGCAAAGATTTTTCTTATGTCTATTACGATTACGACAGCACCCAAAACAGGGCTTACAAGCGCGATTCTTTCTATTTTGCCCTTGATCCATTCAGTTTCAACCATATAGACAAGTATACCGCTGCCGATGTGCAGTTTAAAGGCAACTTAGTTTCTGCCAATATTTTTCCAAAATTCAAAGAAACCATCGTTTTGCGCGAGGATCAGTCGCTGGGATTTGTCACGAAAACACCGGTTAAAGGGCACCCTGCCTATACCGGGAAAGGCAATTATATCGGAGAAATTGACCTGAGCAACAAGGGCCTTTTGGGCAAAGGCGACATCAAATACCTCGGCGCATCCATTCGCTCGGAAGACATTGTTTTCAAACCAAAACAAACGTTGGCCAGCGCCGAAAAATTTAACCTGGAAGAAAACCGAACCAAAGGAGAAGAAGTGCCGCAGGTGCGCGGTATTGACGTGCGCATTGACTGGCGGCCCTATCAGGATAGCATGTATGTGCGCTCGAAAGAGGCGCCGTTTGCACTATACCGCACCAACGACCACACCCTGAAAGGAACGCTGATTCTGACGCCTGGCGGTTTGAAAGGCGATGGCCTTTTTGAATGGAGCAAGGCCGAAATGAAATCCAACCTAATGGCTTTCGGTACCTTTTCGGCAAAAGCAGACACCACGTCCATCAGCATTAAATCGGTTGACCCGAAAAAAATGGCGCTTCAGACGCAGAACGTCCGTGGCTATGTAGATTTTGATGAAAAAATTGGCGAGTTTGAAGCCAACGGGGATTATGTCCTCACCACCCTGCCTTATAACCAGTACGAAACATCTTTCCACGATTTTACGTGGGATATGAAAACCGAAGAGATTAAATTTCAGGAAGATACGACGCAACTCGCCACTTTCCTCTCCATTCACCCCGACCAGGATTCGCTGCGATTTGAAGGCGGCAGCGCCCGTTATGATTTAAAAAACAGCCTTTTGCAAATCAGTCATGTCCCGCACATCATTGCTGCCGATGCCTTTATTTACCCCGACAGCAACTATGTAGAAATTGGCCCTAACGGGGTAATGAAGCCGTTTGAAAACTCGAAAATTGTAGCCGATACGCTCAACAAACAGCACGTCATCAACAAAGCCAAAGTGGAAATTCTGGGTCGGAGACTCTACAAGGCAAGTGGTTACTACGAATACAACATCGCCGGGCGCGATCAGGAAATCCTGTTCCAGGAAATCATCGGCCAGCCCATTGGCAAAGGACAATTAACTGAAAAACGTGTAGAAACCCGCGCTTCCGGCACGGTAGAAGCCAAAGACAGTTTCTACATTGACCTGAAAACAACTTTCCAGGGTAAAATCAGTTTGAACGCACAGTCTAAAAACCTGACATTCGACGGTTTTGCTCGTTTGGAAGCCGAAAAATTGCCGCTAAAACCCTGGTTCACAGTGAGCAGCGAAGGGGACAAAAGCGATTTGCACATTGCTTTCAATGCGCCCAAAAGCATCGAAGGCGAACCCTTGTTTACCGGCCTGTTCCTGAGCAAAGAAACGGCTCGCGTCTACCCACGTGCCATGATGCCGCTGTCTTTCCGGAAAGACCGACCGATTCTGCCAGTGAAAGGGGTTTTCAAATACGATGAAAAATTAGACCACTTCATTTTCGGCGACTCTTCCAAAATTATTCGCAATGAACTGAAAGGCAATGTTTTTACTTTTAAAAACAAAGACGGAAAAGTAGAAGCCGAAGGACGTTTCAATATTGGCTCCGGGCTAAAATACATCAAGGTGGATGCAGCCGGTTTTGCACAAACCGCTTTCCCCGAACCGGCACCGGAACCAGAACCAGGCTCGGAAGACCAAATTATGTCGGCAGAACCCGACCAGATTATGTCGGCAGAACCGGACAGCGTCGCCATGCCCAAGCCCAAGGCACCGGCAGTAGAAATCCGGGTGACGGCAGAATTGATGAGCGGTGTAAAACTGATCGTACCGGAAAAGCTGATGAGCATTATGATCAACGACTTCAAGTCTGCCAGCTTCGATGCGCGCATCATTACCTATTTGACGGACATCAATTTTTACAAAAAAGCAGCCAACGAACTTTTCCCGCAGGATAAGGACGCGCAGGATGCCATCAACGGCATCAGTTCTGGCTATCTCGATATTCCGAAGAAATACAACGACTACACCTTCCTGTTCAGTCGCCTGAAAATGCGCTGGGATGGAGATTTACAGTCTTTTGTGACCACAGACAACAACTTAGGTTTGGTGAGCATGAACGGGGAATCTTTCAATAAAGTCGTGACCGGCTACGTTGAATTCAAAATGCCCACTGCTGATGACGATGACCGGGTGTACGTTCACCTGAAATCGCCAAGCCAATTGTTCTATTTCTTTGGATACAAGCAAGGCATTTTAAGTGTGACTTCCAATAACCCGGCCTTCATGGAAGCACTCCAGGCCATGAAAGCAAAAGATTTGGTCATGAAAATGCCGGATGGAGAAACTTATGAAATTCAGGCGGTTGATCTTACAACGGCGAATCAGTTTGTGCGGCGGGTGGAGGCAGCAGGTAAATAGATTTTAGGGTTTGATAGCTGCGTTATGCGATGCGAAAATATGTGAAAGATGTAACTCATTTCCGAAATTGTGTAAGGCTTAGCTGGCTTGAAGAGATGATCTTTGCATTAAGATTACAGGTTTATCGAAACCAAAAAGAACAAGCCATTACTTAATCAAAATCTTTAAAAATGACTACATCGAAGTTGTTCAAATCACTAGCGCTGGCAACTGCCGTTTTGTTTATAGGTACGACAGCATGGACTCAGATCGGCATTAAGGCAGGTATCAACGTTGCCAGCCTGTCACAAGATCCTGACGAAGCAAACTACGACGATTACAAAGCAGTTTCTATCCTTGGTTTTCAAGGCGGACTGACCTTTGAACTGCCGATTGCCGGGCCACTGGCGATCCAACCTGAATTGCTTTTCATTCAAAAAGGGGGCAAAGCAGAGTACATCATCAACGAAAGCAATAAGTTAATCAACACAGTCCGGTATAACTACGTAGAATTGCCTGTTTTGCTGAAGCTCAAACTCGGCAGTACTGACGGTGAAGGTCTTGGTTTTTATATTCTTGGAGGCCCCTTTGTCGGCTATGTACTCAATGGAAAAAGCAAGCAGGAGTTGACCGTTTTGGGTCAAACGACTGTTAGCGAGCAGGATATTGATTACAATGACGAAACTATTCAGGAAAAGCGCGTAGACTGGGGCGCTTCCTTCGGAGCAGGGCTTCACTTTGGCAAACTGTTCATTGACGCCCGTTACAACTTAGGCGTGAACAACCTCTTAGACGAGGATGCCAACAACAATAACGACAACAAGCCTTACCTGCGTACGCGGGGTATTGGCCTGACCTTGGGTTTGGTGCTTTAAAATAAGTACAGCAAGGGGCAAAAAAATGCAAGGGGCAAATTGGCAAGTATTGCAAGTTTGCCCCTTGCCCTTTCGCCCCTTGCCCTTTCGCCCCTTGCCAACTTGCCCCTCGCCCCTTCTCAACTTTTCATTTCTTCTTCAATTTCTCCAGCAACCAGGCTCTTTCCGCCACCAAAGGCGTATCCCGGATTTTCTTTTCCAAACGCCTGCGTTGCGCTTCATCACCGGGACTAAGCCGGAGCAATCGTCCCGTAAATCGCGCAAGATTGCGGTACATTTCCCGGTGATAGCCAATTTCCCTATGCCTGCGCAGCCAGGTAAGCAGGTTTTCCAAGGAGGATTCGAGCGCGTCGGAAGCGCCCTGTTCAAAATAAATTTTCAGCAGCATTTTCCGGGCTTCTAAGTTGTACATGGAGTCCGGAAAATTCACATTGCGCAACAACTCAAGGGTTGTATCAAAGTCCCCCCTGCGAAAATGGTAAATGGCTAAGTTGTAGCAATAGGTGTTTTCTTCCTCTTTATCAGGCAATTGAGTCCGGTAGACTTCCAAAAATTGAGCAGCTTTTTCCCACTCCTCCAGCGCCAAAAAATTCATGAGCACGTTATTGTACGTGTATTTCGAAAGTATGCCGTTTTCGTCCTGCAAAAGGCGTTTTTCCAGTCCCAGTAAATAGAAATCAAGTGTAGTGTGCAAGGCGGTTCGGTCGCCTTCATTGATGCGCCGAATGCCGTGGTTGATGGCCAGCATGAGTAAACTTCGCGCCTCGGTACGCGGCAACCGGCTTTGGTGCGCTTCCAGCAGGGTTCGAAAAACCTGAACCGGCTCATTTCCATCGTGCTCCGACAACATGCGGTAGCCCTGGTAATACAAAGCTACCCCCGGCAATTGCTCTTGCGGACGCCCGGGCAACTGCTGCAACACGGGTTCAATCCAGGTTTCGCTTTGTTTTTCGCGGCGGTGGACGGCTTGCTGTGAGCGTTCCACGCAAGCAATTTGCAGCAATTGACCCGCATACCAGGCACTTAGACTGGTTGCCATGTCTTCAAAAGAAAAATTAGGGCCACGCTGGGAGCGGATGGCCCATTCGTATTTTTCCATTTCCAGCCGAAAATGATCTAAGTTTTCGGAAAAAGCAACGTGTAAGGTTCCTTCTGCTATCAAATTTTCCGTTTCCTGGAGCGTAAGCGAAAAATTTTTTTCCAACCCTCTTTTCCGAAGAGCCTTGAGCAACAGCAAGGACTGTTGTACGGGCGTTTGGGCGAGTTCCTGCCAAATCAAAAAGTCGCGCAACAATTTGAGCAACGCACTCATTTCGTGCCGTAATTTGGCTAACCCCGGCAAAGGCGGATCAAATACAACCGCTACGGCATGGGCTAAATAAGGTTCTACCCTTTTGTTGCGGCATCCTTCAAGATAATCGTACAAGCGCAGCAGTGATGTTTTCCGGTTAAAACAAGGCGATTCCAGCCACGTTTTGAACGCGCGCAGTTCCCAGGCCGTTAAGGCGTTGAAAGCTTCTACAAGAGCGGCGTCTTTCATGATTTCTTTTTCGTTATTTAGCGTTTAAACAAAGTTCAAATTTATCTAAATAAAGCTTTGTTTGTCAATAAGAACAGACGCAATTTTACAAAAACCAATCCGATAAACAATAAAAATTGATTTTGTTTCCCACGCCAACACAACGGACTTTTGTATCGAATCAAAAAACATGGCCACCATGAAAAAACAAGCAAGACAATACGTACTCCTGGCAATTTTGGGATTATGCCTCAGTTGGGTACTGACGCCTCTCACGGCTCAAAATCAAAAAATCATTTTTGAGAACCCGGATGGTTTCAACTCTTCGATCGGATCCTATATCCGGCCAACGGCAGATGGCGGCTACATCATGCTCGGTATGGCGCATAACCTGTTCGCGGAGAATCCCTCGTTCTCTCTTCCACGTGCCATCAAGGTAAATGCAGCCCTTCAGACCGAATGGGACAACACGTACCTGAATGCTAACATTGGCCCAAACGGCCTTTATTCACAGCTTTACAGCGGACCTTTGGAGTTGAATGAGGGCAGCTTTGTTTTTGGGATTTTCGATACGGTTACGGGATACGACGTCCTGCGCATTGCAGCCACGGGGGAACTACTCTGGGGTAAAGATTTGCCCGGAGTAGAAAACCAGGTTTATCCGCTCAGCGCTTTACCCAACGGGGATTTTTTAGCCACCCGATCGCATTTGTCTACTTATTTTACAGACTGGGAGCATTACGTTTCGCGGTTCAATTCCAACGGCGACCTGGTCGAAGAACACCAGATCGAAGAGGTGCCCCGCATCAATGCATCAATCCTCCTTTCCAATGGTGACGTACTCATTGAGCATAGCTTGCAATCCGCAAGGGTTTTCACCCGGGTTGATCCGCAAAGCAATGTTGTTTGGCAAACAGCGCCTTTAGCCGGTCTCACCGATGTGATTAGTCCGATGCCTGATGGCGGATTTGGCGTGGTCAGTCAAATAAATTTGAGCAATTTCAGCGTACACTTCTTCGATGCACAAGGGAATCAAACCGGGCAGACCCCTACTCTGTTGCTACCGATCAGTCAGATTTTAAGCCTTGGGTTTTATCCGGACGGTTCTTTCCTGGTAGCCGGACGAACGACGTGGAACAAGAGTTTTATGGCCCGGTTCCAACAGGACGGCGCCATCGTCTGGTCGGCAGAAGCTCCGGAAGACGGCCAAAGCCCCCTTCAATACCTCTTTGGGCATCCTACTTCCGATGGTTGGGGCATTGGCACAGGTGGTAAGTATCAAAACTCTTCCGAGTCAAAAATTGGCTTATTCCGCGTCACTGAAAATGAAGCTATTTTCGCAGGAGTCCTCACCGGAAAAGTAGGTTACGACAGTGATGAAGACTGCACACTGGCTGCTACAGAATTGGGCATTGCACATGCACAAATCAGCGCCTTTAATAGCACCCACAATTTCCACACCTTCTCCGGGGCTGATGGTGCCTACACGCTAATTGTACCGCCTGGAAATTACACCGTGGTCGCATCCGCCTCCAATCAGAATTATGTCTATTGCTCCGTAAGTTTGCCAGGCGTCTCTTTCCCGGCAGGGGCCAACGGCAGCGCTACACTTGACTTTCCGATGGGGGCCGGGCCTGTCCTTCATCAGATCAGTGGAACGCTTCAACTGGATCAGAACAACAACTGCATTGCCGACCAGGGCGAGCTCCTTTTGAAGAATTGGCGGGTAAAATTATTCAAAGAAAATGGAGCCATCGAGGCCATTTCCTTTACGAATGCAAACGGTGCTTATAGTTTTACCGCTCCCGAAGGCAATTATACGGTCGTTGCAGTTCCGCTCAACCAAAACTTCAGCATTTGCGACCCGGCTTCGCAAGTTGTGAGTGTGAGCGGCCTCACCCCACAGGTGGTTACTGCCGATTTCGTTGCCCGCGCTGAAACCAATTGTTCACAAATGCGGGTGGCCGTGCAGGCATTTTCGGTTCGCCCTTGCCAAACAAGATCTTTTTTCGTCAATTACCGAAACGACGGCGCAGCGCCTGCTGAAAATGCCACGTTGGAAGTGGTGCTGCCTCCGGGTCTAACGTATGTAAACGCAGCGCCCCAGCCAGCTTCTGTCAACGGCAATACCTTAGTTTTTCAACTGGGACAAGTGCTCCCTTCGCCGGGCGATAACTGGACGGGGGTCAGCATCTGGTTTGAAGGCAACTGCGACCTGCAAATTGGCGATGAGCTTTGTGTAGTGGCCAGCGTGACACCCGAAGAATTTTGCGGAGAAGCTCCGGAATGGAATGGCGCCATCATGGCCATTGAAGGGGAATGTGATGAAGATAACAATGCTGTTTTTACCATCAAAAATATTGGCAATGCCCCCAATTCATTGCCCCGTCATTACATTATTGTGGAAGATCAGATCGTATTGCTCGAAGACGAAATCACCCTGAATCCAATGACTGAGCAAGTCCTTACGCCAATAATGCCCACTGACGATACTTCTACAATTGTGATGACCGTAGAACAGGAACCTGGTTTTCCCGGCGACGACCAGGTTGTTTTTTCACTGAGCAATTGCGCCGGTACAGGCGGCGATCCAACAGGATTTGGCGGTAGTGCCGGGCCATTTACGACAACCAAGTGTGTTCCCGTGGTGAACTCCTACGACCCGAACGACAAAAACGCCACGCCGCTGGGATTCGGCGAAGCGCATAGTGTGCGCCCGGGCACACCGCTTGAATACACTATTCGGTTCCAGAACACCGGCAATGACACCGCTTATTTGGTGGTAATCCGGGATACCCTGTCGCCCCATTTCAATGCAGACAGAATAGAAGTACTCGGCGCAAGCCACGCTTACGAATTTGCCTTGCTGAACGAAAACATCCTGCACTTTTCCTTCAACAACATCCTGTTGCCGGACAGCACGGCTAATCTGGAAGCTTCTCAGGGATATGTGCTCTTCCGGGTTTATCCCAAAGGCGGTCTGGCGCAGGGAACCGTGGTAGAAAACAACGCAGCGATCTACTTCGACTATAACGAACCGATCATTACGAATACGGTTCTCCGGACGTACGAAGATTTTGTGCTGGTTAAAACGGATGAGGGCATTGCTCCCCAGGCACTGAATGTAATCATTTACCCCAACCCCTTCAGCACCCAAACGACGTTTGAATTACCGGAAGGTGCCCCGGCAGGCGATTACGCGCTCGAATTGTATGATGCCGCCGGACGCCAGCTCGGCTCCATGACATTTGATGGCCAGCGCTGTCAGGTGATGAGAAACGCCTTACCCGCAGGGTTGTTGTTCTGGAAAATCAGCCGCGAAGGCCGGATGGTGGCCAGTGGGAAGATGATTGCCGAATAAAAAAGAAGTGTAATTTTTGCAGCCTTTATGCCCCTCGTTGATTTGAGCGAGGGGCTTTTTTTATATTTAGTGTCAGTCTTTATAGTCCGATAGCTGCGTTATGCGAAGGCCCAAAAAGCGTCATTTACGCGAGTAAACTCCGATTTTTGGGTCTTCACATGCCTTGCTTTCGAACGCTAAAGAACAGACACGGGACTCATTTACCGGTGTCTGTTCTTTACGACACGCTCCTTAACGTTCGAGTATTACTTTATCACAATACCTTTTTTATCAAACGGATTAAGCGCAACCCCCTGAATACGGGCTTCAGCTTCGACCCGGTATTCCGATTTGGCGGCGCGCGTCATTTTTGCAATTTTAGCGATGCCTCCAAAAAGGAAATTGCGCTTGCCAAATTGATCAATATCAGATCGAGGGATGGAAAATGGCAAGGTAAAGTCTATTTCAACTGGCTCATTGGCCGGCACTTCGATGATTTGCCGAAGCACAATGCTGCCTAATTCGTATTCATCAATGAGTTTTTCTGCTCCGCGCCCCCGCGAATAGCGCTCGATCAACACGACTTTCACCTCCGTAACCGTTTGCGGGTTCATGGATTGAAAGCGCATCCCACCTTCCATAAATCCTTCTTTTTCAAAAACTTCTTCCGGCAGGAGCAATTCTAATTTTACCCCTTCAATGCCCAGCCATTTTTTTACTTTTCCAAACATTGGTATATAATTTTGTAACGAAGCAGTGACTTTGATGAGGGAGTTGGCGGTTTTGTTTCAGGTTTCAAGGTGTTGGTAGTTGGTTTTGAATACGTAACCTTATCAGAAGTAAGCGCAATCCTGGCAACTGCCCACTGTAAAACTGCCCACTAAACAAGGCGCTTATGCCAACTCTGCCCCAGCGCTTTTTCCCAGGAACGCTCCAAATCGCCTTTGTTCGAGATCAGCGTATCGAAGACCAAGGTGTGGTCATCAATTTCGCCGGCGGCATATTTTTCGGCGAACTCCCCCCGTGGAACGGTGAATACCTGGTCTCCCCGGCGGTAACTGAATCGCATGCGATCGAAAAGATCCACGCCGTGCTCGGCTTGAAGCGCTTTGAGGAAACGCACGGAGGAGTCAATAGAACAACCGCTGGCGTCGGCCATGCCTTCATCTACCATTAAAATAATGAAGCGATGATGCCAGACATCGGCAAAAGCGCGCAACCGGCGGTCGTGGCTGATCCACCGCTGGGCGAAATCCTGCACTTTTTTTTGAACATCGGCAAGCGCTTCCGCTGGGAATGGGCGATCGCTCTGATACACCCAAACACGCGCACTGTCAGGGAATTGTTGATATGAATTGTTCATAACGAAGAAAGAATCTTTGTGCGAATATAAAAACGTTCGGGGATTGGGAAAGTTTTACCTTCTTTGTTGCTGAAAAATTCTGACAGCAAAAGATCAAGTATAAAGGAAAATCTCTAATTTGGCCTTCAAATCCAAATTATTTTTCTAAACCAGCACAGGAATATAGCATGAAATTTTCAATCTACACCTGTCTTCTTAATATTATTCTTATTTTCGGATTGACTCCCCTGATCGGTCAAACTGTCATTCGGGGTGAAGTCAAAGACGAAAAGAGCGGTGAGCCATTGATTTTGGCAAACGTATTTATTAAAGGTACGACCGAGGGCGTCACCACGGAATACGATGGTACATTTGAGCTGCGTACCTCAAACCCGCTACCGCTTACCATTGTATTTTCCTACACGGGCTACGATGAGAAAGAACTGGAAGTCACTTCAACTGCCCAGCGCATCGTCATGAAGTTGCCGGAAAATTCCATTACCATTGCCACGGTTGAAGTAAAAGGGCAACGCATCAGCGACAAGCAAAAGCAATCGGCTCTAACTGTAGAGTCGCTGGACAATATTGCCATCAAACAAACGCCGGCTGCCAGCTTCTACGATGGGCTGGGTGCGTTGAAAGACGTTGATTTGACGGCGGCCAGCTTGGGCTTCAAAATTGTGAACACGCGTGGATTCAACAGTACCAGTCCCGTGCGCTCCCTCCAAATCATTGACGGCGTAGACAACCAGTCTCCCGGATTGAATTTTTCTTTGGGCAACTTTCTGGGTGCCTCCGAATTGGATGTCAACCGGGTGAACTTAGTGGTGGGTGCCAGCTCCGCTTTTTATGGCCCCAATGCATTCAACGGGGTGATCAGCATGGAAACTCGGGATCCTTTCCTTCAAAAAGGGCTTTCCGTCATGTTGAAAGTCGGCGAACGTAGCTTGCTGGAAGGCGCCATTCGCTGGGCAGATGCCATTAAAAACAAAGATGGCCTTGAGCACATTGCTTATAAATTCAATTTTTCAGGTTTCAGCGCTTACGACTGGGAAGCGGACAACTACGATGTGGTCTTTGATTCGCAAAGCGCACAGGACAACCCCGGCGGCTATGACGCTGTGAATATTTATGGGGATGAATTTGTGAGTGGCAACGAATATCCAACCATCATCGGCATGGGGGCTATTCACCGTCGGGGATACCAGGAAAGGGATCTGGTGGATTACAACTCCCGTAACGTAAAAGTTGGTGCCGCAGCGCATATTCGGCTGAACCCTTCGAAAACCGTAGAATCGCCTACCTTGATTTTGGCCTCCAATTTCAGCACAGGAACCACTGTTTATCAGGGCGATAACCGTTATAGCTTGCGCAATATTCGTTTCTTTCAGCACCGGGTGGAGTTGAAAAAAGAAGATAAATATTTCTTCCGGGTGTATGCCACCCACGAAGACGCCGGCGATTCCTATGACCCTTATTTCACGGCTCTGCAATTGCAGGAAAATGCAAAAGAAGGACAGTACTGGAGCGCTACCTATATAGCCCACTGGCAAACGCAGATCGTGCCTAAAATTAACAGCATAGACGGGTTGCCGCGCATTTCCCAGTTTCCGGGCGATCCGCAGGGGTATCGTGATGCGCTGAATGCTTTTTTAGCCAACCCGATGCTTCGGGATTCCCTTAGGGTCTGGCATGGACAGGCCCAGGAAATTGCTTTGAAAGGGGATGCTTTAGTAGAAGCAGTAGATTATTACGAGCCAGGCACCCAGCGCTTTCAGCAGGCATTCGACGACATTACTTCAAGGGTCTCTTATGCGGAAGGCGGAACCCGGTTTTTTGACAAATCTGCCCTGATCCATGCGCATGGGGAGTATAAATTCAACGACCTCTATCAGGGAGGAAGTATTTCCGATCTGGATATTGTTGTTGGTGCCAATGGACGGCAATATTTGCCTGATTCTCAGGGGTCTATTCTGTCGGACACAGCCGGCAGAAAGATCAATACGTATGAATACGGAATCTATGGCGGGGGTACCCTCGAATTCAACAACCGACTGAAATTCAGCGCTTCTATCCGCATGGATAAAAATCAAAACTTCGATTACCTGTTTTCGCCGGCAGCGTCATTAGTTTATACGCCTAATCCGGATAATACCCTGCGTTTGTCTTTCTCTTCAGCCATCCGAAACCCTACGCTGGCCGACCAATATCTGTTTTACAACGTTGGCCGAGCCATCCTGCTGGGCAATATTGACGGCGTAGATAGTTTGGTAACGATTGAGTCGCTTCGCGATTACCTCAATACCAATGATGTAAGCCTTTTAGACTATTTCAGTGTTGCTCCGATCCGCCCGGAAAAAGTACAAACAGTAGAAGTGGGCTACCGGACAACCTTGTTTGACCGCCTGTATCTTGATGCTACCTACTATTACAGCTTTTATCAGGATTTTATAGGGTTCAACATTGGGGTTGACGCCTTTATCAATACCATTTCCGGCGGAATTACCGGGGCACAGGCTTATCGGATAGCCGCAAACGCGACTGATCGGGTAACCACGCAAGGTTTCTCAATCGGTGCCAGCCTGTATTTTCAACAGTATTATTCCGTCAATGCCAACTATTCCTGGAACAAGCTAAACACCGAAACCGACGATCCGATCGTTCCGGCTTTCAACACCCCCGAACACAAATACAACATCGGAATTTCCGGAAGGGACATTACCTTGCGCTTTGGTGGGACTTCGATACCAAATTTCGGGTTCAGCATCAACTACAAGTGGATTGACGAATTCATTTTTGAAGGGTCACCTCAGTTCACCGGCATCATCCCATCCTACGACATGTTGGATGCGCAGGTCAACGTGGAGGTTAAAAAAATAAACACCACCTTCAAGCTGGGTGCCAGTAATATTTTGGACAACAAAGTATTTCAAACTTATGGTGGCCCGCGTATCGGAAGACTGGCTTACCTTTCGGTGACTTACGAATTCAAGAAAAAATAGCAACTTCCTTTTCTCAAATATTTTTAAACCAATAAACTTGCTTTCTATGAAAAAAGTCAACATTCCGATTCTACTCCTCTTGTTCTTTTCGGGCTTCAGTTTCCTGCAAGCGCAGAATACGCGCTATGTAGATCCGATATTCAGCGGGTTTAATAAGGTGAGTGATGTCGTTTATGGAACCAACATTTCTGTGCTGACCGGCACTCCGACTGCCCTTGATCTCAAGATGGATGTTTATTCGCCAGCAGGAGATTCGGAAACAGAACGCCCTGTCGTCCTGTACTTCCATACCGGCAGCTTTTTGCCACAGTATTTGAATGGACAAATTACAGGTGGGAGACTCGACTCGACTGTCGTTGAGGTATGCACCCGCTTAGCAAAAAGAGGCTACGTCGCAATAGCAGTTACTTACCGCCAAGGCTGGTTGCCCACTTCTCCTGACCAGAACGTTAGAACGGGGTCTTTGCTTCAGGCGGCTTACCGCGGTATTCAGGATGCTCGTACCTGCGTTCGCTTTCTGCGCAAAAATGTAGCAGAAGGGGGTAACACCTACGGCATTGACCCGGACAAAATTGTCATGTGGGGACAAGGTACCGGAGGGTACATCTCTCTTGGAGCTGCTTTTTTAGATGACTATCAGGAAATTGTGATTGATAAGTTCATCAATACACAAACTGCCCTGCCTTTTGTGATCGAAAGTTTGCACGGCGACGTCAACGGCACCAACACAACGCCGTTGAACACGCCCAACCACTTAGGCTACAGCTCAGATTTTGCGATGGCCATCAATATGGGCGGCGCGCTTGGCGACAGCAGCTGGGTAGATGGCAGCGCCAATGAACCGGTGACGATGGGCTACCACGTAGTAACCGATCCATTTGCACCATTTGGCAACGGCCCGGTTATCGTGCCGACCACGATGCAATTTGTAGTCAACGTATCGGGTACAAGAACGGCGGTTCAATTTGCAAACGAATCAGGTGCCAATGATATCCTGGCACCAGTTTTGACCATGAATCCAGACGCGTTGACGCAGTTTGTAACGGCTGTGAAAAACGTGCCGGTTAACCTCGCCGCACTTGGTCAGGGACCAACTACGCTGGGCGCAGACCACATTTATCCGTTCCGCGTGGCGGGGTTGGGTTCCGGTCCGTGGGACTGGTGGAACAAGCCACTGCTTGATGCCATCATCGCTCAATTCCCGGCTCAATTCATGCTGAACTCGGACGTGCTGCACAACAACGGTTTGATTACCAACCCGGATATGTCGGCGACCAAAGCCCGTTTGTACATTGACACGATTATGCAATATTTCATTCCGCGCGCTTGCCAGGGTCTGCAATTGGAAAGCTGCCTGTTGGTTAGCAAAACGGAAGAAATTGCGAACGAAGATCTGGTACAACTTTCAGTTGCACCAAACCCATCCAGCAGCGATATGCTCATTCAGTGCAATGCGCAAACGCCTATGATGGACGTTCAGGTGTTCAATATGAATGGGATGCTGGTTCAGTCGGTTCGCAATGTGAACAACAACCAGTATACTTTGCAACGGAACAATTTGCCTCCGGGGATGTATTTGGTCAAGGTTCGCTTTGAAAAAGGCTTCCTCGCCAAGCGAGTGGTCTTTAATTAGTGACCGTCTTTGTAGTCCGATAGCTGGGGCAAGTGAGGGGGTCACTTAGAGTGACGCCCTCACTAACCGCACCAAACTCCCGATTTTGGGGTCTTCGCACGCCTTGCTATCGCAGGCTAAAGAGCAGACACCAGCGTATAAGTATTCAAAAAACAGCAAAACTAAGCGCCGCTTCCCGATTGGGAGCGGCGCTTTTTTATGTTGAAATTACCGTTCTGAAAAAGCATTTTGAAATAGTAAACTTCATGCCTTATCTTCGGCATTACTTTTTAATCATGCAGTTTCATTCATGCCGACATCCCTTTATTACAGCCGCGACCTGAGCTGGCTTTCCTTCAACCACCGCGTTTTGCAGGAGGCCCGTGATCCGCGAGTACCCTTGTATGAGAAGATCAAGTTTTTGGCCATTTACAGCGCCAACCTCGATGAATTCTACCGGGTCAGGGTATCGGCCTTGCGCTCTTTTAAATCGCTAAAAAAAGAAACCCGCCGGGAGTTCGAATTGAAACCCAAAAAGGAACTCCGGCAAATTCGGGCTATTGTGGAGGAGCAGCAGCGCGAATTTGGCAGCATTTTTCGCGAGCAGATTATCCCCGAATTGGAGCGCAACGGCATCCGATTAATGAATACGGAAGACTTTAGTGGAGCACAGCGGGCATTTGCCAGAGAATATTTCACCGGGCAGGTTTTGCCTCATCTCCATTCGCTTGAATTGGCAACCGGTTCGCCTGCACCGTTTTTGAAAAACAAAGCCTTGTATTTTGTGGTCGCTACGGGAGGGGAGCTGCCAGCATTGCATTTGATTGAAATGCCGGTTGGCTCGTGTCCGCGGTTTGTAGAACTGCCTGGCATCGAAGACCGATTCGATATTACCTTTCTGGACGACATCATCCGCCTGAATTTGCCTGAATTATTGGGAAAGCCAATCGAAGACGCATTCGCTGTGAAAATGTCGAGGGACGCGGAAATGTATATTGACGATGAATACAGCGGCGATCTGATCGAAAAAATCAAACAGGGGTTGGAAGAACGGCATATCGGCGCGCCGACGCGGTTTTTATACGACAGCCGGATGCCGGAAACGTTGCGCATGCAATTGAAAGCGATTTTCGATCTTGGCAAAAATGAGATGATTCCCGGTGCGCGCTACCACAATTTCAATGATTTCTTCGGTTTCCCGAATCCCGGCAATAATCCCAAGCTGCACTACCGAATCTGGCCGCCGTTGCCGCACCCTGAATTGGAAAAAGCGACCTCCATCATGGCTGCTATGAGTGGTCGCGATTATTTGTTGCACTTGCCTTACCAGCGTTTCGACTACGTTGGCCGCCTGATCCGGGAAGCGGCAGCGGATGCTTCCGTAACCACCATCAAAATAACCCTGTACCGCGCTGCAGCGCAATCTGAAATTGTAAAAGCCCTCATTAGCGCTTGTGAACAGGGCAAGGATGTAACCGTATTTATCGAAGCCAAAGCGCGGTTCGATGAAGCATCCAACCTCTATTGGGGCGAGCAATTGGAAAAAGCTGGGGCAAGCGTTCATTACAGCTATCCTGGCATTAAAGTACACTGCAAATTGTTGCTCATCGGCTGCGCCGAAACCAGTGCCATAAAGCGTTATGCTTACATCGGCACCGGAAATTTTAATGAAAAAACGGCGCTGTTGTATACCGACCACGCCTTGCTGACCTGCCACCCCAAATTGACAGCAGAAGTGGGCCAGGTTTTCGACCTCCTGTCGCGCAAAATTATCCTGCCCCGCTGCAAGCAGTTACTCGTAGCACCATTTACCATGCGCGAAGGATTTCTGGAGCGGATTGAGCGCGAAATAGAAAATGCAAAGAACAACCATCCGGCCTACCTGATCTTGAAAATGAATAGCTTAGAAGATAAGACGATGATTGCTAAATTATATGAAGCAAGCCGGGCAGGGGTAAGCATCCGCATCATCGTAAGGGGTATTTGTTGCCTCGTTCCCGGCGTGCCCGGGATGAGCGAAAACATTCGCGTCACAAGCATCGTAGACCGCTTTTTGGAACACGCCCGCATCTACCTGTTTGGCAATGGCGGGGAAGAAGAATTGTTTATCGCTTCTGCTGATTGGATGACCCGCAACTTAGACCGGCGCATTGAAGTGGCCGCACCAATTAATGACCCGATTTTATTCCGGGAACTTCGAAATTTACTGGATTTTCAGATCCGTGACAACGTAAAAGCACGCATGATTGACCAGGAACAAACCAATCCTCATGTGGAGCGCATGGCTGGCGACCCGGAGGTAAGGGCGCAGGAAAGCAGTTATCTTTATTTGAAAGCAAAAGCGGGGTTTCCTGCCTGAGAGGTTATTTTAAAAGTGGGCTTATCCGAACAACTGGTCACCAATGATTTGCATAATTTCTTGCTCGTGATCGAAAATAAAAAAGTGATTGCCGGGGAAAACGTTCAGGACAATTGGTGAGGTAGTTTCTGATTGCCATGCGTTTGCCTCTTCAATCGTTATGCCTTCACCATCACCGATCATGACCGTAACCGGAATATCAAAGGGCGTTGCTGCTTCATATTCATAAGTTTCTGCCGCCTGAAGATCTGCGCGGATAATAGGCTCGAAGAACTCCATAAGTTCTTCACTTTCCAATACTTCCGACATGCCACCCATTTCCCGCAGGGATTCAATAAAAGCTTCCTTCTCCAGCAAGTAGCGGGGCGTGTCCATTCTTTTCACGGAAGCGCCGCCACGGCCGGTTAAAATTAACCGCAGTGGCCGGGGTAAATTTTCTTTGATGATTTTTTTGGCAACCAGATAAGCCAGCAAACTGCCGAGACTGTGCCCGTAAATCGCATAAGGCTGGCCGGCATGTTGTCTGATTATGGGGAGGATATCCGCTACCATCTGATCTACATGGGTCAGACATTCTTCGGTCAATCGTTTTCCCCGGCCAGGTAACTCGAGGGCAATTAGTTCAAGATGGGAAGGAGCGATTCTTTGAAAACCAGTGTAAGAATACTTGTTGCCGCCTGCGAAAGGAATGCAAAAAAGAACAGTGTTTTTCATTGCTAATCAAAATTATCCAGTTACAAATCAGGCCTCTCTATGGTGATGTCAAATCCGATGGTGGATCGGTAGCCTTTCGAAACGCCTTCTTTACATTTGATGGGCGTTACTTCGTGCCAAAGTTCAGTATTTTTATCCGGTTGGAGAATACCCTGACCCGATTGCAGCACAGTTTCCATAATTTTGGTTTTCATATCGCTGCCGTAAACGATACTTTTTCCGCCCGAAATATTATTGCGTTCTAGTACCAAAGCAGAGACGATGTAATCCATGCCATCCTGATGAATACCTTCCGGAGAATTTGTTCCCAGTTGGTTTGAATAACAATAAACCAAAGTATGGTGTACAATAATATTCAGAAAAGAAATTTCCGGATTTTTTTCTTTTAATTCATTGGCGATTCCACTCAGAATGTATTGTAAATCAACACAATTCAATAATTCAGGCATCTCTTTGAACCTTCGTTCCGTGGTTTGCCTGTAATCCAGTACAGCGCTGTTGCTGGTTAGTGCATAAGACTGGCCAAATGCCCGCGCCGGTATGCGTTTTGTGCGCCACTGGTCGTAGCCAAGCGAAGTCAGGTTAAATTCTGCAATCAGCCGTTTGCGCGTTGCTTTAATCTCGTGAAACTTCGGTATTTTATCCTCCGGAATAAAATTCAGCATTTCCTTAACGGTTACGTCCCCGATTTTACCGCCGTAATAATCTGACCATAAGACATTGTCAAAGGAGTGCCTTTTTTCTTCCGGCAGGTATTTTTGAAAAAAAACAATTTGGTTCTGTCTGAGCAAATAGTGATCCCATTCGTAAATATCGTAATGCAGTGTCAAGTTATTCAAAAACCGATCCAAGTCAACGCCCCATTCCGTGATGTTAAATACATCAATAGGTCTTTCCAGACATGATAACACCATGTTGTTAGCTTTTATGTGTTATAAAATAATTATACTCAAAGGCTGCCTGACGGCGTTTCGATAGGTCGTTTAATTCGTGTATGATTCGTCGGGTCGTTCTTTTTTGAATATTTTTAAACTACCCCGGATTAACAAAGGCAATAAAAAAATGATCCAAAACGCCCAGGTAATGTATCCATAGCCCCTGGCAATTAGATCAATTAAGCCAAAGGCATTTGCAATAAATACTGCGGTTAGCAGAACAGCTATCCCAACCCCCAGACGGGCCAGATCGGGCATTTTTTGACCTTTTTCTTTGTAAACGCCTGCAATGCGTTCATTAAATCCGTGAATTAACCCCGTTCCGCTTTTAATAAATGTTCCGAATAATACAATTTGGAAAAACCAGAGCAACAGCGGCATATTGAATTGTTCAATGAGGAAAAAAGCCGGTACAGATTCAGATAGTACAGCAGGATAACTGGCCAGCATGGCCGTGTAAATCAGGATGGCCGGAATCATCCCTAATGGCCCGGATACCAATCCCGCGATGACGGCTTCTTTGCGGGTTTCAAAATGGCGGGCAACAAACAGGATGGCTGGCAGTGCTCCCAAATTATAAGCGGCGTATTGAAATCCGCCTTTTAGCCAGGAATCGCCATCCTGATCAAGACCCATTTGGGCAGCTATTTGATTTCCGAATTTGGAAAAGGCAACCAGGATCACTAAAAAGTAAGCGCCATATAAAACGAAGGACCAAATCGAAAATACTTTTTCGATTAATTTACTGCCTTTAAATACCAAATAGCCTACAGCAGCAAACATAACCGCGATGCCTACCAATTTGGGAATACCCCATGACTGGCATAATTCCCCGGTAGCCGACCCCAGTACGGCAATTACGAGCATCATGGTCGCGATAAAAATGATTTCAAACAAGATCCAACCTTTGCCCAACAAGGATTTGAGAAAACTACGATAGTCGTATAATTGCTCTTTGCGAGCGAACTCAAACCCCAGAGCCATCACTAAGCTCCAGATCAGCATAGAAATCAGCATTCCGAGATATCCGCCCAATGGCCCTTTGGTCATAAAAAACTCGACCATTTCCCTGCCAGTGCCATAGCCGCCGCCAATGATGATGGATTGAAAAATAAAGCCTGGTAATAAATACTTGTTGTACCAATTTTTCATTTTTCGGGTTTAAAACTACCGATGAAAAAAATAAATTAACTGAATCAAAGCGTCCAACCGGCTTCTTCCATTTCTTTGATCAGGCTGTTGCGGTCGGCTTTACCAATTCTGGTGACAGGGATAGATTCCCGAACAACTACCCGCCTTGGCACTTTGTAATCGGCAAGGCTGTTTTTTATAAAAGCGAGGATGGCTTCTTCCCGAAGTGTTTCCCCTGTATGAGCAACAACAAAAAGCCAAACTTCTTCACCCAAAATGGCATGGGGTGCCCCAAGTGCAGCAGCTATGGCAACTTCCGGTATTTGGAGCGCCAACTCTTCTACTTCTGTTGGCATGACGGTATAACTGCCAACCCGGATGACCTGCTTTTTGCGGCCTTTCAGGTAGAGGGCACCTTCACCGGTCAGATATCCAAGGTCGCCGGTTCGGCAAAATCCATCTTCCGTAAAACCCGCTTTATCTTCTTCGGGCATTCGGAAATATTGCCGGATGGTAAAATCGGATTTCACCACAACTTCACCTGTTTGCCCGATCGACAAGACTTTGTTATCAGTGCCTAAGATTTTAATAAAAACCTGAGGCAGTGGAAACCCTACATACCCCTCGGCTAATTTTTCCGGCGCATCTTCCGGAAGGGTAAAAGTAAGTTCTGCGCCTGCTTCCGTACTGCCATAGCCGTTGATGATTCGCGGGCATAGCCGTTTTTGGATCCCTGTAATTAGTTCCAGCGTTACCCGCTCCCCTGACAGCAAGGCCAGGTAGAAGCCGGACCGGTCATAGTGTTCAAGGCCAGATAGGGACAGCATCATGGCGTACATGGTCGGAACGCCGCCCAGCCACGGAATCTTTGCAGCAGCACTCAATTTAAGTACCACCTCAGGTTTCCAATGTTCCAGAAAATAGAGTTCGTGGCCTCCCAGCAGGCCCAGACCAATGCACTCGATGGTGCCTCCAACATGACTGGGTGGCAAGGCAGCCAGCGTAGAAATCCTGCCTTTAAATCCAGCTCTTCTTAATTCTTTGCGAAGGAAAGCTTCTTCATGATAAGCCATGGCTACCACATTGCGGTGCGACAAGAGGGCACCTTTGGGCTGTCCTGTTGTTCCTCCGGTAAAAACGATCAGGTTGCTGTCTTCTTCCGTCAGTTCTTTTCTCCTTGCCCGAATTGCGGCATCCAGCCCCGGCTGTCCGTTGCCTGCCATTAAATGGATGTACGGATCACCAAAACCAGCATCGCCTATGAAAAAAAAGCGAACAGGGTTTTGATGCTCAATCCTTGCCAGGTGTTCCCAGATGGGATTGTCTTTTGTTTTTGCCCAGGCGAAAACGACTTTCGGTGCGGATTGATTCAAAAATCGCTCCAGGTCAGTCGCCTTATACCGCACATCAAGAGGGGTAATAATTCCGCCAAGTTGACTGACGGCAAGGTAAATCACCAGGTATTCCGAAACAGAAGGCAGGATTGTGACAACACGGTCTCCTTTTTCAAGCCCCAGTAGCAGTAATTCGCCGGCTAAATGATTGACCCGCAGCTCCAACCCGGCATAAGTCATACTTTTCCCGTTCTCGTGTAGCGCTATGCCATCCGGGGTTGCCTCTGCCCAATGGTAGAGATAAGCCCATAAAAAATTCAGGCGGGGAATTTCTATGTTCATCGGCCTTGGTAAGTCGGTTTGCGTTTTTCTACAAAGGCTTTAATACCTTCCCGGATATCTTCACTTTTCAGGCACTCCAGCATTCCATTGACTTCCATTTCCATTGTAGCGGGCAAGGATGAGGACAGACTTTCCCAGCCTACCTGTTTGATGAGTTTTAAAGAAACGGGTGCATTTTCGGATAGCATCCTTGCGGTTGCCGCTACGTTCTGCAGAAAAACATCCGCAGGCTCAGACCAGCTTACCAAACCCATGGATGCCGCTTCTGCTGCGTCAACCATACGGCCGGTCATCATGACCTCCATTGCCCTGCCAAATCCGATCAAACGGGGCAGAATAAACATCACTCCGTTGGTTTGAAACAAGCTGTGTTTCACTTCTGTGAAAGCAAATCGTGCGTTTGATGATGCGATCCGGATGTCACAAGACAAGGCTATTTCAAGCCCTACCCCGATTGCAATACCATTAATCGCGCAAATAACAGGCTTTTTCAGACTAATTATTTTTCGGGTAATGTCCTGGAATTCTTCCAGTTCCGCCCGCCTGGCAGTTTTGTCAAAAAATGCTTCGGCGGTGTCGTCTAACTCTGCAAGGTCAGCTCCGGCAGAAAATGCTCGACCCTGGCCGGTTAGTACCAATACCCTGGTGGTGTCATCGCCGTCAAAATCATCCAAAAGCTCGAGTAGCTCTCGCCGGCTATTTCTGCGTAAAGCATTGAGTTTATCTGGCCTGTTGAAAGTAATCCAGGCGATGGCGTTTTTTTTCTCGTAAATAAAATCGCTTAGGTTCATGTTGGCATGCGCGGTTGGCTGATGAAAATTAAGTCGGTTTTGACTACCAGAATCATCAAAACCGACTTTTGATTACCGGAATCTTCCTTATACAGGCAAGCTGAAGTTAAGATTGTTTTTGGTAATCCTGCTTGGATTGTGCGACATCTTGTTAAGGTATTCCAGCGTCAAAGCGACCCGATCTACGCGTTTTTTGATGATGTCTTCCGTGATGGTAGAGTACGGATCCGCTTGGCTGCTGGCGCCAATTTTCAGGAATACCGGTGCGGCAACTTTTACGATATTGGCTACATCGTAAAACCTCAGAAAACCTCCTTTTGCCAAATAAATGTCAATAGGTACGTCAAGGATGAGGTTTTTGTTAACGCGCCTGATTTCCTGGAGCATTCCAATGCTCAGGTCATGTACGGTAGTCACGCTGTCTGCGCCGTTTTCTTCATAAACTTTAGCCACATAAGGATTGGAAATGACGCAATGCGATGACAATTTAAAAACGGTATCCTGTGGAAGTTCCCCCTTGCTTCTGAGGATGTTCAATACCCGCAATACGCCCAGGTCATAAACGATGATCCCCCGGCATCCCAATTCAACCAGCCGGAATGCTTCTGCCACAGAATGCCCGATGGCATCATTGTTGTTGAGTTGCCTGCCCAGTTCCAGACCAAATTTGGTTCTGTAAAAAGACGCTTTAATATCGTACTCGGGCCGTGGGCCAAGGCCGAAAGTAATTCCATACCCGCTTTCTTTGCATAGCCCCAGCATGTCTTGTATCTCGCTATCGGTCAATAAAAACGATCCGTGTGTTTCATTAAACCGGGTACAATAAACGTCCCGTTCTTTCAGTAAAGAGGTAATCAATTTTAAGGATTTAAACGTGTTGATTGCAGGAACCTCGACGCCGTACTGACCACCAAATTCAAATTCGCTCGTTGATTCGACTAAAGGGAGATTGTCCGTATGGGGGATTCCATACTTTTCCATTACAGAAATTGCCTGTTGATAGGTATCTTTTTCAAGTACCAATTCATGTGAATTTTGTGACTCCATGTTTTGTTTTTTTAATAATTAAAAAAGTTATTTTTCATACGCAATGCCAATAGGAGACAAGCACATACCTGATGCTGCCGACGGTATGAGATTAGGAAAGGTTGTTTTTAGGAAACAAACAACCTACTTACCAGGCTAAACCCAATAAGGAGAAATTAAAAAATACACTTGTCTGTTTTGAAAGAAAAGCAGAAGAAAGACAAAGTTTCAAATAAAGAGCTATGCAGCTTTTTTGTTTTGCTTTTTTAATTCTGAAATAAAATCGGCAATTTTTCTGGTTTCAGGATAAACGCTGGAATACCCGGCATTTTCTAATTCTACGGAATAACGGTAGGACATATTTTTATCCGTACTCAGTTTTCCGCCGATATAAACGGGAATGTCTTTCATTTCCGGGATGGCTCTGATCTTTTCTATCAGCGTTTTTCCTTCCAGGTAGCCGTGGCCATTGACGGTAGACACAACTACAATCTCAGGGAAGATGTTGCAGCAGGCTTGCGCTACTTCTTCATAGGTGGTGCAAGCGCCCAGATTAATGACCTCAAATCCATTTTCTTGAAGCAGCAACTGCATATAAATCAGATTCCAGTTGTGGGAATCTGAGGGAATTGTTGTTAAAAGAGCTGTGGGCTTCATGATTTTATTTATTGATTAAAAAATGTTAAGGAGTGTGTCGTAAATAAGGTCAGGAATGATTCGACACCGGTTTTTCAATAAAACCAAACATATCGTATTTAAACTGATTGAATGAAAGCATAAACAGCAGTTCGTCAGAAGTAAGGTGTTTTTTATTTGAGAAACCAAGGTTGAGAATATGCTTTGGGAAAGGGATTTTACCAGCATTGGCCCACAAGATAAAACCTTCTTCGTTTAATTTTGCCAATGCAGCATTATTATTATTTGGATGAAGGCAAAATGGCACATCCCAATATCCTTTTTTAAAGGCTAATTCGATTGCCCGCTCGATGGCAGGATTTAAATTCAATAGCAGGTCAACCAAAAAATCTGCTTCTTCATAAATTGCCTGAACCACGCCGTCATCCTTTTTTCTTAAAACTTCCTCTGCCGCAGGGTCGTGAAAATCCTGGTGCGCTTGCTCCAATGCTTCGATATTGTCCTCAATTGTTGGAATCTGGTGCGCTTCCATGGCGGTTTTTACAATTAGCCTTTTTGCGCCGCCAGCCTTTGCTACCAGCACGCTATCGCGCATTAAAGCCCGGGCACCGTTCATCGTTTCCGGAAATTTCCCCATGAAGGTATAGTAAACGACGTGCCAGTTATCTGCAGAGCCGAGGTATTTTTCCCCAATTAGATGGAGTGCGGCCAAAGCAGCAATATCCTGCCGGATATTTGAACCCTGAGTGAGGCTTACCGAGTAGGATTGTACGCCAAACCGCCTGAAGAATAAGGCTTCTGCAATCGTGATTGCAATGAGCATGGATGGTGGACAAAGCTGCCCCATCATGCAGCCGCCAAAGCTTTCCAAGTGGTATTTTTTATCCTCAACTGCTGCGAACATTTCGGAGCAGGTTTGCCAGGAGCGGATACTGTCCTGCAAAGGTACTTTGCCGTAAGGAAAGCAATAGGAAATCGGGCCACCCTCCGTTGCATCAATTCCAGCTTCCACAATAGCTCTAAAAATATGCTCCGGCCTGGAACAGCCATGCCTGACCTGAATGGGAAAATCTTTTCCGATCAATCCCCCAATCAGTCGCTCATTGCCCGATTTTCCGTAAGAAACGATGGGATAACCGTTCAGAGCACTTCCATTTTCGATGGCCTTCTGAGCGCTGGCGAAATCTCCGGTTCTGGTGAAACTGTCGAGGGTAATGGTACCGATGGTCGCAGCCGCCACATTTTTTACCCGTTCCAACCCTTCCCGCATCGTTGAAAATGCGCTAAATCCCATGCGTGGCTGCACAATCAGGGTATCCTTTGTGGCATTCACAAATTCATGGAAATAAGATATATTACGTTCCATGAAATTTATTGTGGCGCTGTTGTTGAGGTTGAGTCGGCTACCTGTTTAACCCCAGTGTACCGGCCTTTTTTTGTTACAAAAATTGCGCGGTCTATCTCATTGGATTTGTTTCGCATAAACCTCACCCTGGTTTTGTGTCCGGGAACATCAAATACCTCATTGGGTTCTTCATACATCACTGAATTGCCAATATCTTCGCTGAAATAAAAAAGGGTATCGTTCTTGACAAAGACGTCAAAAGTTCTTCCGTGTTTGGTTTCAATAATATCATAGGTCCCAATATAGTCTTCTTTTTTCGGGACAAATTTTTCCTCTTCGGACGCATCTTTTCCATTAGATGTATTGCCGCAGCCTACGCTGAGACTACCGATGAGTAAACCGACAATTGTAAAGAAAAGGGTGCTTTTTTTCATACATTAAAATGTTTATCAGATAATTAAATCATTAGTCGAAGCGCTGAAATACTGAACCATCCGGATCAGGAAGTCATGGCAACCAATATTTTTCTCGGGCCTTTAAAGGGCGATCTGCCGTGGGCAGAAAGGATATTGTCTAAAAGCAACAAATCTCCTTTTTCCCAATCAAATAATACCGTATTCCTGTGGCCGACCTTGCGGATTTCCTCCAACATTTCCAATGGAATTTCACTGCCGTCATTAAAGCAAACATATTGAGGCATTTCCTGAAGATTGTCTTCATAAATTTCCATTAATGCTTCATAGATTTCCTCCGAATTGGTGCTTGGATGAAATTGATCAGCCTGATTGAACCAAACTTCTTCCTGGGTTTCAGCATGTTTAATGATGGCTTGCCGCTTTTCGATGAGTTTTAGTTTGTTTGAACGCCCCCATTCAAACAAAATATCATTAGATTTACAATGCAATTCTACATCGGCGGGATTTTGGGTTTCGAAGGTCTGTTGCCAGGATGGCCCGGCACCTTGGCCGCCATGCAGATTACGGATGTATTGAACGCCTTTTTTCCTGAAAATCTTTACAACTTCGGGGGAGAGGTCGGCCAAAATTTTTCGGCTGTCGGCAATGGTGGTATTTCCGCCTTCCTGCGCTGGTGTTTCACAACAAAAAAATATATGCGATGGCCAGATACTTGCGTAAGAAAGTTCGTTATGGAGTGAAATCCAGCTTTCTGCGGGCTGTTCCGTAGAAGTATAGACATTGCCGTGGAGGTTGGTTCGGGGCGAATTGCCGCCTGCATAATCAATGGATTTTCCAGGAAAAGTATTGGCGCATTCTTGTAGTTTCAGGGGATTATCTATGCCAAACGACTTAAACAGGATAGCGCCGCCATCCAGTAATATTTTTTTAATCTCAGGATATTGGTGTTTGAAAACCTCGGACAATGTCTTTGAACCAGGTTCATCATTTTTCCAAATGTACGGAAAATTGGAATTTGCTCCCATCTTTAGTTTGTGTTTTATGCGTTATTGACATTCAGGTACAACGATTGCCGTTATTCGTGAATAAGCTGTTTTTCAAATAGTTGCCAGTAAGCACCCTTGAATTCAATCAGGTAATTGTGGTTGTTTTTTTCAACGATGGTACCATCTTTGAGACAAATAATTTCGTCCATATTTTGGATGGTGCTCAGGCGATGGCTAATGACGATCAGAATCCTATCCTGGTAAATATTCAGAATATTGCCGATGACTTCATTCTCACTCATTGAGTCCATTGCCGAGGTCGCTTCGTCGAGAATCAATACCTGGGTATCTTTGAGCAATGCCCGGGCAATAGAAAGCCGTTGTCGCTGACCATCGGATAAGCGGGTGCCTAAATCCGAAATGTCGGTGTCTAATTGGCGGGGTAACTCCTGAACATAATCATACAAACCGGTTGTTTTCAGAACCGCTGTTAAAGCCTGATCATCTGCTTTTTCCACACCGTAAAGGAGGTTTTCCCGGATACTGCCCTTTTGTAGTTTCGTATTCGATCTCACCAATCCGATTTTTTCACAGATGGCATAAATGCCCAGTTCCTTTGCATCCTGATCATTGATCAGGATTTTGCCTTGGTTTGGTTTGTATAGTCCGCACAACAAAAAGGTCAGAGAGCTTTTTCCACTTCCGCTACCGCCCACAAATCCATAGCATTTTCCTTTTTTAAACGTAAGGTCTATGTTTTGTAAAATAACCCGATCGCCTAAAATTAACTGAACCTGCTCACATGTGATGGTATGAATGAGTGCTGGAGAGGAGGCGTTTATTTTTTCTTTTTCAGGGATTGGTATTTGGAAAAAGGTCATGATTTTGCTCATGGCTTCCCGCGCCCGCAAGCCACTGTAGTAAAGGCCTACCATGTTTTGGGAAGGCCCGATCATGATGTTGAAGTATTCGATAAAAGCCACTAATGTCCCAAGCGACATCAACCCGTTAAAAATATCTTTGCTGCCAACGGCGATGACCAGAATGGGCGCAACGGCAATGATAAAAATGGAAATTTGCGTTCCCTGAGCATTGAGTAAAGCACCTTTTAAATTAACATTTACATAATCTTTAATCTTGATTCCCAGGTTTTTTAACTCGAATTGATATTGATTGAAAAGTTTAATCAAAATAACATTGTCTAATTTCTCAATGATAAAAGAAAGAATGGCTGCGTCAGCTTTCCGGTCTTTGCCAATATACGCAATGAGCTTTGCGTGAAAAAAACTGATCGCAATCAGCAAAACTGGAATAATGCCGATACAAATTAGGAATAAAAAGGGATTGAGAAAGTATAAAATCACCGATATGCCGGTAATCAGCACCATATTGCTGGTGAACTGGATTAAACTGGAGGTAAGGAAGGTCTTGATAATATTGACCTCGTTGCTCAGGCTGTGCACGACTTCTCCAACATCGTTGTTATTGTAAAAATCAACCGGCAAATGGATCACATGCTCGAACAGATCAGAGCGGATGTCTTCCATAATGCGATTGCTGACCTTTTGTTGAAGGTAGGTAGATAAAATGCCCGCGAGGGAAGAAAAAAGCTGAATGCCGACAAGAATGCCCAGCGTTTTTAAAAGTAAGGCATAATCCACGGCCGGAAATATTTCATCAATAATGACCATGAGGTAATAAGGAAATACCAAAGAACCGGCATTTCTGAAGAGGATCAAAATTAGGATGAAAAACTCGGCCAGGTAGTGTTTCTTCAGGTAAAAAAAAGACCTGCTGTATATTTTTTTGGAAGTATCAGCCATGAGAAAAGTTGTGATAAATGATTAATTAAAACATTTTAAAATGTCATTTCCTCAATTTGTCCAGTTTCGATTTTAAGTTACTGATTATTGCCTGAATGACAATTTGGAAAAGTGGTTTTTTAACCGGGGGTTGCGACAGATGTTGCAGCAACAATTTTTTGATATGTGGAATGTATTGAGTATCCAGGATATTGTAATGCCCACTTTTGATCCATACCTGCTCCATGATGCCTTTGGTAAACATGGCCCAGTTTTTCATTCGGGATGCCTTTCTGCCCTCCAGAGCTTCGAGCGCTAAAATGGATCCATTTATCTGCCCTTCCACCGCATATCTATTCAATATCGTGATGTTGTGTTTCAAAAAATTCCGGATTCTGTTGTTGTCTATTGTCTTCAGTGCGTCGTCGGCCAATTCATGGTTCAGCCATGCTGAATAAATTTTTACAGCGGCGTTAATTTTTTGAGGAGACAAATCTTCTAATTTAAGCGGGGGGCGATCCAACAGCGCGAGCGTAGTTTTGTGGCCTTTCATCTCGAGTTTTTTAGCCACGTCATAAGCGATGATAGCCCCCATAGAATAACCGCACAAATGAAAGACGCCGCTTGGCTGCACGGATAAAATGTCGCTCAAAAAGCGGGAAGCCATCTCCTCGATGCTCTGATCCCAATCCTCTTTTTCGAAAATCCCCCGGTATTGAAGGCCATAGCAGTTTAAATGCCCGGTAAGGTTGCCAGCCAAGCCTTCGAATACAATGGGTATACCCATTACAGGTGGTATCAGAAAAAGGTTAGGCAGTTGACTTTGAATGGAGTTAAGCGGATAAAGATTTTCTGCCTCTACTTGCTGGGCAGTTAGCAGGCTGGAGATTTTTTCGATGGTGGGATTGGCAAATAAATCCATCAGCGTCAGGTTGGTGTTCAGCGATTTATTGATTTTGAATAAAGTGGAAATCGCATTTAGCGAATGGCCGCCTATTTCAAAGAAATTATCCTGAATGCCAAGAGATTTTAGACCAAGTTTGTCCATCCATATTTCCGCTATGGTTTTTTCCAGTTCATTGCGGGGGTCTACATTTTCTTGAGACAGGGAAGCAGAAATACTTTCTACATCCATTTCGACCAATGCCTGCTTGTTTATTTTACCCGTCGTGGTTACGGGCAAGGATTCCATTTCTACCCAAATGGCAGGAATCATATAATCCGGTAGTTTTGAACCCAGGAAAGCCTGTAATCTTGCTTTGTCGAAATGGGATTCAGGCACGAGGTAAGCGACCAGTTGGCGCTCGCCGTTTAAGTTTGCTTTCGCCAGTACGGCACAGGTTTTTACTTCTTTAGACTGATTTAATGCGCTTTCAACGTCTCCCAATTCGATGCGGTAACCCCGAATTTTTACCTGATCATCATTCCTGCCCTGGTACTTGATCATTCCGTCGGGCAGCCACTTGCCTAAATCTCCGGTTTTATAAAGCTTTTCGCCCGGGATAAACGGATGATCCAGAAACTTGTCAGCAGTTCCGCGTACGTTCCCTTTATACCCCAGTGCAAGACCTTGTCCACTAATGTATATTTCGCCTTCCACACCTTGCGGGATCAATTGCATGGTTCTGTCCAGAATGTAAATCGCTGAATTACTAATGGGTTTTCCGATTGGTGCTTCTACGGGGACATCGCCTTTAGCAAAACTGTAACTGATTCCGGTAACAATATGGGTCTCAGAAGACCCATACATGTGGTATATTTTTACTTCCGGGTTGTCTTCCAGAAAAGCCCTCAAGCCGCCATTGATGTAAAGCTGTTCGCCCGCAGAAATAATTTCACGGAGGGAATATTTGTCGGATTTATCAATGTGAAACTCGCCAAAAAGCAGTTTTAATGCCGTATAAGGCATGGAAAGGGTCGTTATTTTTTGCGTTATGATATAATCTTTTAACTGTTGAAAATCTTTTCTTATAGAATCGGAGCAAATGTGAACCTGGCCGCCTGTACTCAGGGCATAATAAATTTCATACAGCGACATATCGAAACTAAAAGAAGAATACTGTAAATACTGTTGCTCCTGAATTTGCCCGGACAGGTCTCTGGTCCACAGGATGAGGTTGTAAAGCGTGAGGTGGGTTTGCTCCACACCTTTAGGCACACCCTTAGGGCCTGAGGTATAAATCAGATAAGATGGATCGCTCCCCAAAATGCCTCGATTCAAGTTGGTGCGACCGTATCCATCCAAAATTGCGCCCGCTTTCAAATCTAGCAAAAATCCTGAAAAATCTACTGGGTCAGGACCGTTCGTCAGGAGTATAGTGGCTCCACTGTTTTCCAGAATGAAGCCAATCCGGTCTTTCGGATAGGTCGTTTCAATGGGCACATACACCCCTCCCAGCTTCATCGTAGCAATCATCGCAATGACTGACCATTCGGAACGTTCCAGAAGGACGCCAATGCAATCGCCTTGTTTGAAAACTGTATTTTTGACAAGGTACCAGGCCAACTGATTAGACAGGGCGTTGACCATCTGATACGTCAGTACTTTGTCTTCGAAGACGAGTGCAACGCGATCCGGGGTTTTCGCAAATTGCGCTTCGATTAAGTCAATTACCGTGCTATCCCCCTGTCCTTGTTGCTTAAGCGCCGGATAGACCACAGCAGTGTTGTTGAAATCCACTAATAATTGAGCCTTATCCTGCTCCGTAAGCATGGGAATTCCGGCAATTAACTGATTTGGGTTTTCTGCAATATCCGTCAAAATCATCTTGAAATGGTTTGACATTTGTTCGATGGATTTCTGGCTGAACAAGTCGCTGCAATATTCCATCACAACCTGTAGTCCATGCGGGGATTCAATCATAGAAAAATGAAGATCGAACAAGGAAGTGGTATGCTCTACATATTCAGAAGACAAGCTGAGGTCGCCCAATTCCAGATTAGATGCTTCGGGTGTGTTCTGCATAGAAAACAAGACCTGAAAAATCGGGCTGTGGCTTAAACTTCGGTTTAATTCGACCCTGCTTACGATTTGTTCAAAAGGGGCATCCTGGCGGGAAAAAGCAGCAAGCGTTGTTGTTTTTACCCGTTCCAGCAATTCCATAAACTCAGGATTGCCGCTTAAATCGCTTCTTATGACAAGCGTGTTGACAAAAAAGCCAATGAGGGATTCCAGTTCTTTCCGGTTGCGATTGGCGGTAGGCGTGCCGATACAAATGTCCTCTTTCCCGGTGTAGCGAAAGAGGAGCAATTTTAATGCAGCAACCAGCAACATGAAAAGCGTAGCTCCCCTTTTTACAGACAAGGCCTTTAATTGATCCGTCAAATCTTTATCAATACGGAACCCGATGCTGGCGCCACGCGTGCTTTGTTTGAAAGGACGCGGGTAATCGGTGGGGAATTCCAGTGGCTCAATACCCTTGAGTTGCGCATCCCACCAATCTAATTGGGAAGCCAAAATTCCAGTTGAAAGGTGTTTTTTTTGCCAGATTGCATAATCGGCATATTGAATGGGCAATTCCTGAAGATTCGGGGGCCTGTTTTCGTGGAACGCATTGTATAGTTCCGTCAAATCCTTCACGAAGATGTTATTGGACCAACCATCTGAAGCGATGTGGTGGAGTACCAGGATCAGAACATGATCGTTTTCGTCACATTTCACCAAATGTGCCCGCAACATGTAATCTTCTGACAAGTTAAATGGCGTGTCGGTTTCCGCTTTTATGAATGCGTGGAGATATTCTTTATTTTTGAATGCCGGATCTTCGTTGTATCCCATGCCCCACTGGGTGGCGGATATGATTTTTTGATAACCCAGCCCTTCGTCCGATTTAATAACCGTGCGCAGGACTTCATGGCGGTTCACGAGCGCAGTTAATGCATTTGATAAGGTGCTTCTATCCAATTGGTTATGCAGCCTGAGCACAAAAACCATATGGTATTGTTTGCTGCCTTCCAATTGGTCAATAAACCACAACCGCTCCTGCGAATAGGACAATGGAATTTTTTCCGGACGAACCACTGCATTCAACGGCATGAAATCTGGATCCGGAGCCAGTATTTGCAAATACCGGGCAAGTTTTTCTATCGTAGGATGTGTGAAAATATTCTGCACCTGGAGGTCTCTTTGCAGAGAATGGCCAATAGCTGAAACTACGCGCACGGCTAATAAGGAATGCCCACCCAGTTCGAAGAAATTATCCTGAATACCAATTTTTTCTATGTTTAGCAGTTCTTTCCAAATATTTGCGATCAGTGTTTCCATTTCATCTCTTGGCGAGAGAAACTCAACCTGGTTTTGAAAATCAAAGCTTTTCTGTTCCAGTGCTTTCCGGTCAATTTTTCCGGCAGTGGTTAACGGCAGGGCGTCCATTTGTTCCCACAGCGCAGGTACCATGTACTTAGGTAGTTTGGCGCTCAAATACTCCTGAAAGCGGGCCTTGTCATAATTTTCATTGCCGACCACGTATGCGGTAAGCCTGAGTGCTCCATCGGGACCAGGTTTTGCAATGACGGCACAGCTTTTTACGCCAACTGCTGTAGACAGAACGCTTTCAATTTCACCGAGTTCGATGCGGTATCCCCTGATTTTAACCTGGCTGTCTTTTCTTCCGCGGTATTCGAGGTTGCCGTCCCAATGCCATCGGCCGATGTCGCCGGTTCGGTAAATTTTGCCACCCGGAATTGAGGCATAAGGATTGGGCACGAACCGTTCTGCGGTCAATTCGGGCCGGTTGAGGTAACCTCTGGCAAGGCAATCTCCTGCGATGCAAATTTCGCCGGGCACGCCTTTGGGAGCCAACCTGCCATCTTCATCGAGCAGTAGTATTTGGGTGTTTGCAATAGGTTTTCCAATCAGCACAGGCTTTTCAGGCTCGTTGATTTCATAAACAGTACAACCGATCGTCGCTTCTGTCGGGCCGTATTCGTTGTAAATCCGGATGTTGGGGTTCATGGCTTTCAACCAGACGACCTGCTGTTGTTCTAATTGTTCCCCGCCAACAATGGCTATTGAAAGGTTGGAGTTGGTTTTGTTTTCCAGAAAATTGATGTGGGAAGGGGTCAATTTAATGACATTGACAGTCGGGTTTTGAACGATGCGCCCCAAAATCGAATCAATGTCCTTTCCCTTTTCAATAACTAATTCCCCTCCAGTGAGCAAGGTGAGGAAGATACTGGTTTGCGTTAAATCAAAAGCAAGGGAAGTAAAGAGTGGGAAACTGAATGGTTCCATCTCCTGGCGGTAGGCACCGATGCTGTAGAATAAGTAATTCAGCAGGCTGTCTTCCTGCACCATGACCCCTTTGGGTTTGCCGGTAGAACCAGAGGTGAAAATGACGTAAACGAGATTTTGGCGTTTCCTTTCGGGGATAAATCGAACTGCGGGCAACTCCCACTGGCTAATTTCCTGGTCAATTGCGCAAAGCGGAACGTTGAATGCAGCGCAACCGTGGAGGTAATCGGCTGTCGTGATCAATGCCTTGAGGTTCGTGTCGGTTATCATAAACGCCTTTCGGTCGTGTGGGTATTCTGCATCAATGGGCACATACCCGGCACCGGCTTTCAAAATACCGAAGATAGCAATAACGGCCCAATCAGAGCGATCCAGTAAGATGCCGATCAAGTCATCGGGTTGGATATCGTAGGTTTGGCGCAGGTAGTGAGCCAGTTTGTCAGATTGTTCGGCTACCGTTCGATAGGTCAGGCGCTTGTTGCCAAAGGATATTGCGATACAGTCGGGGCAAAGAACAACTTGTTTTTTAAACAATTCAAGCAGCCCGTCTTTCAGGTCAAAACTGACTTTGGTGTTGTTGAACTCCTGCAACAATTGCCGTTCTTCATCGGGCGCAAGCATAGGGAGGCTGGCAATTTTTTCATCGGGATTGTCCAGGATAGCAGCAAGCAATACCTGGAAATGACCAGCCATTTGCTCGACCGTATTGCGGGTAAACAAATCACTGCAATACTCAATGGCAACCAACAGGCCATCCGGGCTTTCCTTGACAGAAAAAGTCAGGTCAAACAAGGCTCTGGATTGTTCAATGCGCTGGGAAGCAAGGCCGACCTGGCCTAATTGCAGGTCAGGAGATTCCGGCATATTCTGCATGACAAACATGACCTGAAAAACCGGGCTGAAACCGAGGCTGCGATCAGTTGTGATATGGGTAACAATTTGTTCAAACGGTACCTCCTGATTGGCGAATGCCGTTAAGGTATTAGATTTTACGGTGGCAAGCAAGGAACGAAATCCGGGATTTCCACCCAAGTTGCTGCGCAACGCCAACGTATTGATGAAAAAACCGACCAAAGGCTCGAGTTCTTTGTAATTCCGGTTGGCAACGGGCGTGCCGACGCAAATATCTTCCTGACCACTATAGCGATAAAGCAATACTTTAAAGGCTGATAACAGCGTCATAAATAAACTGCTGCCGGCGTCCAAAGACAAGTACTTTAACCGTTCCGTTAAAGATTTTTCCAACCTGAAGCCGAAGGTTGAACCCCGTGTACTTTGTACGGGAGGCCGTGGGTAATCCAACGGGAGAGAAAGCGCTTCCAGGCCATCCAATTGACGTACCCACCAGTTCAGCTTTGCAGATAAAACCGCTTCAGAAAAATGGTGCCTTTGCCAGATTGCATAATCCGCGTAGTGAAACGGAAGAGGGAGGAGATTGGGTACCCGTTTTTCCTGAATTGCGCTGTATAATTCGGCCAAATCTTTGACCAACAGGGGTTGCGACCAGCCATCAGAAGCAATATGATGTACGACCAAAACCAGGATATGGTCATTTTGCGCAAGCGTTAACAGGCAAGCGCGTAGCATATAATCTTTCGACAAGTTAAAAGGCCGGTTGACTTCTTCACCAATGAAAACAGCCTGATTGTTCGCAGTTTCAAATGCCGCTCCTTCAACTATATCAAGCGTCCAATGGTCTGCCGGCTGGATGACCTGGCAAGCTTGCCCGTTTTCTGATTTGAACACAGTTCGCAGCGTTTCATGGCGATCCACCAGCGCTTTTAAAGCGGCTTCGAGGGTTGCAGAATCCAATTCGTTGGTTAATCGGAGCACAGTAGGCATGTGGTACTGGGCACTTCCGGCAAACTGATCAATAAACCAAAGGCGCTGCTGCGAATAGGATAAAGGGATTTTTTCCGCACGGGGCAACCCAATCCACGCAGAAAGGCCTGTTTCAGACCCTTGCAAGCCGTCGAGGTATTGAGCCAGGGTTTCAATGGTGGGATAGCTAAAAATATCTTTGACTTTTATTTCTTTCCGAAGCGATTCCCGGATCGAAGAAACCACCCGCATAGCCAATAACGAGTGCCCGCCAATTTCGAAGAAATTGTCCCGAATACCTATTTGTGCAAGTGGCAACACTTCCATCCATAGCCCGACCAGCAGTTTTTCTGTTTCGCTTTTCGGGTCAAGGTATGTTTTTCCAATCTGTGCTGAAATATCCACTTCGGGCAGCGCTTTTAGGTCAACTTTCCCAGTTGCACTTAAGGGAATGAGGTTCATTTCTACCCAAAAAGCAGGAACCAGATGAGCAGGGGCTTTGGAAAGCAGATAGGCCGAGGCTGCGTTTTTGTCAAAGGTGTCTTCGGCCACGACATAAGCAACCAATCGTGTGCTCCCTGATTGATCTTTCCGGGCGACTACGACTGCTGTGCGGACGCTCGGGGCTTGATTGAGGAGGCTTTCCACTTCGCCCAATTCAATCCGGAATCCGTTTATTTTTACTTGGGTATCCCGGCGACCAATGTATTCCAGATTGCCGTCAGGAAGCCAGCGGGCGAGGTCTCCGGTTCGGTAAATCCGTTCCTGACTGCTGTTTGCGAAGGCTGGTTTTACGAATTTTTCCCGGGTCAGTTCCGGTTGATTGAGGTAACCCCGGGCTAATTGAATGCCGCCAATACATAATTCTCCCACTCCTCCCTCATGTACCAGCTGCCCGGCCTGGTCTGTAATGAAAATCTGAACATTGGGGAAAGGCTTCCCAATGGGTATTCCACTGAATCCATCTAAATTCTCCGGCACTTGAAAAGCAGTTACATGGATGGCTGTTTCTGTCGGGCCGTAGTGGTTGTGCAGCGTTACATGGGGTAATTTTTCTCTACAGAGATTCGCGTGGCTTTTTAGAAGGACTTCGCCGCCACAAATAATTCGTTTTAATGCCGGGCAATTACCTTTTTTGACCTCCTGCAAAAAAACAGCCAAGAGAGAAGGAACAAGAGAGCCGATGGTAACCTGGTTTTGCTCCATTGTTTCAATTAGATATTGAGGGTCACCTTCCATATCGGGCGCGGCAAAACATATTTTTCCTCCAACAGAAAGCGGCCAGAAAAACTCCCAAATGGAAGGATCGAAGCAGAAAGTAGTTCTTTGCAACACTACGTCGTTCTCCGAAAAGCCTGCTGGCGGTTATGCCTCTGTTTTCACACTCACTTACGAACATATTCGACTGGACGATGGGATGCGATTCATCGGTATACGAAACCCCGAGAATGTGATGTACCCAGGGTTCTGCACCCATCGCATAGACATAAGCCTCTTTGGGATTGAAGATGTCTACTAAGCTAATGGCCTCTGCATAATCACTGCCCCGCCCACGGCGGGACCTGTCAATGTCTGTCCGTACCTGTTCTTTAAACAAAGGGCCGTATGGCCAGGAGACGGGCGCGCCGTCGCATTCCATTCCAAGAAACAGAACATCTGCATCGCCTACAATCGCATGCACATGCTCGTAAACAGCCGGTGACATGTTGCAGGAATCAGCCATGATCAAAAACTTATGCCCTTTTACAGAAACAAAGTAGGATGACTTACTGTGAATGAACAAATCGTGATGTTCACCCATAAACGGCAAACCGGTAATGCTGCCATTCGGAATGGGTATTTCCTGAAGGTCGCTTATTTCGATGACCTGCTTAAAGCCAAGATGCTTCAAAATCAGCGTTAAAGAAGGGTCTGTGAGCGCGCCTTCCAGGTTTCTGCCGACAATGATATGTTTCACTTTGTGCCGGATTTGCAGGATGGTTTCAATGAGAATATGGTCGTAGTGGCTGTGAGTAACCAATACATAGTCAATCACATCTGGTAAATCATCGTACGTAAACCGCGAAATATCCGATTCATAAGTATAGCTGAGCACCGGATCTACCAGAATATTTACTGCTCCGGTTTCGATGAGAATGCAGGCATGGCCAAAATAGCGAACCCGGACTTTATCGCCGGTATAAGGCTGGTAGGGAGCAGGGGATTCTTCTGTGAAAAACGATTCAAACAGCCCGGCTTGTGCTTCGGTGATTCCGAGGCGATTTTTGATGTAATTCAATCCGTTTGACGTCCGTTTCATTTTAAATAACTCATCTAATGCGTCGTGACGGAAAGGAATTTTGAGGTGACAGACACCAGGACCCTCTAAACGAGGCGTGCTCATAATGAAAGGCCGGTCAGAATCGGATGTGATTTCCGAAAGTGCAATGCTTTGATTGGATTCTTTGTAATACCTGCTTTTGTAAAGCAGGGCTTCCATCAATTTATAACCCGGCTTGTGATCCAGGTCGTAATAAAGATCCACATAGCCCTGAAGCGGTTTGGGAATTTTGGAATAAAGGGTTTCAAGTGCAAAACCTTTCGCCTCGGACTTTAGCAGGCCATCCAGTTCATTTATGGCACTGACAAGCTCAAATATTTCCGGGTTTTCTTCTACAATCTTGTCTCTCAGTGCTTTGATTTCATCTGCCCGTTCTCCTTTTAAATCAATAAAAGGACCTCCTTTAAAAAATGGGTTGCTGATGGCCGCGGCGTGCATTTGTGGCGACATGATATAGGAATTCATGATGTCTAAGTTTTTTTTCACCATGTTCAGGGCGCTGGTTACCGGCGAAATCAATTGAATCCAGGAAAACCAGTTATAGATCAAAGGTTCTACCTGGATATTATTCCGGAGAAATACTTGTTTGTCGCTCATGATTTAACAATAATTTTTAATCAATAATGATGGATGGGCAGGGAGCAGTATGCTTTGCGTGTTCAATGAGGGCATAGCCCGGAGCCTGATGACATTGTTATCAGGCCAAATTTTGAAAAACCGCCTTTTGGAGCGTGTGTAAATAACTTACCGGTTTGCGCGGTAGCTTTTTCCATCAGGTTGCGTTGATCGTCGGTCGCGTAGCTTAGGCTATGCTCCCTTCTCGCGCCTTGCCTGATGAAAAAATCCCCTCACCCAATTCCCGTAACTTATTTACGACACGCTCCTATGGGAAAGCAGCGTTCAAATTAACTTTGATTCTTTAAAGCCTGGATCGGGTCAATACGGGTTGACCGGATGGTGTAGTAGCTGATTGTCACGACAGAAATGGCCAACACAATCGCAGTAGAAGCAATGAAATACCAGGCATTCAGCGATACGCTGTACACAAAATTATCGAGCCATTGCCTGCCAAATAAATACGCGAAAGGAAATGCCGTCAAACTTCCAATGGCAATTAATTTCAGATAATCTTTGATCAATAGCCAGCCAATCTGGGGCGCGCTTGCCCCGAGTGATTTTCGAACCCCGATTTCTTTGGTTCTCTGAATCATAGTAAAAAGAGAAATATTGAACAACCCGATACAGGAAATCAGAATTGAGATAACCGCAAATATGAGCATGTATCGTGCAAAAATCCGCTCTGAAGAATATTGTTCGTAGAAAAAATCCTGTAAATAAAAATATTGAAAAGGATTTCCCGGAAACGTGGCGTTCCAGGTGTTTTCTATTTGAGCAAGGGCTGAAGCAGTGTTATTGGGGGTTACTTTGACTAAATAATATTCAACCAGATTGACCGTGTACATAAACAAAGTAGGATGGGGACTTTCTTTCAGCGAAAGTTGGTGGTAATCTTCTACTACTCCGATAACAACCGGGCTCCATTCCCAATCTTCTACCGTCACGGTTTTGCCTACCGCGTCGGATGGGTTCTTAAATCCCAGAATTTTGGCGGTTTTTTCAGAAATGATCACATTCGTATCCGCATCCATACTTCTCGCTTTGGAAAACGGCTGCCCGGCAACGATGTCTAATCCAATGATTCCTAAGAAATTATCGTCAACTGCGGCAAGGTCTACCTGGTGACCATTTTTGCTGTCCGCTCCGTAATTGTGAACGTTTGTGCGCCACCGGATTCTTTCTCCGGGGATCAGGGATGAGCCAGAAACGGAGACAATACCGGGAGCATTCATAAGCTTGTTCTGGAAAAGGGTAAAATTATCCCGCTGGCTTCGAAAATCCTTGGCGCCTGTACCAGGCCGGTCCATAACAAATGTATTACTGATGTCTATGCCAAGGTCATAACCGGTGAGGAAATTGATCTGGCTGATGACCAGCAAACAAATAATGGTCAGGGCAATAGAAGCGAAAATCTGTATCGTGATTAAAGTCCTGCGAAGGGCCAGTCCTTTCCCAAAATTAAGGATGCGGCCTTTAACGATGGCAATTAAATCGAACCTGTTTAGAACAAGCGCGGGCAGAATTCCCCCGAATAAAATGCCCGAGAGCATCGCAGTCAGAATAGCATACAAAAAACTGCTGTTGAGGAAAAAACCTCCAAGGCTTGAGCCTTCAATCTGTGTCAGGTCTTTAAAGAAGGAGAAACAACCGACAACAATGAATACTGCGCCAAGGACAGCTAGTAAATTCAAAAAAACAGCTTCAAAAGCAAACTGGGCGAACAGGTCCTTCTTTTCTGCGCCAAAAACTTTTTGAATCCCGAAACCTTTTGCCCGGGTCATAGATCGGGCAATCGAATAATTCAGGAAGTTAACCATGGCTACAATCAAAATCAGCATTCCGGCGAGAGCCAGGGTGAAAATATTCAGTTTTTGGCCATTCCTTTCGGCTTCGTCGGCCAAATGTGAATTGAGGTGTATAGCGCCTATAGGCTGTAAGGACAATTTGTCTTCCTGATTGATCATAATCAATTCCGGGTTGTACTGGTCTACAATCGCCGGAAACCTGGCTTCCAGTGTTTGCGGATCGGTGCCTTCCCTGAGCTGGACATACGTGTACATGTCCTTTTCCTTCCAACTCTGGAAATACCGGTTCAGCGCGCCTTCCCCGCGGTTCAACAGGTTAGCGTAGGAAATCAGCACATCAAATTTTAAATGTGCATTAAATGGGATATCCTTGAAAACTCCGGTAATTTCACAGGTTTCTTCATTAAAATCATCGTCAGACATGCGCAAAAGCTTGCCAATTGGGTCTCCGCCTTTGAAAACTTTTTTAGCAAATGACTCTGAAATGACAACGGTATTCGCCTTTGAAAGGCAGGAATTTCGATCGCCTTTAAGCAAAGGGAAAGAAAACATTTTGAAAAACGAAGAATCGGCATACAGAAAACGAGTGGTTTTATAGCCTTCTTTTGCATCTTCCCCCGCGTTGGAAAAAATTACGTTGTTTTTTGAGCCTGCGTTATACAAACGCGTATAATCTTCTACTGCGGGCAACGTTTCTTTCAGCGCAGGACCTACCCCCGGATAATTTTCGGCGCTTTCAAAAATCAAATCTCCATTTTTAGTTTGACTCAGGGCAACGCGGTATATACGATCTGCCTTTTCGTGGAAATCATCATAGCTCAGCTCATATTTCACATAATAAAAAATAAACATAAACGCAGCAAAGCCTATGGATAATCCCAAAATATTCAGGAAATATCCCAGTTTGTTCTGGGACATTGTTCTGAGTACAATTTTGAAATAATTTTTGAACATAAGAATGAAAATTTAATGCCGGAATAAAGAATGATCTTGCGCTGTTTGGAGATGCTCTACCAACGCCGCTTATTTCACATTTCGGATCTTTTGTTCATAAAACCCAATTAAAGAAAAAACGACAAAACAAATAAGGCTGTACCACTCGATGAACCTGAAATTTTCAGTGGCTACTTTCCCTGAATTGAATATTTCTTCAAAATCCAATTGCTGCGAAACAAACATGGAATAGCAGTAAGGAAGGTAGATTGCAAATTTTTCTTCATCCACAACAAGTATTGAAAAAATAAACCCCATCATCCCAATACCGATTGGAATAATGTAGTTTTTCCAGCGAATGCTAATCCAATATTGGATGGCAGTAACCCCTAAAATGGAAAGGAAGGCGTGCACCAAAAGCCCCATCCAGAGGTCTCCATGCATGGGATAGTTATTGAATTCATATTCGGGACGCAAGACACCCAGCAGGTAGCCCCCTAAAACAGAGGTAACGAAAAAAATGACAAGGGTGAGGGCAACAAGGGCGATGGTCATCAATAATTTCGGGAAATAAATACTGCTCTTTTTTACCGGCAAGGCATAAAGATATTTCCAGGAATTAGAGTTATGCTCCGATTGAACAATGCTGCTGTTTACCAAAATAACATAAGGAATCAGCAACAAAGTGGACAGGAGGTTAAAACTCAATTGGAAGTACCTCGCCCAGGGGTTCTTGTTTAATTCAATGAATTCATCTATCAAAAAGAAGAACAATAAAAAAACGACGATGGCGCTGGTCACCCCGCCAATCAGGGAGAGCCAAAGAATCGGTGTTCTTTTTAGTTTGAAGGACTCCGCCACCAAACTCCGTAGAAACTCAAGTGAAAGTATATTCATGCTGAGAATTGTTTATTGCTTACTAAAAAATTATTCCGCTGTGGTGAGGTTGATGAATAGTTTTTCTAAATCATCCTTTTGCGGACTTACCTCATATAACCTGATCCCTTTTGCTACAAATTCCTCAATAATTTTCGGAATACTTTCGCGATCATTCAATACAATTTCAAGGCTGTCGGTGCCGATGATTTTTGTATCGTATCTGTCTGCCAGAGTTTCTGCAGCTTTCGCCGTGTCCGGGCTTACAATATGGATGCTGAGTCCACTTTTTCTGAATTTTTCCAATTCTTCGATGGTGCCCTGGAAGAGCAGAACCCCATTTTTGATAATCCCTACCTGACTGGCGATTTTTTCAATTTCCGACAACAAGTGGCTGGACAAAAAAATGGTTTTCCCGGCCTGGTTAAGGTTGGTCAGAATATTTCGGAATTCAATAATTCCCGTTGGGTCAAGCCCACTTGTCGGTTCGTCCAGAATCAACAGCTCAGGGTCGCTCAGCAAAGCCATTGCCAAGCCTAAGCGCTGCTTCATTCCTGTAGAATATTCCCTGCTGATTCTTTTGCTGTGCTTGGTGAGGTTAACCAGCTCCAGTACTTCGTCAATTCTTGAAAAAGGAACATTCAGGTATTTACAAGAAATTTTTAGATTGTCGTATGCACTGAGGTGCTTATAAAAAGAGGGGGATTCAATTAAAGATCCTACTTTTTTTAAAATCTCTAACCGGTTTGACCTGACTTCTTGTCCAAATATTTGAATATTTCCGGATTGAGGCTTCAACAAACCAAGAATCGAACGGATTGTGGTGCTTTTTCCGGCTCCGTTGGCACCCAAAAAACCGTATATGGAGGATTGGGGGACGCTCAAATTCAATTGTTTCAAAATTGGAATTTTGGAAGTGTATCCAAAATTCAATCCTTCAACCGAAATGACAGATGTTGTAGAATTCATCTATTTATGATTAAAACCATGAAGTAATAAGGAAACTGAAAGGTATAGGAAAAAGCAAACTTGCAGCTCATAATTCGACTGATTATTTGAAATAATCTACAAGCAATCCCGGGGCGCTAAGCATATTCCCTGATTTTATTGTACAAAAGCTCCTTTTCTCCAAACAGCCGCTCTGCAATTATACTTCTTTCTTTGCAGGAATAGACTAATTTGTTGGAATCCACGATGGGTTTTGATTCATCGGTGTAACTGATGCTGCTGATAAATTCAAGCCACGGCTCCATGCCCATCGCATAAACATAGACTTCCCTGGGGTTAAAAATGTCCACTAACCCCATGCCGCGTTCGTAATTTGAACCGGCAAGCCTTCTGGATTGGTCGTTATCCCTGGAAAGTTCTTCGGGAAGTAAAGGGCCATATAACCACGTTAGCGGTGCGCCGTCACATTCCATACCCAAAAAGATGAGGTCAATATCTCCGATTATTTTGTGGACGTGTTGGTATAAACGGGGCTCGACATTGCAGGAATCAGCGGCAAAAAGGATTGAAAAATCTCCGGCTTTAACATGGTGACATACTTTTGCCTGGATGTTCAAATCGCAGTGCTCTCCGATGAATGGAACCCCCGTGATGGTGCAATCTCCAAATTTTATGGACTCCATTTCGTGGATTTCCATCACTTGATTGAATCCAATATTTTGGAACATCAACTTTAAATTAGGGTCCTGCATAGCGCCATTGGTGGTTGCCGGCACGATCAGGTTTTTAATCCGGTGCCTCAGCGGCAGCAGGGTCTCCAATAAAATGTGGTCTTGGTGGTTGTGGGTAATTAGAACGTAATCTATTTCGTCCGGCAAATCCACGTCAGAAAACCGGCCAACCTCCGTTTGATAGCCATAATAACTGATCAGGGGATCGAGCAGAATGCTAAAGTCTTTCGTTTCTACCAAAATGCAGGCATGGCCAAAATAACGCATCCTGATTTTATCGCCGGTATAGCGGATATAAGGCTGGGGTGCTTCGGTCGTGAAAAACGATTCGAACAGGGATTCTTTTTCCGGGGTAATATCGAACATCGCCCGAATCTCCCGGTAGGGCTTGGCTTGTCGTTTCATCCGCCCAAGTATGTCAATGATTTCGGATTTGAATGGAAATTGAAAATGAATGACTTCCGGGTCTCCCGTCAACCGCGGCGTGCTGAGAACGAATGGCCGCTCATCATTGTTGGTCACCCACATCGCAATGCTTTGCGCGTCTTCAGCGTAGAGTTCGCTGTTGTACAGCAGCGATTCAAAAAACCGGTAGGAAGGGTTATTGTTCAGGTCATAAATCAGTTCGACATAACCCCGCAATTGATCCGGCACTTTGTCGTACAATTGTTCTAAAGAAAAACCGCGGCCTTCTTTCTTTAAAAGCGCTTCCAGTTCTTTTATTGATTGACCGAATTCGATTTGAAAAGCTCTTCCGGCGATTGTTTTTTCTTTTAGCGTCTTTACTTCAGCAACCCGTTCCGGTTTTATGTCCATAAAAGGCCCCCCTTTCATTTTCGGATTTTTTATGGCCGCTGCATGGATTTGTGGTGCCTGGATGAAAGAGTTGATGATTTTAAGGTGCCGGCCTGTTGTATTCATGGCTGCGGTAGCTGGCGAAATCAAATGTGCCCATGCATACCATTGATCGCAAAGCGGCTCAATGACTACATTTGGTTTTAAATATACTTTTTGATTATCCATGGTCAATTATTTAATTGTTCGGAATGGGTTGGGCTGGATTCCAGGGTTCTTTGGCACCCCAATTGGCAACTTCCTGTTCACTCCATAGCTTTGGAAAAAAAATGACCTTGCGGTAGTTGGGGTGCAGGTATTTGGGCCAATGTGTACTTCCTGTGGATTGTAAATTGGAATGGTCATCGCTGGTCAGGTGCTTGACCACCACGCTGTAGTGCAATCCGCACCAATAAACATTAAACAACTCGTCGAGCTGTCGAAGAGCCTCTACAAGATTGCCGGTGAGGGCATGATCGCTGTAATATTGAATGAATATTTGCCAAACGTTTTTTTCCTGGTACGCCAGCGCCTCTTGATATAGTGATTCGTTGTACCTGTTCTCAAAATCGAGCAGGGTAGGGCTTTTTTTGCCGGTTCGGGGGTTTGTCATACCTTTTTTCCAGTACAGGTGGTCGTATACTAATGCAAGGTTGTTTAGGTTTTCAACTTCATCTCTGGAGCGAATCGAAACCAGGTTTTTTAAATCGCTCATGTAAATTTCGATCAGTCGGTACTGGTAAGATTGCGAGCCGCTTGCAGGAAACAGGGTATTCCTGAATTTTTGGAACTGTTCTTTGTCCATTCCCTGTAAAATGACCTGAAAAGAGCCAACGAGAATTTGAATGTAACGGTTGATCCGGCAAATTTTTTCGTAAAAAGCTTCCGGCTCTACGGCTGGCGGAGCCAGTTTGGTTACTTGTTTGATTTCCCAGATCATTAGCCCGAAATACAATTCAACAATTTGGTGATAGGTAATGAAAATCATTTCATCTGGCTGCCCGGAGCGGGGCTTTTGCAGGGTGAGCAAGGTGTCCAGGTTCAAATAATCAGAGTAATCCAGATTTTTTTCGTGTAAAAGTTTCTCCAGATAAGAAGACATCTCCTTTCCTTCCATGGCGTATTTATCGGCCAGCGCCGATAACTGAGCATTGGTCTGCGGATCCATTGATAAGGTCATACTCTGGTTATTAATTAAGAAAGGTGATGGCATTTTGTTAGCCGAAAATCTGGTTTAACTTGCTCAGATTTACTTTTGGAATATTTTTCGTAGTAAAATCGTCAGGTTGAATTTCTTCTTCGGGTTGCATCAGGCAACAATCTATACAAGCTTCCAGCGCAAGCAAATATTGATTGGCCAATTTTTGAATCGTTTCCCGATGAAAATGCGCTTTATTATAAGTTATTCCCAGGGTGAGTTTCTTTTCAGCAATCATCCCGCTAATTTCAAGGTCGTAGATGCGGTGATTTTCTCCGGCTACCGCTTCGCCAACCGATTCGGGGGCAATTTTGAAGAGTTGCTGTCCGTCAAAATCGCTGTCCACCTGACCCAGATAATTAAAACTAATCTGCGGGGTTATATTAAACGTGAGATCCTGTTTTAGATCGTCTGGCGTCAGGTATTTAAGAATACCGTAGCCAATTCCCCGGTTTGGAATACCGTGCAACGCATCCCTCGTGTTTTTGATGTGGACGGGCAGATCAACTGCCGGAACATACTCCAAAACGACGGGAAACAAACTGGTAAACCAACCGATGGTGCGTTTGATATCTACCTGATCAAAAAGGTCTTCCCGGCCATGTCCTTCCAAGGCAATAGCTTGTTTGGCTAAGCCGAATGTTTGGCCAAGGGCCATACTCAATGCAGCCAGTAAGAGATCATTGATGTCAGTTTGCAATGCCTTATGCACATTGGAAATCAGGTGTCGGGTATACCGTTCGTTTAATTCAAACGCTTCCCGTGCTTCATCCTGATAACAATTACCGGGCGATTCAGCTTCTCTTAAAAGGATTGGAATATTGGCCGACTCAATTGTGCGCCAGAATTTTTTTTCAGCCAGCAAACGCTCGCTTTGCGCGTAAAACTTCATTTGCTCAGCCCATACTTTAAAGGCATCTGTTTTAAAAGGAAGGTCTGGCGTAGCGTTTTGGACGCTCTGGAAAAGCAAGGCAGAAAGGTCTTCCAATAAAATCCGCCAGGAAATGCCGTCCACAATCAAGTGGTGCATCACGATAAGCAACCTTTCCGAAGATTGCAATTTTAGGTGAACCGTTGTCCAAAGGCGTTGCTGCAGGTTAAGGTTTCTTTGTGCTTCGTTGGCTATCCGCTCTATTTCACGCATCGGATGATCAAGGCCGGAGAGGTCGAATGCCTGCAAAGCTACCGGCGTATCGGGGGGCGTACAGACTTGAATCAACTGCCCATCTTCCTGTATTTCAAAACGCGCCCTCAGCATGTCGTGGTGGTTTTGGAGTTTGGTGAGGATGGATTCCAGCGCAGCAAGCGGGATATTGTCTGGGCAGGTCAGTAAAATTGCCTGATTGAAGTGGTTGGGATTGGGCAATTTCCACTCAAAAAATGCCTTTTGAATTGCAGTGAGGGTAACTATACAGCCGCCTTCGGCGGCTTGGGCATGTGAGCGATAGCGGCAATTGCATCAAAGACGGATTGTTGATTTTTGATGGTGGTGTCAATAATAGATCGGAGGATACAATAATGTTGCTGCCC
>Ga0163155_10000473_pt1 | contig 49424 bp, 42 predicted proteins | sample OliLakLV19SP4G1_FD_148611 | JGI IMG/M metagenome (GOLD analysis project Ga0163155, IMG submission 148611) | Freshwater microbial mat bacterial communities from Lake Vanda, McMurdo Dry Valleys, Antarctica - Oligotrophic Lake LV.19.SP4.G1 | ecosystem: Environmental > Aquatic > Freshwater > Lake >... | reverse complement strand
ATCATTAGAGTTATATCGATGAACTTTCTGAACTACCACACTTTCTTGGCCCAAACCATCTGTTTCTTTCAAACCAGGTTGAATTTTCTCAATGTACCAAGATGGTGCTAAGTCATTGTAAGTGTTCAATGTATCTGATTGTGAGACTCGCAGAGTCACGTATGCGTAGTCTGCTTTCCGGAGAAAGAAAAAGAATGCGATGCTAAGAATTCCCAAAAAGACACAGACCCCAAAAAGATCTACCCAGGTGAGTGATTTGATTCTCTTCAACATTTGTTGAGTGATAGATTTTACGGGTACTTTATGGTTTTTCATTATTCTTTTTGTTGTCCTGAATATACACTACGAGCCAAATTATCAAAATGAACGTTGTTAAGAAGTTCTGGAATGGATGGAAAAACATCATACAGCAGGTGGCAACTATCCCAGCATAGACATTAGTTCTCATAAGTGGTGAAAGCCTTCTCTCAATGTCTTTAAACAGCGCCACATAAAATGCCATCAAAAAACTAAAGGAGAGCACACCATGCTCGCTGACAAAGAGCAGAAATCCCTGATGAACACTCTCAGGAAAGTACTGGATGATTCCGGTGGGGCTTTCTTTAAAGGCAGCAGGAATAAACATAGCAGGTCCCACGCCCCAGAGAGTATGTTTTTGAATAAGAAGCAGTGATAATTTTTCGAGCTCCTGACGTGTGGTAAAGCCACCACCAGCCCCAAAGCTATTCAGAGAATAAAGTAATCGATTTGAAATCATTGGGACAAAAAAGAAAGCTAAGAGAATAAATACGAATATTTTAGACTGAAATGCACTCCTGAGTTTAAGTATTTGTTTCTGAGAAAGTAATTGTTGACTGAGAAGAAAGAGACCTCCACCAAGTCCCAATGACAAGTATGCTGCTCGACTTTGAGTTAAGAAAATAAGAATGATCATTGTTCCGACAATGAGAACTTCAAAGCCCCAAGGGAAATGAACGTTTTTCTCTCTGAGATACTGAAACAAAACCAGAGCCGAGAAAAGAAAGATGATTTGACTGTTGGCGAGACTATTGGCGTGCGTTTGAAGGCCGACCGGACGGAACTGGGTTCCATCTTCGTCAGCACCCTGGCCAAAGTTTGGAATAACGGTGGTCTGTTCTATGCGCAGGTTCAGTGTGGATTTGCGTATATATTGGCCCAAACCTACTGAAATCTGTACTGAACTCATCAAGATAATGATAAGCAGAAATGTCTTGAGAAGAATGTTTTTTTCAGTTTTAGTGCTTTCTCGAAGATGGAGCTGCACCAGAGTCAACCAAGATATAGAGCCTATCGTTCCGATCATTATGGTGAACGAGTAACTTGGGAACTGTTCGCTGTTAAACACAGAGATTGTGCTGAAAAAAAATGAGATGAACAAAAAAACGTGTGCGAGTGAAAGCTTCACCTTTCCTTTTCTCTTTGCAATCTCAGCTAAAAATAGAAAAATCGATGTGAGCTGGAGCACAAAAAAAGGTGAAAAGTGAAAATACAGCTGTCTACCCTGAAAGTTCACTACATTTCTGACAGCATTTATAGGAATAACAGTAGTGATATAGATTTGTCCAATGTTAATCAGCCCTAAAGGGATGAACGCAAAAAGAACCGCTTTGTAAATTGATTTAGTGATGAGAACTAATGACAACAAGTAGAGAGTTGCAACCACGAAGAATAATTTATTGCTAGGAATTACAGCACTGACTGCGCAAAAAAGAAATGTGGACCACAACGCACTGGAATAGGTGTGCTTTGTTATCAAATGGTATAGTCTAATGATCTGCCATCGAGTAAGTAACGTATGCAACCAAGCTTGTATCATCGACGTGTGTTGAATCATAAAGTGATCTGTATTCCTACCTTTGATCGCCCAGATGGAATATGTGATTTTGTTTTTCAAACAGCCAGAGAACTAGCTCCTCAAAATGTGGTCATTATACTGGCGCTGGGTGAAAACTGGAGGGGAATAACCGGTCTTAAAAAATGGCTGCGCGTAATACACCGCTTAAGAGCGTTTCATAGCGAGAAGCAACAGAAAGAGTTTCTCTACTTAGCATTACTTCAGCTACTTCCTTTTCAACGCTCCCGAGTCTTTCAGCAGCTGAATCTTAAGTTGAATATGTTGTTGCTTAGTAGCGTACTGAGATTGTTTTTTGAGAGGCGCTCTCGGATACTTTGGATTTTTCATCCGAATGATGCAAAAGTACTACCAGCAATAGATTTGAGTAAGTGGCATGTTCACGTTGACTGTGTGGACTGGCACACGTCTGCAAATGCCAACGATAGCGAGCAGCTTCATCAGCAACGACTCCATCTATACAAGGTTGCGCAGACAGTAACTGTTCTGACTAAGCCAGCTGCACAGAGAGTAAGAAAGTTTTTCACGAAGAAAATAGCAATAGTTCCACAAGGCTTTGATGCAACTTCATTATCGCCAAGCTATCTCCCTGCCAGGTTGATAACCAAACTGATCCAACAGCTTCAGCGCAAAAGAAAACCAATAGTCGGGTACTTTGGAGGCATTAACGCTCGTCTTGACCTTGATCTTCTCGAAGAAGTAATTTCGAACGCCCCGCAACTCCATTTTGTGTTTGTTGGTCCTCGTGATACTGATGATTCAGTTCCTCATGAAATTGAACAAACTCAACAGCTCGACAGAATTCTCAGATTACCGAATGTAAGCTACCAATCGAGAGTCTCAAGAAAAGATCTGTATGCGTTGATGCAGAACTGTGCAGCGTTGATAGTACCTTACGCTTTGCAGTACGAGTTTAATAAGTGCTGTTTTCCAATGAAAGTGATCGAGTATTTTTATGCTGAGCGGCCCGTTGTCTCAACAAGCATTCCCTCGCTTGCACAATATAAAAATCTTGTTACCTTTGCTGACACTCCAGAGCAGTTCCTAACAGCGTTGAACACCTCGGTGGGTTCTCAATTATCTGAAGTACACAAGCGGCAAGCCCATCAGATTGCGATAGGACAAACTTGGACAGCAAAGTTAGATAGCGTTGATGTCTACCTAGATAAAATGCTACGATCTGCCTGATGTATAGTGTCTCACAGGTGATTTTTTTCTTGTTGTTTCTCGGATCTCTTTTTTTGCTGCTTATTTTTGGAGAAACCACTTTTGGGATAGTGTTTTTAGGCTTGATAGTCACGCTTTGTGTGATGGCTTCTAGACACATTAAGCTTGAGCTCGCCAAAACCTTTGCATGGCCACTTGTTCTCTTAGGTGTGTTTGTACTTACGGTTTTTCTCTCGTTACTGACAACCATCAGTGTTCCGCTCACAGTAAATGCGGCTATGTTTTATGGAGCATCGTATAGCGTGTTCTTCTTTCTGTTGACTTGTGATCCAAAGTGGCTACCAACCAGACTGATCCTAATAGGATCAAGTATCTTGATCGTAATTTTTGCGCTCTTAACTATTTTATATACGCTTTTCCCATCCTTAGCGGTTTCACTACCTTCAGTGACTCTTTTGACTGCGCAGTACGGACATAATCAAGCCTCGATACTATTTCTGTTGGTGCTGCCAGTGTTGTGGCACTTCGCTGACAAACACCATTCACATTTCGCGAAAGTGGCTGTTGTCTTCGTCTGTTCAGCATTGCTGCTCAGCTTCGCGCGGGTAGCCAGCATCTTAACCGTAGCTGAGCTTATGTTCTTAATGCGAGGAACAACGGATGCTGTACTGAAAACGATTGGTAAGGTTCTCTTTGGAGTTGTTGCTATGGCTGTGCTAGTGATTGGCGTTCTAAGTGTGTCAGGGGATCAGTCAACAAGTTGTGTAATACCCTTTTTTCAATCGAAGCTATGTAAATCAATTCACACAGAGCTTCGACCGGCATATTGGTCTCAGGCTACGCGAGCAGCAATGGAAAGACCATTTACAGGGTGGGGGGGTGGCACGTTTTCATTGTTGTCTCCGGTTTATCAGGAAAAGTACGGAGACTTTTCTGGTTACGCGCATAATGAAGTGTTACAAGCATTTGCAGAGTACGGGTTTTTTGGAGGGGTTTCATTTGGGGCATTTTTACTTTGGCTGTTGGTCAAAGCAGTAAGAGTGTTGAAGAAAAGTGAACAAGGTTTGTTGAGCTCACTAGCATTGGCCACACTTTGTGTGATCATCACCTCCTTTTTTGATTTTGGGTGGCACATGATTGGAATTTGGTTGTGTTTCTTACTATTTGTAGCGCTTTGGCTCCGTACTGGTGAAGATTTATCTACAAAAAGAAATAAACGAAGTTCTGTTGTTTCAACTGTGGTGACACCACTCTCGTTGTTGGTTGTGGTTATGAGCACCATAACGGTCATGGTTTGGTCTTTTGCATTCGTCATTTCTGGAATGTATTGGCGGCAAGGAAATAAGGATCTTTCGATCAAGGTTTTCCCATTTGCATACTGGAGAGTTGAGGATGTACTTCAAAATGAGACTGACTCTGATGCCCAGTCGTACATTTTTAGTCTGTATCAAAATCACTATCGAGTTTGGGATGCCGCTGCACGTTCTGAGTTTACGCCGGCTTCGTTGAAGGCAAGCTACCTTAGCAAGGCAATTAAATTAGATCCATTTACTCAGCAACGATATCTGCTTTATGTGAAAGCCGCTTTGATGAGTAAAGATCCAGACATAGCAGTTGCTGCGTTACAAACCTGGAGAGAGAAAAAACAAGAAAATACGATTGATATGTACTCGTATAGTGATCATGGTGAGGTGGCAAAGATGGCCATCACTGAAGCAAATGACCTGATGATCCGAGGGAAGCTTCTTCAAGCAATCAGAATCTATGAGTATGCCTACCAGATTCAAGCAGAGCAGTTTTCGATGAATGATGTGCTCATCTTTGAAAAGATGAAAGAAATATCTTTTTCGGAAATGGAAAACTTTTTAGGTATGTTGGAGTACTCAAAAGTATTTCCTCACGAGCAAAAAATTTATGAGGGCGGGGTGTACCATCTCAGGTCAGCACTTCGAAAAGGGAATGCAGACGAAGCAGAAAAAGTGATGAAGATTATGTTGCCACTACAGGATAAGTGGCTCTTAGCAAAGGAGATAGAGCAAGAGTGGAGTGATTTGAAACAGCCAAATGAGTTGGTACGAGCTGCATTCTCCAAGGCAGTTTCGACTTGGGAAAAATATACACAGGTCCAGTTTAACTATGGATTTAGGCAGCAAATCGGAATGAACGACGTTGAAAATCGCTAACAGTGGTAATGATCTGTTCCACTTTGTTGTTCCACGAATGATCCCGACAAAGTTTTTGCATCTCTATGAGCTCGCTTGAATTAAATTTTCGTCGCAGTGATCTTTTTAGCAACTTGTTGAGCTCTGTGTAATTTTTGCCAGTTTGAGCAAAAGGTTTGTAGTACTTAAGTTCCAAGATTTCTGTAGAGATGGTAGGGATACCAACACTCATGTACTCAAAAAACTTCATTGGGAAACAGTATTTATTGAACGGTAGCCGATCATCATAAGGAATGAGTCCCACTGTAGACTTGCGAAGAAGAATCATTACATCTGATCGTGTCAGAGAGGGAAACCACAAAATATTTTTTTGTGAATGAAGTTTTTCCTGTTCTAAATGTTGGTTATCAGTGAGTTTAGCAGCGTCTTCAGTAGGCCACGCTAGCTGTGTGAGCGGTAAACAAAAGAGCACTTTTGGATTGGATTTGACGAGTTTTAGTAGCAGTGGGTAATCAACTCTGTGTGACATCATTCCTACATACGAGACTACCCCTTTGTACTTCCGACGCTCTTTTTGAAGTCGTGCCATAAGTTTTTTCACCCCATCAGACGGCAATGTTCTTTTCATTGATGAAAACGTATCAACATCGAATCCTTGAGGTACCAGCACGATATCACTGCGATGTTTTTGATGAGCCTTTAGCAGGCTGTGGGAGTTCACAAACATTAACTGTGCAGATTCAAGCAGCTTTTTTTGATCTTTAAGTATTCTTTTTTGGAATAGAGGATCGGTGCTCGAGTAGAAGTCCACACAGTCATAAATAACAGTCGTTCGGGGTGGTTTAAATTGCAGTGTCTTAACATCATCGGGGTCAAAGCACCATAAAACTGGATGAGAAATATTACCACTCAATTCTTGGAGTTGTTGTTTCACCATCCGCTTAGAGAACCCTGAGAAGAATTTTCGCAGTGAGTATGGTAAGTGCGATATCCAAAAAGGTAAAAGGCTTGAAACAAAGGTGATCTGTGGTTGCTGGCTTATTCGCTCATAAACAGACTGTGGTTGTGGCACATGGCTGACTATAGTCACAGAACTACCTTTGAGCAGTAGCTGTTGAATAGTTTGCCAAATAAAATCACACTGGACGTCTAATGGCTGATGTACGGAAATAAAGTATGGACTCCAAATAGGAAAGCCGGTGGGGAGCAGATTTCCAAGTCGTTTGATACTGCGGACCGTTACACTCGTAGCTAAGATAAGTGCCCACTCTACACAGTAGAGATCTGCGAGACTCAGATGCTTTGGGTGACGTGATGAATAGTCAAAAACAAAACTCCCTTGCAGTGGAGACAGTTGTCGGCCTAACTCCCAAGCACTACAAATGAGAGTGCTTGCTTTGCTTTGGACTGTCTGAAGAAGCTGTTCTCGATAGATGTTATTCTTTCGCGATACCCAACAATGGTGGATGATCTCACCTTCAATAAAAAAGATTTGGATACGATAGAACAAGGTTCCAAGTAGTGGAATGCTGAGAACCCTAGAGTGGTAAATGTTATAAATCGAGTGGTGCATATTTTGGTTTCCGGCGAATCTCAATTTCATCTCTCAATGTTTCTAGCCGATAAAGCTTAATATCGGCGGCAAGGTTTGCTTTGTTGTACACAGCGAGTGGTGTTGTACAGACCGCATAGCGGTTGGGAAACATCTCAAAGAGTGGAAAGAAAATGGCTTGATCTTCACAAAACTGAAGCCAGCTGCCGTCTTTACGCAGGAATGCTTCTTTGGGGATCTGTTTGAAGGCGTGTACCTTCCAACTTCTTGGATGTAAAACAAGGAACGGTGTATCTCTAAAAGTATTGGTTCGCTCTATTTTCCGCGAATATCTAACATTACTTGCTTCCATACTTTTAGATGCGATAGGGAGCTGTGAAAAGTCATGGTGCTTGAACACTTCGTCTTTCCAGTTAATCTGCTGTTGGTGTGACTCGTTCCACACATAACAATCCCCATAGCTAAAAAGACATTTTTCTCGTCGGTAATGTTGCACTAGCTTAGCCACGGCCGTTGTATGGGCAAACCAGTCATCGGCGTCGAGATTAATGATGATCGCTTCAGGATCCTTGCAGTGGGTGTGAATAAGCTCGTAGGCATTTCGTACGGAGTAGTAGCGTTCTTTTCGCCAAATGGCGACATGTCCCTCAAGCAGTTTGTTCATTCTTTTTTTTACTTCTCTGCTATATTCAGAGGCGTCGTCTACAAAAAGAACGAGAAGATTCGAGTATGTTTGAGAAAGTATCGACTGAAGACAGCGTTCTATATACGGGTATGCGTTCCTACCTCTTACGAGGACGTAAACTTTGGGTGAAGCCATTCCTTTTTACTCCTGTTGTTTTTGCCATTGCTATTGCGATTTCAGCTTCTGGCCTTTTGTCTGGAATTCGACCATTCTTCTTACTATATCTTATTGTAGCAATAGTGCTCTCGCTGAATCTGAAAAATGCCTTCATAGGTTTTTTTCTCACCTTTCTCTTTACATTGCAGTTCGTTCATCCCAACAAGGGGTACAGTATTGAGGTAATTCGCGGCAGTGAAATCTTAGAGCCAGCATACTTTGAAGGATACTCAATTGGGTACTTTTTCCATTTGCCGAGTTTTTTCTTTTTACTGAGTGGCGGTGCAATGATACGGGAGATGTTCACCAATCGTGGCAAGATACCGCGTCAGTTAGGGTTAACACTCATTGGAATTAGTACTGTTTGGTTGATCTTTACCTTAATTGGAATGTACGGAATTTCTCGGTATTCGCCGTTTGTATTCTTATCGAATGTGTGGCTGTTCCAGTATGGAATGATGTACTACGTTGCGATCGGCGTATGTTTTGGTTTGGCAATGTTTAAGCAGTTTCGGTCGCTGCTGTTTTCCACGTTAGCGGTGATATTGGGTACACAGCTCTTTGTGAGTATCTTTCAGCTAGTTGCTCAGCGAAGCGCAGGATTTCGTTTTGAAGCAGAGGCTGTTGGCTCTTTTGCAACAGGGCTGGATGAAAACAATGCAGTGTTCAGAGTGATGGGAACGTTTATGTTTCCAAATCAACTTTCATTTATCACTGCGTTGTTATCAGCAGCAGTACTGCCCTATGGTCTAGAGAGAAAGTCACTCTTTCATGTGGGAGCAGGCTTACTTGGTTTATTCATCGTATTGCTTACGCAAACTCGTTCAATTCTGATCGGCATCGCAATTATGTGTATTGTCTGCGCGATTGCATATCGACGAAATCTTCAGGAAATTCTTCAAAAATTTGGAACAAGACGAATGCTTTTTTATATTATGGCAGCGTTTGTCTTGAGTGCATTTGGAATTATTCCTAGAATTATTTTAAGCGCGAATGCAGGATATCCAGGTGCTGGATTGGCAATTCGTGTGCGAATGGTAAACGAGGCTGTCGAGGCGATTGCCGGTAGCCCATTGATTGGCTACGGAGTGGCCACCAACGAGTACGTCTTGTATCAACTATTTCCCAATGGGGTGATGACTGTTTTTCCTGCCGTAGTTCACTTGGGTTACTTACAACTATGGATGGAGGTAGGTGTATTGGGCGTAATTGTTTTTTTGCTACCAATGTTATGGCTGTTTAGATACTCAGCAGTAACTTCAGCAACAAAAGGTCTACCTTCATATTACCGATATGCGTTCATGAATGGACTGGTGATTGCGCTAATCTTTTGGCTGTTGTTACCACATATAGGGATTATTGAGTTTCCATTTCTAGGAATTGTTCTCGGTTTGGGTTCTTTCTGGTATTATCTGTCCACGTCGAAGAAGAAAGCGTTATGAAAAACATCTTTAGAAAATTACCAAAACTCCACTGGGTAGATATTTTTATCTTCTTTGTGATCTTTGCAGTTTTGATTAGTTTCTTTTTTTTCTTTTACCGAAAAGCTTCCTACATTACGATTCGTGTAAAGGTGACGAATCAAGAAGTCCTGACTGCCTTCGCTGAACCCAGAAATAACTACGCATGGCGTTTTAGAAAAGGTGATATTGAACGTGATGTGCTTGGAAGAGTGGTCACCGAAATCGTAAATGTGGAATCGTACTCAATTTCTCCAGAAAATAAAGTTGTCTACTTAGATCTGTATGTCAAAGCGACCTACGACTCAAGGACAAAGATGTATGCGGCTCGTGGAAAAAATCTGATGTACGGAACACCAATGCGATTTAATCTGACTGATGTTACATTTGACGGATACGTTACTGAAGTCCCAGGAAATGACTATGTGAACTTTGAAGAAAAGATAGTGAAAGCAAAAACGTCTGCCGGTTCGATCTCACCAACGCTTGCAAATGAGATCAAAGTTGGTGACACGGTGACGAACTCATTGGGAAAACAGTTGGTGAAAATTACCAAAGTTGAAGTGGCACCTGCACGACAAGTGACACAAGACTCTCGAGGCAACCTATTAATTGCAACACACCCTATTCTGAAGGACGTAAAGATAGAAGTTGATCTGTTGGTGAAAGAAGTAAATAAAGACGAAGTCGTCATGTTTGATGATTTCCGTGTCAATATTGGATCAGTGATCCCAATGAACATTCGTCGATATAACATTTTTCCAACGATCGACGAAATTGAAGGCTTATAACAGCGTCGCTGAACTTTGCATCATGCCAAGACTATTGAAGTATTTTGCAGTATTCTGCTTTTCAGCAGTGAGTATTTGTGTCACGCTAGTGAGCTGTTATTGGATCGCTGAACGATATTACTTTGACAAGTTTTTTTACCAGAAGTCTGAGCTCCATGGGTATTGGGTAGGAGAAGATAGCTCCTACAAGCAACTTGCAGTTTATGGCAAACGCGCACAAGATATGCTGGCATTACTGCAGTATATCCACGAGCAAAAAGATCCTACTAAAGTATTAGGGGCAACTGCTTCGAATGAATTTACGATTGCGCTGTTTGGAGATTCTTATGTTTGGGGTGTGGGAGTGCTTGAGCAGCAGCGTTTCGCCAGTTTGATTGAAAAAGAACTTAATGCCTATCGACCTACTAAAGTGCTGGTCTTTGCAATCGAGGGAGATAATCTTGTAGACCACTGGCGAAAGTACAACGCATTCCTACGTTCGGGAAATACTGCGGATCTTTTTATGTTTGGCATTGTTGATAACGATGCATTTCTCAAATCGAGTTCTTGGTACGGTATGGAAGGCCAAGAAAAACTGGATCAATGTGAGGGAGAAGTCATTTTGGACGTTTCTGAAGACTGGACGGAGATTGATGTATTTGCGGAGTATCCTCGCCGAGTTGAACAGTCACTCCAGCCACACACCAAGAATAGATGTGTGGTGCAACAGTTACTATCAGATTTCCCAAAAAAATCAGGACTGTATATTGGTTTAGATTCATTGCTCACATCAAACCCCAACACGTTAAGGATGGCGAATGTATATGAAGAGTTGGGCTTCCCAGTACTCACTTTTGATATGCCAAGCGTTGATTTATCTCCAGATCAAGAGAAGATGTTTGTAAGTAAAAAAGAGCGGCACCCTTCAGTCCTTGCTCATCAACTGTATGCGGAAGAAATCGTCAAAACCCTTCTTCGTGATCCGAGGTTTGGCTTTGTAGAGCGTGCTCAGCAGTAACTGCCTGAGAAAGTATGGCCCAGCTCGTAAGATACTAACAAACGATGCAACCAAGAAAAACGGATAGAGTGCGTTCAAGTACGAGTTGAAAAAAGCTGGAAAAGCAGTGAAGTGAATGATTGTAACGATGCAGTGTAGTGTCAATGCTGATCCAGAAATCCCGGCGGCGACCCAGCTAAATATATCTTTTTGATAGACGAGGTACGCCGAGCTGACTAGTCCTAGAATGACAAATGGAAAAGCACCTTGTTGATACCCAGATGCTACGGCTGAAAGTACAAACAGTTTTTTTTCCTTCATTGTCGCAGTCTTCCAATCTGTAAGGTAATTGTTTTGATTGTGATAAAGCTGCTCAAGCGTAACGATTCTATACTGGAACTCTGAAACGGCATGGCCATCAGAAGGATTGTTGTACGGAGAGAATAGAAAAACTGTAAAGTAGCTACGAAATAACTGGAAGTATCCAGGAATGACCCTCACAAGATCTTCCTTGCTCAGAATTGGACTCAAGCTTGAGTGCCGAGGGTGACAAATGAGATTTCCAGAGTCACAAAGCGCATTCATTTCTTTCGCTAACTGATAATAGTATCCAGCAGCTGTAGCCCCAGATTTGTAGTAGCCAGCACTGCTCGCGGCATCGCGCAGTGCCCACATCCACCAACCGCCGGCAATTTCTTTAGCTTCTGAAGGTAGACCTGTCAGGTCAACACTGTTACCTGCCCAACTTTGAGCAAACAAGACTTCCATTGGATATGCGAGTGAGCGAAATGCTGGACTTAAGGAGTAGAGGAGGTAGCGCGTACTGGCATTTAAGGGAATGTACTGTAGCCGTTGTGTGGGACGAACTCTGAGGAGTGACCCATATGCCTCTATAAAGGCTGGATGTTGAAACTCAGTGACTGCGAACACTTGATATGAACGCGCATTCATAACCATCACTGCGCAAATTGGAAGCAACGTGAAGCACACAAATCCAGAAGTAAATGTAAAAAGTGGTCGAGAGATTTGACGGCTAAAGTAGCTGACAATCCACTTTCCGCCAAGAATTGTGAGAACTGCTGGAAGAAGCCAGACACTATCCTCGCGATTCAAACAGAAAAAAGCAAAAACCAGACCTGTCGCTGGACCGATGAGTACTGCTTCGTGTTGAGAAATTCTGCTGGCGAAAACTCGAATCAAGCCAGCCAGCGTGAACAGTGCTAAAAATACAGCGGTGGCACTCCGAATCGCTCTGTTGTTGGCGTCTACCTCAAATGAAGCAGGTTGAAACACAAGTAGTCCAAAAAGAAGCAGCAGTAACACGTCATTTTTAATGAATGGTCGAAGCGCAAAGCTGAGCGCAGCCACTGACAGCAGGTAGAGAATGTTTTGAGTGAATAGTAATGGTAAGCCAAAAAACGAGTTCACTGCTAAAAAGTAAGGATAAAAAGGACCTTTTGCTAAGGTCAAGTTGTTGTACGGACCGAGCCAACCAGTATCTTGTATGTTTAGCGCTAACTGTACAAACAGCATGTCATCGTGGATTCCGTTTCCTTGGTAAGTCAGTTCTTGTGCCTCGACAAGCCACAAACGTAGCCCACAAAGAGTGAGAGCCACCGTGACGAGCACAGTAGTGACAACCCATTGAGGTGGTCTTGGCCAAGCGAAAAACTTCATCAGTTGCATTCTGGTGTAGGCAAGCTATAAAGAGAATATAATTTGATCTCTTTCATAGTAGTTATATCGCAATGTCTACACCAAGGAAACCACAAAGCATTGAAGTTACTGTGATTCTGCCGTGTTTAAACGAAGCGGAAACTGTGGGGCAGTGTGTCACATTAGCAAAAGCGTGGATTGGCAAAAAACGTGGTGAAGTTTTGGTGGTCGATAATGGCAGCACGGATGCCTCAGTCAAGATTGCAAAAAAAGCTGGAGCAAGAGTTGTGAGGGAACATCAACGTGGGTATGGGGCTGCACTCTTCAAAGGTTTATCCGCGGCCAAGGGTGAGTACCTAATCATCGCAGATGCCGACATGAGTTATGACGTACGTCGCTTAACGCCTTTTTTGCAGGCGATGAAAAAAGGGAGTGACATTGTTATTGGAAATCGCTTCAGTGGCGGAGTTGAGTCTGGTGCAATGCCTTGGCTACATCAGTATGTTGGAAACCCCGCGCTGACCTGGATTGCAAATCTCTTCTTCGGTACAAAACTTGGTGACTATCACTCTGGGGTGAGAGGACTTTCTAAAACAACTTTTCAAAAGTTGCAGTTAGAGTGCGTTGGAATGGAGTTCGCTTCAGAGATGATCGTTAGGTCAGCCCTTCTTCATTTGAAGATTGCCGAAGTCCCTGCCCCGTATCGTAAGGATGGACGAGATCGAAAACCACATATTCGAACGTTCAGAGATGGATGGAGACATCTTCGCTTTTTAATGTTATTTGCTCCGAACTGGATATTTTTCTTTCCGTCGTTATTTATTTTAAGTGCCTCACTGATGTTGTTACTGTGGATGATTCTAGATAGCTTGCAGCTCGGAGTTATATCACTTGGAGTTCACACAATGCTCGTGTTTGGTGCGCTGCTGATCATTGGGTATCAATTATTTCATTGGTCAATGTGTGTACATGTATTTGCAAAGCGCCTGCAGCTGCCTATTCGTTCTGCGCCAATCATAGAGCGAGCAGGCAGACTGAGTTTGGAAACGATGATGTTCGCTGGTGTGCTGATTTGTGGTGTGGGAGTAGTGTTTTGCTTTTGGACGTTATGGATATGGATGTCAAGAAACTTTGGTGATCTGCGCCCTGAAGAAACCATGCGGGTGTTTATTCCTGGCATAGTGTTCATTGTTCTGGGGGTACAAGTGATTTTTTCATCATTGTTTTTAGGTTTACTCAACTTTGAACGTATACAAAAAGAAAGTTAAGGTGAGAGTGTTTTTCTGACTTTTACGAAGAGATCCCGCGTAAACTGGGGGGAAGAAATTGATTGGCCCGGTTGCAGTTCATCTCTTCGAATAAACTTTCCTGTTTTAGGGTCAAACCAATCTACATATGAGACAGTGGAAAAGGGGTTGGAGAAGCTGATTGAAGTACTCTCTGTGTACTCAGCATGGAATGAATACTGAAGAAACAGGTCCTCGTTTTTTAGTATGTAAGAACGAACTTGATCTAGTGCTCGTGGGGCTACACCGGGGACTAAAGTAACTGGTAAGTCTTTAGTGAGCTGGAGAAAGTTTGAGGAGTACTCTCTTTCTTCATCTCCAAGGTAAATGTTACTGTTCTCAAACGTTGGGTTGTAGTGATCCTTTGATCCTGACTGATTCCAAAAAAGAATGCCAGCTTGATTGAAGAATGCTGTCCATATTCTGACCCGCATTCTATCTGCGGATGTTGGATCCCAGTTTTGAACAACGTTTCCTTGTTCACCAAAAACGATAGGCTTGTTGAATTCTTTAAACTTTTCAAGTTGATTGACTGTGGCGAGGTCCGACTCATTATCCCCCTCAGACTGATACCAGTGCGGAGCAATCAATCCAATTTCTTCAAGTCCGGGCTTGTCCCAACTTACGGTAATTAACCGATGATATGGATCATTTTGCTCGATGAGTCTTGCAATCAGTTGAATGTACTCCTCACCGGCTACTGCTTCATTACTAATTTCCCAGATATCCACATACGCGCCATATCTTGCCACGATGTACTCTACATAATTTTCTACAGCAACCCGTTCGTCAGGGTAACGAACAGCTCCGTCAAATGGGAGAGAGAAACCAAACATCGTAAACCAGACATGCATTCCACGTTGAAATAACGCCTGACTGAGTTGATCGTAGTAGCTTCCTTCATGGGCAAGGTACCGCGAGTAGAGGAAGTTTTCAGCGTAATAGAGTGGTGGGGAGCAATTACTCACGCTCTCACGAAAAGTGGTAAATGCTGGTTTGTAGGCGTCGAGGTAACTATCTAGAGTGATGAACTGGTTGTTGAATGTAAAGATATCAGGAATGTCGCTGGAAGTTGTCGCCACTCTCATTCCACCATCTCGGATATAAAAGTCATTCAATGGTGAGCCATCCCTGTTCGCATCAACAATACAGTCATTAAAACCCACAATTGGCTTGATACTTTTCCCATCATTGGTTAACCATTGAGTATCTCCCACGGTGTGAAGTGGCGTGAATTTGCGAGCACTTTCAAAGTTGCCAGAAAAATCTTTGGTTTGAAATGCGTCTTTCCATGTTAGCTTCCAACTCCAGTTGCCTTCAGTGGGTGGATTGAATCGGACTCGCCACTCATCTTTGTCATAGTAAAAACCTTGAATAGGAATCGTTTGTCCCGCTTGAGTGAACTCACTTGATATATCTACGGCTGTGTATGGGTTTTCATACTTGGTACTTGGAGCAGTCACTTGTAGTTCATAAATTTCCCCTTTTTGAACGATCTTCGCAATGGGTTCGACTTTAATTGGAGTGGTATTTAAAGACTGGTCTGGTTTTCCAGTAGTAGCGTTTAAACGAGACAGCCCACCATTTGTACTAATGATGAACAACTGGTTAGAATTGAGTACCGGTGGTACGTAGAGTGATCCAGCCGTGTTAGATGTCCACTTTGCTTCACCAGTGTCTGGATGAATCCGTGTCAATTGTTGCTGGTCATCACTCAAGAAAATCATGTCAGTGTAGTAGTATTTTCGTGTGTTGTTTTGTTCAAGGTACTGTTGCTTTTGCACTGAGCTGATCGAAAGAATCTTCGCTCCGGTGTTCTTCGTCCAAACGACAGTCTTCTTTAGCACATCAATTTTGGAGATGCGACCGTCTTTTGAAGAGACGTACAAACCTGCGTCTTGATCATAAAAACAACGTTGAGGGGCAAAGCCCAGTTCTACATTCCTGGTACGTGCGAGAGTTCTTGGATTAACGGCAGTCACTTTCCCTTCAGTATCTACTTGGATAACGTTCTCATTTAGCTCTCGCTCAAACGGGATAAGAAAACGCTCTGACTGCTGCGCCGTTTTTTTGTAGAGATCGGAAAGTAATCCTTTGGGACTGTACGATGTTTGGCAAAAAACGGCGCTGTCTTGGAGCTCAGAGTTTTGCGGAGATTCCGCAACCTCACCGTTCCCACGGTTGAGTGAGATGAGTTGATGGGTGGAAGTGCTTAAGAGAAGATTGGTTCGAGTAAGTATTGGTTCAGCTTTCATGGTACTTTGTAGATCCGTCCGCCAATTTACGTGGCCATTATCCGGATTTATCTCTGCGATAAACCCGTGGGTTCGAATGACGTAAATTTTTCCACGATCTTGTAATAGAGTCCCAAACCATTGCAGCCCATCTTTGGTGAGAAGTTCGTCTACTGTATCTGGATTCGGTGTAGTAACAGCCCATTTCTCTCTTCCATCCCAAAGCGAAATACCACGAACTGTACCACCTGAGTCTCCAAAAATTAATGTCGTTTCGGAGTAGTTGAGGCTGCTAAAAATCAATTTTGAATGAGGAATAACGTAACTCCATACAGTCCGCCCAGTACTTGGATTCACCGCCACGATGGTGCCATCGACGTACCCTGTATAAAGCAAGCCTTTTTTCATAAAAGGCTGAGAGGCGACATCTTTTTCATGACTGAGTTGCCACTCAACTTTGCCAGTTCGTTGATTCAGTCCGATCAGCGTTCCATGGTTAGTGGCCAGAATGATCTTGTCCCTATACACGACCGGTTGCTGAGTAATTTGCTCATCTGGTGAGTACTGCCACCATTCTGGTGGCTGCATCGCTTTCCAAAAAGCCATGAGCAACAGACCAAGAAAAAGCACGCCAAAAAATCGCTTCTTGAAGAAGAAAAAGGATCGTTTTTTGGGTACTGGTTTTTTAGCCATGAAGAATCAACTGAGCTTAAGGAGTGCCTGATGGAGTATCACGGCACTGGCTTTCCAAGAATGCGAAGCTGCGAATGTCCTCATTTTTTCAAGTAACTTTTGTCGATGCGTACCTGCAAGCACTTGGCGTGCAGCCTGTTGAGCTGATGAGGGCAGGATCAGGTCTGGATCAATTTGTTCAAGATACGTCTCGGTAGTACCGTTATGTACCGCAAAGTATGGAATACCACATGCGGCTGCTTCTAACAAGGCGAGAGGAAAAACTTCACGCTCCGAATGGCTAATCACACAGTCACTCAGTTGGTAAAGATGTTCAATGTGTTGATGAGCTTGAATAGCTAAATGAGGAACTTCAAAATGGCGCAATCGTTGTTGAACTTTTTCCACATAATCGGCGTCATTCCCTTGATCTGGAAACGCCACAAGTACCAAAGCTTGGCGTCTACTGTAGCGTTGAAGAGCTTCGACAAACTCAACAGATTCTATAATGCGTTTTGCAGCGTTCATTCGCGAAATAATCAAACAGACAAAGGAATTTTTGGGAATGTGAAACTGCTTTCGTAGTTCACTTCGCTGGCCATCCTGAACAGCATGAAAAGTATTGAGGTTCACTCCGTTTGGAACCAAGGCAGTTTTACGTATGTGGGTGTTTGAAAACTCTTTACGCAAAGACTCTAAAACAGCAACTGAGGGCACGCAAAAAAGATCAACCTTTCGCAAGCAAAAATGATGGAGCAGCACCACAAGCCTGCGTTTGAGTGATTGAGACAGTTGTTTTAGAGATGAAAGATCTGCAGTGGGCTGATCTGGAATACGGCTACCATGGTAATGGAAAATTACTCGTTGGTTAGTGAAAGGCCTGACAAGCAGAGCGCCGAGAACTCCTAAATAGGTAGTGCTATACACAAAGGGACAAGATCGATTGATGAAACTGAGATGCGCCGAACGAACTGTTGAGCGAACAATCCATGATAGAAACGGGAACATCCCAGTGTTTTTTAACGGCGTTAATGGGTAGGAAGTGATTTCCACCCCTTCTTGACCCATCGCAGTAAACAGCTGTTCTGTAGCTTGAAGTTCTCCACCTTTGGCTGTTTCTATCAAGGCTAGAATGCTCATGTTATTTGATTGCTGCTTCGATCTGTTCCGCCCAACCTGTGGTATCGATTGAAGTACCGCCAACCTTACCAAATTTTTTAATGGTTACAAGACTCTCTCTCCAAGCCTGTATCACTAACTGCTTTTCCGCTCTCGATGCGCCTCCTCCCTCAGTGGCCTGAAGTTTTATCGTATAAAGATTAGATAAATACCCCCATAACACTTGTGGATACCAGTCAGAATAGAGCAGTAGTACTCTTGAGTACTTGTGAGTGTCGTCCCAGTTACCACTTTGAGCTGCGAGTGTTACTTTGCTCCAACTCCATTCATGAAGAGGGGCGGAGTAGCTCCACAAGATGTAAGGATCTACCGAGTTGAGAACAGCCACAACATTTTCATCGGGGTACGTCGAGGGTTTCAGCAGAAACTGAGTTTTAACGTCATTCACTCGCCAAGGTTCAAACTGATATGCCAATGCCGTGATTTCACTTGCAGACGTTGCATCAGTTTCACTGAGGGTATTAGCATACGTAATAATCCGATCCAAGTAACTCGGTTCTACAGTTTGAATGGTGTGGCGCTCCGTTACGTCATAATAAGCGAGCAGCCAGTGCAGTTGTTTTTTGAGAAGCTCGGGGTTGTTCACTTGGGTTGCCAGCACCGCTATCTGAATCCGGTACGTGGCGTTCATTGGATCAAGTTTTAGCAAGTGTGTGAGGGCCGCAAGACGTTTCTGTGGGCTGATTTCTTGCTCTGCAAAGATGCGCATCACACTCACGTCATTACGGTAAAGTTGTTTCAGTTGCTGGCGGGTATCCTCAGAAGTTTCTGGGGAGTAGATAGCTTGCCTAACCTTCCAGGAACTAAATGGAAAGATCTCAACGTACTTTTCTGGTGAGTATTGATACTTCAACTCTGCTGTAGAAAAAAGAATTGAAACTGCAAAAAGCGGAACACCAAGAACTGTGAGTGGAAGAATAGCTCGAGCAAGTGAGACTTGGCTTGACACAGTCGGTGCAGTTTCGAGTAGAACTTGCCGAAACATGATTGCCCAGATGATCATCTCTATTAAAAATAAGCCGGGAAAGCTCCAGTTGAAGTTAAAGAAAGAGTCGATGGCAAGAATCGTGGCAATGAAAACAAGAAGCCTTGTCGATTGAGAAAGTTTGGATGATTTTTCCCAGGCATAGAGAATGCTGGCAGCGTACCCTAAGCAAAGAACCAAGCCTAAGATGCCGTACTCCACAAAAAGTTGGGCATACTCATTATGTGGCTGCTCGGTGTAGGCATTTGGAGTACTTCGAAACTTGAGTGACATAATCGCAAAACTATATCCGCCGCTGCCAATGAATGGACTTTGTTGAATGGCTTTAAATGCTTGACGTAAATACTCTGTACGTTGATCAGAAGAGAAGCTCTTACAGAGTTGATCTTGATAAACAGGCATTTTACAGTTAGTGCCAAGGCTGTACTGTGGGTTGAGCGTAAATCCAACAAACAATAACCACATTGATGCTGTAATACCTACTACTCCGAAGATAACTTTACGAAGCCCGGGTGAGAGCGTTCTCAGCTGAAAAAATACCAGGTAAAAAAGTTCTATCAACAGTAAAAGAATGCCTACTCTGCTAAAGGAAAAAAGAACTCCGGCGGCAAACGCTACAGTCAGTACTGTCCAAGCCCATGGTTTTTTACTCTTACTGATGTTCACCGCACACAATGGAAGTGCAATTAAATACAAAATGTAGACATGATTCTGTCCAACCATAAAGTCAAGAAGGCTGTTGCTGGGAATAAATTTTTGCCACTGACCATTCCATAGCAGCAGCGCATTTAACGGCAAGAAAAGCGCATGAATTCCAATCAGTACATTCAAAAATTGCTTTCGCTGGATATACTCTAGAACAGGTGTGCTTAGAAAGAAAAATATTGACGCCCCAACTGTAGCTAGTGTTGTCCAGCGATAGATAGCAGCGGGAATGCTCAAAGCTAAAGGGATATAAAGCAGAAACACTGACAAGATTGCCGTAAGTCCAGCACCAATAATCCATAGCCACTGATTTGATCTTTCTTTTTTGCGTGGGAAAAGTGAAAAGCTGCTGAGGGCGTACAATAGCAAAAAGAATGGTGATACAAAGAGTGAGTAGTTACTTTCAGTCAAAACGAGCAGTAAAAAATACAGTGCCCCAAAAAGGGTGATAAAAATCAGTGCTTTACTCTGGTCATTGGAATCGATCATACCTCACACATTATGCCTGATCTTCACGTTGCCGTCATCATTCCCTCTAGTTTGAATACTCCGCAAATGAAGTTGTTAGACCAGTCGATCACAAGTCTTTTTTTAGCACAGAAAAAAGCAAGAAAACTCACGTTAACTGTGGTGGTGGTTTCCAGTAGGAGAGTGTCTCAGCAGACAAAGAAAAAATATCCACAGGTGCAGTTTGTGAAAACGATCACAGAGTCAGGTTTTGCTGAGCTCAACAATGTAGCACTTCAATACTTACAGCGACGCTTTGCAAAGCTTCGCCAGCCAGACTTCCTATTGTTGTTGAATGATGATGCATGGATTGAGAGTGATTTTTTCACTGCTTTGGAGAAGCAGCCACAGGCGGATATTTACACGCCAATTCTTTTTGAAGCGAAACGGCGGACTGAAATTGATTCATACGGAGTCGAGTACTTTCGCTCGGGATATGCAAAAAATTCTCGGAGCATTGACACTCCAACAACATTGGCAACAGCTGGGTGTGAGGTCATTCGTTGGAAGTTTGTGCAGAAGTTTATGAAAAGGTATGGCTTCTTTTTCAACACGCTGTACTTTTACTACTTAGAGGATGTTGACTTAAGTATCCGAGCTGTGATGATCGGTGGCACCATCCGAAAATCAAGCCAACTAGTGGCATATCATCACGGCTCAGCAACATCTGGGGGAAAACGAAACACTTTTGCGCTTCGGTACACGTATCGAAATGTTCTGTGGGTGGTGTTGTGTTGTTGGCCTCTCAAGGATATTCTAAGAAATCTGCCAAATATTTTGTTAGTCCAAGGATGGATTCTGCTTTACAGCACAGCTGTGTGCGGTGTGCTTACGTACCCCAACTTAATTGGACAGACGTTACTTTCTCTCCCAGAACTGGTTGCACAGCGGCGCCGAATTCAGCGTGCATACACCCACACTTCTTTTGCCAAGTTGCTTTCACCACTTAATTTCCGGACGTATCACAACCAGACAATCCCCGCAGTATGAAAAAAAAAGTAGCGATAGTTCATGATAATTTGCTTGAGTATGGGGGTTCTGAGCGGCTGCTTGAGGAATTAATCCAATTGTATCCAGGTGCGAAGCACTTTACGTTTTATGTTAATCATCACGACCACAACATTGAGAACACCTTTGGTAAACTTAAGTGGAGCACATCTTGGGTGCAGCAGCTACCTTTTATCTATTTGTTGCGGCAGTACTTTTCTTTTTTGAAACCTTTGGCTTGGTGGTACTTCTCGCAGCTGGATTTATCTGGCTATCAGCTAGTTATCACATCTAGCCATTCATACAACTCAAAGTTGGTAAAGACTGACCAGGACGCACTCCACATATGTTATTTACACGCCCCACCACGATTCTTGTATGGCTATGCTCACGAGCTTTCGAGAATTACAAAAAGTAAGATTTGGAAAGTGTTCTTCGATAAGCTACGCCAAATAGATGTTGCAGCCGCGCAGAATCCAGACGTGTTGATCGTGAACTCGCAGGAAAACCAGCGTCGGGCCAAGAAATTGTACAAGCGAAGTGCTGAGGTGATTTATCCACCCGTTCCACAGCTAGAACAGCAGTCTAAACAGACTCAAAAGTCTTACTATGTAGCACATAGTCGTCTCGTAAAACAAAAAAATATAGAGCTGATAGTTGAGGTCTGCTCTCGATATAACCTTCCGCTCAAAGTGATTGGTGACGGATACTTGAGAGAAAAATTACAAAAAAGTGCTGGCGAGTCAATTGAGTTCCTAGGATTTGTACCTGATCAAAAACTTGGTAAAGTGTATGGGTCTGCAAAGGCTCTTCTTTATGCAGCAGAAGACGAAGACTTTGGTATAGTTCCTGTAGAAGCTCAATCTGCCGGAGTGCCAGTCATAGCGTTTGACAGTGGTGGAGTTACAGAAACAGTCATAGATGGAGTAACAGGATATTTTTTTGACCAACTCAAGCCTCTTGCCATGATAAAAGCGATTCGTCGGTTGGAACTCCATCCCGTTTCATCGATGGACTGTGTCAAATATGCAGCAAGGTTCAAAGCTGATATCTTTAGATCAAAAATACGTATGATCAGTAGTAAAGCAAAACACCTCACATGAAACGCATGGTCGTCATTGGTCCACGAGCATTTCCGGCTGACTTTGTGGGGACAAGTGGCGTAGAGACGTACGTGTACTCAACAGTACGTGCAACAGTGTTAAGTCAAAAAGATGTTGAGATAACGGTCTACACCAGAAGTAATTATCAAGAGCAAGTGGTTTTTAACGAGCATCTTCCAAGGGTAAGGGTGAACAGTCTTTGGTCTTTCCCAGGGAGAGTCCTCGAAGCAGTCAGCTATAGTTTTGTTGCCTCCATTAGGGCCTGTTTTTCTAGCGCAGATATCGTTTGGTACCACACTGCTGGAATTGCCATTTGGTCTTGGCTCCCTGCTCTTTTTGGAAAAAAAGTGTGGGTGACTGTTCACAGTTTGGACTGGCAACGAAAAAAATGGAGTAAATGGGAGCAAGAAAGCTTTCGGGTGGCGTTTAGCTTTATTATGAAGCTGGTATCCCATGCCGAACTTTTCGCTGTGACTGAGGTTATTGCTGCCAAGATTGAAGAGATCACTGGGCGAAACTGTAATCTAGCGTATCCCGGTCTTCCCCAACCTAGAGCTGCGTTGAAAACTGTAGCGAGACAAGATTACTTGCTTTATTTAGGCCGACTAGTTCCTGAGAAGAGAGTGGAGTGGCTGATGGAGTTTTGTGCCACCAATGGTGTCCCATGTCTCATTGTTGGTACACACGGCAACACACCAAGCTACGAACGGAAGCTACGTCAACAGTATCAAAGTAAGTACGTGACTTGGTACGGCTCAGCTATTGGTCAAGAGAAATGGGAGGTTTTAGCACAAGCCAGGTACTTGGTGCTTCCTTCAGAGCTTGAAGGCTTCCCAATTACCATTTTAGAAGCGGTTGCTGTCAAAACGCCGTGCTTGCTTGCGAAAGGAATACTTCCTGATGATTTTGCAGCTTTACCCTACATCGAGACATTTGATCCCACCAGCCAGGAAGACTTCAACAAGATGCTGAGTGCATTACTAAGCAAACGAACCGAGCGACGCTCTCTTTCGAGTAGCGACCGGAGAGTGTTGGCGAGCTACACGTGGCTGAGAACGGCTAAGGCTTACTTGTCTTTTGTTGAAAAAAAAACTGCGCTTGATCCGTAACACGTTCATCATCATCAAGCAACTTCGAAGTATTAGCTTAATGTCGCTGATCAAGGAACCGTTACGTAACGTTTCTAGTTCTAGTTCGCGCCATCTTTTCAAAGATACATATCGATCTGGAGCAATCGCCCACTCAGATAAAATTCCTGGCCTGACATGATAGCGAAAGTTCCAGTTCTTGGGAAGTTTTTTTGCTTCATGAACAGGGAGTGGTCTTGGGCCGACAAAGCTCATTTTTCCAGTCAAAATATGAAAAAACTGCGGAAGCTCATCTAATCCAAGGCGTGAAAGATGTTTCCCAAATCGTGTAAAGCGAGGATCATTTTTCATCTTGAACATCGGCCAAGGCGCTTCGTTATGCTTCTCAAGCTGCTTTTTCCGTTCTTCTGCAAGTACGTGCATGGTTCTGAACTTTAACATCTTGAAGGGTTGTTTCTTGTGGCCCATGCGCTCCTGCCAAAACAAGACAGGTGCACCTGAAGTAGCAAACAAGACAAGTACCACACTGCAAAAAACAGGAGTAAGAACACACAGCAACACAAGAGATAAGCAGATGTCAAAAGATCTCTTCTGCCAACTGTGATAGTACGAAAGGTTCTGCACGATCTTTGTATGTTAGGCGGAGTCTTCTTCGGAATCAATGAGCGCTTGAGCCATGTTATATCGATAGCTCCACACGCCAAGTCCAATCATAAAGAGTCCCGCCATAATCAATCCTAGAGTGATCTCTGTTGATCCTGATTCAGGTAATGCACTGGTTGTGGCTGGTAATGAAACTCGAGGAGAAGCTGAGGCAGTGGCGGATGCGCTTGGTGTGGCAGTTGCGGAAGGAGATGGCGAAAGTGATGGACTTGGGGAGGGTGATGGAATGGTAAATGGATTGGATGATCCAAAAGGTGTTGCGCTAGGATTCGCTTGCGCTAACAACGATGACTCTTGGGTAGGGGCGGAAACAAAAAAAGTTCTACTAATTAGTTTTTGTTCACCTGTTGCGGGATCAACGTATGCTAACTGAATGGTGTGTTCTCCAGGCTCAAGACCTTGGGTACTTTCAAGTGGAATGACGAAGTCACCGTTGGCGTCAGTTACTACCTGGGTAGTAATAGCAGTCTCAGAATGAATCTCGACGGAAATCGTGGTGTTTGGTGTGGCTTTCCCTGTAATAGTTGGGGTGCTGGTGGTGACGGTTTGTTTTTCTGGAATCGTTAAATCAATGGTGTCCGCGTTTTGTGTCGAAGGAGATGGAATTGGAGACTCAATGACAACTGGTTCTGCAGATGCCATCGCGTCTTCGGTAGGTGCCTGAGAGAGTGAAGCCAAGGAATCAGTTGTACTCGTAGTTTCAGGTGTCACTGTTTCTTCTTGGATGGGAGACGTGTCAGCCTGCACACCTGGATCCACTGTTGTAGCCGAGTCAGTTGTCAGTGTTAACGTAGGAACTGGTTGTGTGTCGGCGATAGTAGTTTGTTGTGTTGCTGTTTCATTAACACTAGTACCCTGTACAAAAAGAACTGCGGCATCGGTAGGCTGAAGAGTAGCGTAAGCAGAAAGATCAGTAGTTCTTGCATTAGAAAGCGGAATTGCCCAGCTTCCAGATCCTTTGACTAAAGCAGAAAGCTCACTGACGCCTTCTACATTCATGTAAACTATCGCGCCATCAGCAGGCGAACCACTTGGTGAGTTGACTGTTCCGTAGGCAGTTTTTGCAGAGGTTGGATTACCACCTCGTTTTGCAGTCTTGATCATAAACGGAGAGCCGTTGCTATCGAATTTTGGAACAGAAGAAGTTCCAACGGTGAAGTAGTAGGCTGTATCAGCATCAAGATCACGCAGGGTGATGTAGTGGGTGGTGTACTGACCAACTGTGCCAGAAAGTTGATCGCGATCATCACTCGCTTGAGTAGTAAGGTCAGTTGCTGACTTACCATACTTAACGAATGCTGAAGTAGAGTCGTCGGTGATAAACGAAACCGTAAAGCTGGTATCTTTAATGTTCGTCATCTTGAGATTTTTGGGAGTGGTCTGGGCAGTAGCTCGAGGGGCAAACACTCCGCCACCAGTTCCGATTAACGCAATACCACCTACCAAGGCAGCAATTAAGACACCTAAGCCAAACAAAGTCGGTATTTGACGTTGGGCAAACGCAGATTTCATGTGCTTATTACTGTAGATAAATTAGTCTGGTAAAACAACGCGAAGAAGATACGAAAGAAAGCAGTCAAATACACTCAAGCTACGGTGATGATTGTGGATCGGTTACCGGGTTCACCGGAAGAACTGGATTCAGTTGTGGATCATTGGTGGTGGTCACGACGCCACCTTCAGGATTTGGTGCTGTTTCTCCATTTGTTACTCCTGGAGAGGTCTGTTGCTGAGGTGTGGTAGAGGCCTCTGGAGTGTCTGAAACTACGGTTTGTTTTGTACGATCACTGGCTGAGAAAACCACCAGCTGTTCTTCACCACTTTTGGTAGTGAAAATAGTGTAAATGGGAAAGTCAGAGAGTTCTTGATCAGTGTACTGTCTCTTTTGCTCAAGCTGATCAACTACTTCGATGTTGATGTTTGGATTGAGTGCTTCTGACTTTGTGATCAATTCAGGTCGAATGCCAGTTTCTTGCTGTGTCCTGAATAACGTCAGACCAACCCAGATAATTACGGTGACTAGCGTAAAGATAAAAATCTTGAGTAAAGTCTGTCTTTTCTGGAGTTGGGAGAGTTGTGATTTCATGGTATCTCAGGCTCCGCGATTGGTGCAGCAATGACTGCTTTGGCTGCGTCAGGTGCATAGAAGGGCACATTGATCGTGATTGTTGCTTGAAGCGTTTTTCGACCTCGTTGCTCGGTAATCGAAAAGACCACCGTGTCGACAATCAGTGCTCGACGTTGTGCTTGAAGATTTTCGATCAATTGACGAATTGTTGGATAGTCACCAGTAACGTTTAGGACAATTGGCCGGGTTGTTCGTGATTTTTGTTGAAATGGAACGTCGGTTGCTTGGTCAGGCTCTTTGGGAACTTCCTTAGCCTGCAAGTTGATGATGGTCACTCTACTTTCACTAGCTACTTTTTCGATGATCAGTAGTGCTTTTTCAAACTGAGGAGTAGTCGGAACTGCTTCATCTAAAATGGTCACTCGATCTTTAACGGCTTCATACTGGGTTTGAGCAGTAGATAATGCCGCAACTTTTTGCGCCAACTTCTGATTAAGTGCTTGTTTATCCTCAAGCTCTTTGATGAGTTTTCCCATTGTTTGCAGCGTCGGTCGAATAGCGAAGAGCGCAAAAATGATGACCGCTGTGACGGTAAAGAAAAGCTCCAACGACACCTTTGCGATTGGTTTGTCGTAGAACTGCATCAACATGGTGGTGAGTTGTTTACTGCGATTAACTGCCATTTGTACTCACAACTTTCTTCACATTCGCTTCAATTTTGAAGCCCAAGCCGCTGTTGGTATCTTTTGCAGTGCCAATTCTTTCCACAGTGATGTCGGTGAAACGTCCAGAAACTTGCAGGTTGTTGATTAAAATTCCTAGCGAAACGTTGGATAGGGATGTTCCGGTAAACGTTACGCGACCTGGCCTCATCTGCAGTTCGGTGAGGACGATATCCTGAGGCGTGACCTCGGTCAAAATTGGAAAGATGTCAGTGACATTATCCTGTTGAGACACTTGACGGTAATTTTCAATTTTTGTCTGGATATTTCTGACGTTTTGTTCAAGCTCTCCATAAGAATCAACGACGGTTTCTTTTTGAAGCAAGGCAAGGTTCAAGTCAGTAATCTGTCTATCGATTGTGAAGCGGCTGGCGAAGCTGATGATGACGACTAACTCGGTGAAGACAACCAGATATCGTCCAACTGAAAGTGCCCACTGCAACAACTTCCCCACAGGTGTGCTGAGGAACGGATCTTTAGGCAGTAAATTAACCTTGATAGGGGCAAGCTTCTTCATTCAATTTTCCATTGTACACATTGTTGAACGTGCTACCAAGAATGGGATTGTTGGAGGGTTATGGTTGGATGTCGTCTGTCATATTTGGTGACTCAACGATCATTTCATTACTCTTCGAGAGTGTTTTTTGCCAGTTTCCAAATTTATTGATGATACTTGAGATAATGTAGAGCTCTCGAATATCAAACAGCAATGCAAAGTACACATACACCAACATTCCAATGGTGCCGGTACTGAGCGTGAGGAGGATCAACTCCGTGGTACGGCTGGTGTCAAAGACCAGCTCATCGAGAATTCGGAATGGCAGATACAAGAAAACAGCCATCAGAAAACTGGTCAGGATCATTTTCAGCTGAGGAACCCAAAATTCTTTTCGGACAAATCCACTGACTTTTCGGTCAAGAAAAAATAAGAAAAAGATCATTTCTATAATATTACTGACAGTCAACGCGACAGCCATCCCAATCACCCCAGCTTTAAACACAAACACTGCTAGAGAAGTACCGGTTAGGTAAATGATCACGGTCATGATTGTGATAAAGAGTGGAGTCTTTGTATCTTTGAGGGCGTAAAAGGCACGAATCAAGAGCTGCACAATCGCTTGTGCCGCAATCGACAAGGTAATGATGGCGACGACTCTTCCAGTGATGAGTGTGGTCTCCCAAGGAAAGTTGTGTGTTCCGTAAACGATACGAACAATCGGAATGCGCAGAATTAGCAGCAGCACAGCCGCAGGGTACGCCAAGAAAGCAATTTGATGAATGGACTTTAGTACTAAATCTTTAAAGCGAGTAAGGTCACTTTGCGAAGCTTCATCAGACAAAAAAGGGAGTGCTGCCTGACTGATCGGTACCCCAAAAAATCGAATCGGCATGGTCATCAGCGCAAATGCCAAGTCCATAATTAAGTAGCTTAAGTTACCAATAGATGTCGTAAAAAAACCATCAGCAAGCTGTTGGACTTGGTTAATCGCTAAGCTGGCCGTACGAGGGGGCGTAAGTTTATAGGTTTTTCGCACTCCAGGATGATTGAGCGAAATTTTTGGTTGAAAACGAAATCCAAGCTTAAACGCTAACGGCAGCTGAATAAGCATGTGCAGCGCTGCACCAATCACGACTCCAATACCCGCGGCATAGATGCCAAATCGTTCAGAAAGTAAAAAAGTCCCCAGCAAAATGCCAACGTTGTAGAGGATTGGTGCCAGTGAAGGAACAATAAAACGTTTATAAGACTGCAACATACCAGTCAAGAAGTTTGAAATTGCAAAGAAAAACTGTGCAAAAACCATAATTCGCGTCATTTGCACGGCAATTTTGAACTGCTCTGGTGTGAATGCTTCTCCCGTTCTGAATCGAGTCAGTGGTTCTGCGTATATGAACACGAGTACACCCACCAGCATGAAGATGATCAGTACGCTGTTCATCATCGAGTTCATGTACTTGAGTTCTTCCTCGCGATTATTTCTGTACTGGGATAACATCGGAATGAACGCCGCTGAGACTGCGCCAAGTACAATCAGCTGAAACATCATGTCCGGTATTTGAAACGCCACCAAAAAAGCCTCATAGGCTTGTCGTGAAAGTGGTGTATCAAAAAAATGCGAGATGAGCAGTCGTTGCCGTATCAGTCCTGATGCCGCAGACGCAATGTTTGCAACGGTAATGATTACGGCTGCAGACAGAATACTTGTTTGCTGCTTCTCAAGCCATTCAGTGTAGGTGGAAAACAACTTTGGGAGACGAAAAACCATACGTGTATATCTTAGCGTAAATTTTCGACTAAGACGTGTGAGTCTGACATTCCTCAGAATTCAAGTTATTATATCGTTCATGAACATTTTATATGTTACTGATGAAGTTCAGGTGAGTGGGGCAACCACTTTTCAAACAGGACTTATTCCAGAACTAGAAAAAAAAAGACATCAGGTAGATCTCTTTCTATTTGCCGATCCTGCTAAGACACCTGTTGCTTCTTATATCAATCTCTGTCACGGCTACATTCGATGTGAAATTCCAGACCACTTTTCAAAAAAGTCTCTGTTTAAGCGATTTTTCATTTTAAAACGATTCATAGACACCAGCTCCCAAAAGCATGATCTTTGGATCGTGGATATGCCTCACGGATTAATTCCTCTTTCATTGGTTAAATTACTCAACAGGTCACAGATTCCATTAGTGTTTATTTTTCACGGATCAAATGTCCTGCAAGAGAGTGATTCCGTCGTGAACTTCCCAAGACAACTTCGGCAGCGATTTTTTAAAACAGTCGAGAGTTATTTCTATGCTCAAGCTCAGCGAATTTTTGTTTGCTCGCAGTTTTCAAAGGATGTTGTAGTGCGCCTAATGCAAGTACCAAGCGATCGAGTAACCATTGCCTTTCCCGGTATAGATCCTCTCTTTGCAAAGACGGTAAAAGCTTACACAGTTGAGGAAGCAAAAGAAAAACTTGGACTATCATTCAAGCAAAAATTGTTTGTAGTTGCAGGTCGAATAGAACCTAGGAAGGGAATTCTTCCTTTACTGCAAGCATTTTCCTCATGGGGAAAAGGAAAACCAGCTACACTGATCGTGCTCTCAAATTTTTCAGAACTACATGAGGACCTTTTTGGTGAGGTGCATGATATTGAAGACGAAGCTAAGCAGCTTATGTTTATTCATAAGCCAAGCAAGAAAAAGATTGCACTTTTTTTTCGAGCAGCTGACTGCGTCATTTTACCCTCAACTGCTTGGGAAACTTTAGGATTTGTGACTCTAGAAGCACTAGCTTCCAACACACCAGTAGTAGCGTTTCCTATTGGTGCTAATGGAGAACTCCTGAATGCAAGTCAGCTTGTTCCGTTCAGTAACTCACCAGGTAATTTCCGAGCATCGATTGAGAAAGCTGATTCTGTAACCAAAAGTACACCACAAAAAACGATCTCACACTTCAATTGGAACGATTATATTGAGACATTTCTTGCAAATATTTAGAAACGTACTTTCCAGGCTTCTGTCCAGGCTAATGACGCATAAGCTCGAAGCTGGGTTGATCGTCCTCATTGTATTCCTAAGCTTTTTCCGATTAGGAGAGACGAAGTTTTGGCATGACGAGTCTGAAGTAGGAATGGTTGGCAAGCAAATTCTTCTAACTGGACTACCTCTTGCAGCGGATCAAGAGGGGATTCTTCCTGTTGCCTTGACAAATGACTTTCACACTCCAGATAGTCCTCATCTTTATCGATGGCAAACTTGGTTAATGTTTTATGTTGCCGCAGCTGGCATGGTTGTAGGCGGGACCACTGAGCTTGCAGCACGAATTCCATTTGTTTGTATTGGTCTCTTTACTCTCGTTATTTTCTATTTACTAGTTAAAGAGCTTTTAGATAACGCGAGAGTTGCAAAAGTCGCCACATTTTTACTCGGATTGTCTGCGCAGTACCTCATTTTGATTCGTGATGCACGATATTACTCATTGATCATGTGTTTTGGTACTTTGTCACTCTTTTTCTTTCTACGATGCATGAAGAGATATTTTGTGAAAATTGATGAGAGAAAGCATTTTATCAGGCCAGAAACAGGGTTTCTTGTGTCGATGGTTGCACTGTTTTACTCGCACTACCTAAGTTTTTATGGGTTCGCAATTGCCTTTGGAGTGCTATACCTCGGAATAGCCATCTGGAAAAATCAATTTAAGTTGTCATTATTTACAGTATTTTGGTTGAGCAAACAACCAATGAGCTTGGCAGTAGTAGGCATAATTGCAGTAACCACCCCTTGGCTCTTGTTCTTTCGCAGAGGAATTTCCGGAGGAGGCTATTTTTCCTTTTGGGAAATGTTACAAAACGCAGTAACACTTGTGACGAAAATTAATAGGACTCTCCCAGTGATAGTCCTATTAGGTGGAGTTTATGTGCTACTTGCTTCCAGAAAAACTCAGATGAAGGTGTTTCAAAGATTTGGCTTAATAAGCGTAATCACTCTGACCCTGACCTCAATATTCTTAGTTGCTTTTACCGTTGCCTTACATCTCCCACCCAGCTTTGCTCCAGAGTTTAGATATGTGTTAGCGATATATCCGTTATTGTTTATTTTCTTAGCTAGTGCACTGCTGAGACTTTATGACTGCTCTCGCGTTTTAGGAACTATTGTTTGTGCACTGGTCGTTGGAACCAATGTTTTTGTATTACCGCTTGAAGTTAATTTACCTGAAGGATACTGGCCGATGCCGCAATCACGTTATTCTGTACGTTCCTATCTGTATGAGTTTATAGGAATTGAACTAAAGAATGGTTATGCGGGTCCAGTCGATGCAATCACGGCTTTTCTTGATGATCATGGGCAGGCTGGTGATAACATATTCACTACACTAGAGGCGCTGCCACTAAAGTTTCACTTTGAAGAAATGTACATCGACAACTCATATACATTTTCTAGAAGAATGAATCGTGAAATGACCGAGGATGACCTGCTTGAATATAAATGGGTGATTTTTCGGCACGCTTGTAGCGCGAAGTGTGTGGGCTTAGAGGAAATTGAAGTGAGCCAAGTGTTAGAACAGCACTTCACTGCACACACACTTAATTCATTTGACTACATTGTCAACAACAGAGAAGAAATCCCATATCATTTTTTTGCTTCTCCGCTCCAACCGCCACATATCATTATCTACGAGCGTAAAAACGTCTTTTCAACGACTAAAAATGAATATGTTCAGCGTTTCTGAGATTCCCAGACCACTCTGCAAAAAATGGATTCTGGGTGCTCCAAGGTTTATTTTCATCACCCCTATCAGCGAAGTGGAGAATATGTGCATCGATCTGATCAGCTGAAATGGAAAGCTCTTTACGAGTGTATTCAGGAAAGGTATTAAAGACTGGAGATAATGGAGTCCAAGTCTTGGCAAAGTACAAGTTGAGAACACCTTGTTCTGCAAATCGGCTCAGGGATCCAAATTTGGAGAGAAGCAATACTAAGTCAGGAAGAGTAGAGTTGTGAATGATTGAAGTAGGGAATGCAATGACACCACTATTAAATGCAGGTGCATCCAAGTTATAGTTTTTACGTAAAGTTCGGTAGTTCCACCACTCGCTCAGTGATCCTGGTTGTCGAAATTCGTCCCACAGTGAGGTATCACCATTTGCAGGAACAGCACTTAACTGCGTTACATGAGTCAAAGGTTTTAATGACTTCCTGACGATGATGTCTGCATCAAGTAGCAGCACATGCTCCCAGCACTTCAAACTGCTGTCGAAAACATTCAGTTTACTTGTCACAATCGCAGGATAATCACCTATCTTTTTATTAAAAAGAGGAGGAACTTCCTTTGTGAGAATGCCCCTCTCTGTAAACCATTCAAGCTCGTACTTTGGGAGGGGGGCGTGAAGCAACAAGCATTTCTCGTTCCAGGCTTTGTGTGCATATATGCTTGAAAAAAGCTGCTTAGCCTTGGATAAATAAAATTTATCAGAGAAACATGTCAAAATATTCATGAATTTCTAGATAATAGCATGTGTTAATATGCTGCATATTTGAACAATGATTTTCGGTAGGCATGAGCGTATGAAAAAGCGACTAAAAGTGATCGCCGTACTCCCTGCATATAACGCAGCTACGACATTAAAGAAAACAGTAAGCGACATCCCTAAACGGACCGTGCACGAAATTATTCTGGTTGATGATAATAGTAGTGACAAAACTGTGAAGCTGGCAAAGAAACTTAAGCTTAAGGTGTTTTCTCATCCCCAAAACCGAGGGTACGGCGCAAACCAAAAAACCTGTTATACCATGGCTCTCTCGGCCGGTGCTGATGTAGTGGTGATGATTCATCCTGATTATCAATACGATAGTAGCTTGACTGCAGAACTGTTGAGACCAATCTTAGAAGGACGAGTTGATCTGATGTTGGGTTCCAGAATACGAACGCGCGCTGAAGCTTTAGACGGGGGTATGCCGCTGTATAAGTACATCAGTAATCGGCTGCTGACTCTGTTAGAGAACACGATACTCGGACAAAATCTCTCTGAGTACCATACTGGATTTCGGGCCTATAACAGTAAAGTCCTAAAGAGAATACCTTTCCATAGATACTCTGATGACTTTGTTTTTGACCAACAACTTATCTTTGGCGCATTAGCTACAGGTGCAAAAATTGGTGAAATACCAGTCCCAGTCCGCTACTTCCCAGAGGCATCATCAATTAATTTTGCCAGATCTTGCATTTATGGTATTTCAATTTTGAGAGATTTGTCACTGCACGTGCTTAGCCGAGGTAGTTTTTTTACTTAATAGCTTCAATGAAAAGACTGTAAGGTTGCCTGAGCTTGATATCGTTTTTCATTTGATGTGGCATGTAGTACGTTTGCTTTACTTTGCGAAAACCAGCATTTTGAAGAAGTGACTTCAGCAAAGCAAAAGTATAAAAAAACTTATGTTCTCCGAGCTGATGAAGAACATTGTTAAAGTAGTAAGTATCCGCTAGCTTAGCGGGTTCATTCTTAAAATTCATACCAAATCTATGAAGATCTTTCTTTAGGTAATCGAGGGCGTTCGTATCCTTTAATAGATAGGAACGAGTCAGCAATTCAAAGTCTGGAATGTTGAAATATAATGACTTACCAGGCTTTAAAACTCTATGTGACTGGTAAAAAATTGACTTCAGTTCGTTTGGACTAAAGTGTTCAAATGTATGTTCAGAATAAATCGTCTCGACAGAGCTTCTTTTGAAAGGGAACCCTCTACGTAGATCCACACAGATATCTACAGCTGGAGTTTTAACAATATCGATATTTACCCAATTTTCAATGTGAATGTTTCCACAACCTAAGTGAAGTTTAAGCGGTGTGTATTTTTTCAGCCAAGCATACACAATCACTGAATATACGGAGTAATACAGATGCTTGATGTAGAAAGTTATCTCGTTCCAGATTTCTCGTGAGGCATCTGAACACCGGGAAAGTAAGAGTTTCATTGCTTGGTATGTCTTATTATTTCTGGACTAGTGTATCCATAGTTACCTATTATGATAGTGAAGTTCTTATATAGTATCAGCGAATGAAAAGACAGTCAGTTGCCATAATCTCACCAGAGTTTCCTCCTTTTACAAATTGGGGTGGTGTTGCAACGTTTAATGAGGAGCTCTCACGAGTCCTAAGTGACATGGGCTTCAAGGTTCACGTTATTTCTCATCATCCCGGTTGGAAGTTTTCAACAAAAACAATTTCGCCACATGTTATCCACCATCTGATTGGGTTTAAGACAAAGAATAAAGTCTTTAATGGTATTTATCTCAAGCTGGTTAGACGTGTACTACTGGTTATGTTTCGAGGTCTCCCAGACTTCCTCTACTTTCTCGAGTGGAACTTCTTTAGTTGGAACTACTTCAGGAGGTTGCACAAGACGGAAGATTTTATTGCGATTCATTCTGTCTCCTATCACTCGCCTGCAATGCTGATCAAACAACTATTCCGACATATTCCTTTGATTATTCATATTCAGGGACCACAAGAATACCTGAATCCATTTATACAGGCGGGTATGGATAGTAAAATCAAGGCACGCCTCGAGTCACTTTTTGTAATAGAGAAGGGTGACGCGTTAGTTTCTTGTAATCAAGAGTTGCAGGAACTGCTTTTATCTAAAAAGAAAGCGTCGAGCCACACACTTCACTACTACATTCCAAATTTTGTAACGCTACCCAGAAAAGTAGCGCACCAAAAGCGCTTAAATAAAGAAAATTTTGTCTATTGGGGCAGAATTGAGCACCGAAAAGGGGTTGAAGAGCTGCTGCTGGGATTCTTTACATTTGCCAAAAACCATACGAAAAGTCACTTATGGCTAATTGGTAGCGATGATCTGACATTGAAAATAGGCCAACGGTACATGGGAATTACTGAGTTCCTATACTCCTTAAGACTGCCTACTCAAATTCTTGACAGAGTGCATCATATTCCTCGCATTGATCACAAGAAGTCACTGTATTCATTGGTTGTTGAACTTGCTGGAATCACAATTTTTCCCTCTTTGTACGAGCCATTTGGCTTTGTGTACATCGAGGCGATGTCGCAAGGGCTAGTAACAGTAGGAAGTACTAAAGGTGAGAGCAAAAACTTAATAGTTGAAGGGGAAACCGGCTTTTTAGTTGAACCTAAAGCGGCTAAAATAGCTAAGATAATGACGCAAATCTACGAGTACTCGCCTAGATTACTGCGGAAAATAACCCAACGGGCGCAAAAAGCGGTCGCCACAAAGTACTCCCCCAAAGCAGTCACGCCAGCCTACAAAAAACTCTATAAAGATCTAGGAATCCTAAAGTGAAGGTATTAGCGAGTTTGAATTCTTGAGAAAAATGGTATAATTACCCCCTAATTGAACCAGAAACATCCATCTAACGAAGGAAAACATGCCAATTTTACCAAACGCCAAGAAAGCACTGAAGGTCAGTAAGCGTAAAGCCGGCTTCAACGCCCCTATTCGTTCACGCCTCAAAACCGCCGTCGACAGTGCTAAAAAAACTGGAGATGCCCCAGCTTTGAGTTCTGCCTTTTCTGCCATTGATAAAGCTATAAAAGCCCACCTCATTCACCGCAAAAAAGGTGCTCACATGAAGAGCCAACTTGCGAAAAATGCAGGTAAACCAGTCGAAAAAGCTAAAACAGCAACCAAGTCCGCTTCTAAGGCCAAAGCCAAAAAGACGGTTAAAAAAACAACTAAATAAGAGTTGTTTGAGTATCTACCTTGCCTGATATCAGAAATTTTTCAATTATCGCGCATATCGATCACGGTAAAACTACCTTGACAGATCGTTTGCTTCAGTTGACGCATACGGTTTCGCAAAGAGACTTTACTGAACGATTGATGGACAGTAATCCTATCGAGAAAGAACGTGGGATTACGATTAAGCTGGCTCCAGTGCGCATGGAGTATAACGGCTCTATTCTCAACCTGATTGATACTCCAGGACACGTTGATTTCGGTTACGAAGTCAGCCGGTCTTTGGCTGCCTGTGAAGGCGCGTTGTTGGTGGTTGATGCAACCCAAGGCATCCAAGCCCAGACGCTCTCAAACTACGAAAAAGCTAAGGAACTGGGTTTAGACATCATTCCGGTCATCAATAAAATTGATTTACCTTCGGCTGACGTAGACGCGGTAATGCTTGAGCTGATGGAGATCTTCGGCATTGATGAAAAACGGATCGTGGCAGTGTCCGCCAAGACAGGCTTAAACACTGAAGCGCTTCTCGATGCAGTTATTGAACATATCCGTCCACCTCAAGGAAAGAAAGACTTACCCCTTAGAGCACTCGTTTTTACCTCTCACTTTGATCAACATAAAGGCGTGATTGCCTATGTCCGGGTTGTGGATGGAGTACTCAACAAGCAAAAACTGCAGCTTATGGCTACCAAAGCCAGCTTTCTGCCGGGAGAGGTCGGGGTGTTTACTCCAAGTATGACCCCCACTGACACACTTCAAGCTGGTGAGGTTGGATACATCTGTACAGGTCTGAAGGAAGTGACGCTGGTGACGGTTGGTGACACGATAACCTCTGCTGCGGACGTTGATAAAGTAGAGCACTTGCCAGGCTATAAAGAGCCATTACCGATGGTCTACATGGAAATCTACCCAATTGATGGGGATGACTTCGTGCTCCTTCAAGATGCCATGTCAAAGCTGGTGCTTCATGACGCGGCGCTGCAGTTTAGTGGAACACACTCCTTGGCCTTAGGAAACGGTCTTCGAGTTGGGTTCCTAGGTATATTGCACGCTGAAATCGTTCGAGAACGTTTAGAACGCGAGTTTGACCTGGAGTTGATCGCTACTTCACCTTCCGTTACCTACCAGATTGAACAAACTGACGGAACCAAGATGCTGGTTAAAACTCCGGCTGACATGCCAGATCCCGCCTCAATCAAACAAATTAAAGAGCCTATTACTTTAGCTACACTGTTTACTCCCAAAGAGTACCTGGGGGCAGTTATGCAGCTGGCTGAGGAACATCGTGGCAAGATGCTCAGCATGCAGGACGTGGGAACCCGTGTCCGTATCGAGTACGAACTGCCTTTAGCTGAGATTATTGTTCACTTTCATGACCACTTAAAGTCAGTGTCCTCTGGATTTGCGTCATTGGAGTACGAAGTCCAAGATTACACCCCGGTAGATGCGGTCAAACTCAACGTGATCATTCAGCATGAGCAGATCGACGCGCTTTCTGTGATCGTAGTTCGTGACCGAGCCGAACAAATTGGCCGGGACTTAGTTAAAAAACTGAAAGAAGTTGTTCCTCGCCAACAGTTCGAAGTGCCTATTCAAGTTGCCATTGGTGGAAAAGTGGTGGCCAGGGAAACCGTCAAAGCGTACCGCAAAGATGTGACTGCTCATTTATATGGGGGTGATAACACTCGGCGTCAGAAACTCCTCAAGAAACAGGCCAAAGGCAAGAAGCGCTTGAAGGAAATTGGTAAAGTCCAACTGAACCAGGAAGCGTTTATGGCTGTGCTGGAACGTTGAGCTGCGCATACTTTCTTCTAGGCTGGTATAATTTGTGGCATGCCGGAAATCTTTGACTCCTCTAAAGCAGATAAAAAACCTGCTCATCAACACCCACACCCGCTGGAGGCTACCCCTGAGGACTTAGATGTCGTAGCAGCTACTGATGGGGAACCCCTCAAAAAAAGATTGACGACTGAGATACGTAAAACCAAGAACGTCGATGACTACTCTAGTGTCATGCGACAGATGAAGCCGTCGCATAACCCTTTTGCGGCATTTGCGGCCAAGCCATTTAACGTAGCATTCGACGCTCAGCACAAAGACGAACAAGTCCTGTTATTGCTTCGACAAAGTCTCATTACTCAGATTAAGTATGTGGTAATCGCCATTGGGTTAGCATTTGTCCCTGTCCTGTTCAACTCCGTTGGTATGCTGAGCTTCTTACCATTGAACTTCCAGTTCATTGCAAATGTGGGTTGGTACTTAATGGTGATGAGCTACGTGCTCGAAGTATTCTTATCTTGGTTCTACAACGTCTACATTATTACGGATGAGCGAATTATTGACGTGGACTTCCATTCGTTACTGTTCAAGAATGTCGCTTACGCCAAGATCGATAACATCGAAGATATTACGGCCACGACTTCCGGAGCACTAGGTTCTATTTTCGACTATGGATCCGTTCGTATTCAAACCGCTGGTGCTGTGTCTGAGTTTGATTTCGTTGATGTGCCGCACCCATCTAAGGTGGTGTCCTTCTTGAATGAGTTGTTGATCGAAGAGGAACAAGAGTTCCACGATCGGAGGGCCAACTAATGTTTCCAAGCATATCTCCAGTAACCCCAGCATCCCTCAATCTGTTACTCCTTGATGGTGTTCGTATCCTTTTCTACATCGGATTCATTTTCTATGTCATCTTCGCGTTCATTGCGCTGCGTCAAATTGAAGTCATGCGCAAAACAGTAGTGACCCCATTTTCCACAGTGGTCTTTTTGATTGGAATTGGTCATCTCCTTCTGGCAATCGGTGCGCTGATCTTTGCGTTCTTTACGTTGATGTAATCTAGAGAATTTCTTCAAGAGTGTTACAATTGGCTCGATGTTGAAACTGACACAACGGGCTTTAGTTGGTCGATCAAGCCAGAATCAACGCTCTGGTTTGATTGTTCATCCCACTCAAGACATGGTTGTGCTTTATGCGGCATCTTCCGCTGCCTCACTCGATGCATTTCTCACCTATATCCAAGAACAGTTTGATCACGAAGAACCTCAAACGTCGTTGGAGTTCCATCAGCTTTTAGATCGCTGTCTTTCTACTGCTGCCCGAATGGAAGTGTCGCTGTCACTCATTGCTGTCTGGATTCTGAGTGAACAAGTCATTCTTGCTGCGTATAACGGAAGCGTCTGGCTAAAAAGAGGCACCAAACATGGTCAAATCCTTAGCTCAGATGATGCGCTCCAGCTACTTGAAGGACACGCTCAGTCAGGTGATGTCTATGTCTTAATGACTTCGACTGCCACCAATTTATCTGCGCTGATGCAGCCTCAGTTGGAAAGACTTTCTTCTTCACAAGCGTCTGAAATCCTTGATCTGCCCGAACTTCGCAGCGCCATGAGTGGTGTGCCTGACGAAGGGTTAATGGGGGTAAGTGTGGTTACTATTTCCACTGATCAAGAGCAGAAAGCTCCAGTTGTGGACGTTCACGATGCTCCATCTACTGTTATTTCTGCGGATGAGCCGCTTCCAGCTGCAAAGAGACAATCACCACTGGTGGGTGTAGTCAACGTTGTATCAGGAATGGTCCAGAGTGTTTCGCAACTTTTTTCTCAGGATGTGTATGTTCGTCAGCAAAAACGAAGATCTGCGATGAAGGTCGGCGCACTGGTTCTGTTGATCATCATTTTGATTGGTGTAGGTTTGTGGTACGCCAGATCCCAGCAACTGAAACGACAGCAAGAAGTCCAAGCCACATTGCTGCCCTACCAAAATCGTCTCGAGGAAATTAAGACACTCTCTCTTCGAGATACTGTTCAAGCTCGTCAGAATACTGAGCTGCTGGTTAGTGATCTAGAAGCGCAAACACAACAGTCCAATCCAAAGCATATTCAAACAGCGCTAAGCGTTGAGTTAGCAGATTTGAAAGCGTATTACCAAAGTATTTCAGGGCAGGAAGAACTTTCCACACTTCCCATTTTCTTTGACTTACGTTTGGTGCAGTCAAATTTTTTGGCTAGCAAAGTGGATGCAACACTGGATACGTTATTTTTCTTGGATAGTGGACAAAAGAAAATTTTGGCACTGAATATTGAACGCAAACAGCCAACCATCTTACCAATTGGTGAGTACCCAGACATCCGCTCGTTGAGTGCAGATGATGAGTTTTTGTACTTTCTAGGAGAGGGATTATTCCGATTCACGCTTAGTGGCACTGATGTCGCAACCTTGGTTGAAAATCCTGATGACACAATTAAAACAGGGCAGTACTTAGGGTTGTTTGATAAGTACTTATACGTCTTGAATAAAGATCAAAACAATATTTTTCGATACGACACTGATGATGATTCTGTGAGTGGTAAGCCGGTAAGTTGGGTGCAAGGTGGGCAAGGAATTGACTTTGCCCAAGTTCAGTCCATGTCCATTGACGGTGACGTGTGGTTAACAACGCAGACTGGTGAGATTAAAAAACTCTCCAGTGGTCAAGAAACAAGCTTTGCTGTAACTGGCCTTAAAGACGCATTCAGCACCTCACTCTCCCTTTTTACAAAACCTGATATGAATAATCTGTACATTCTAGAAGCGCAAAAAAGTCGTGTGGTAGTGCTCAACAAAAACGGGCAGTTTATTAAAGAAGTGAAGAATAACAATCTGGCGGGAGCTACTAGTGTGGTGGCAAGTGAGAAAAATCAAAAAGCATTTGCGCTGAGTGGTTCACTTGTTTACGAGATCGGCCTGTAGTTTTTTTCTCGACTGCCTGAAATCACATTGATGAAGTTGTGTGCATCCAAATAATACTGTTCCCGCACCGAACGAACATAGTGACCAAGTATTGCATCCCTATATTTAGTGGCATCTGGACTTACTACGTGTGTTTGGGTGGGTAATCGAACGACTGAATATCCTTGTGCTTTGAGCTCCGCGAAAAGAATCGCAAAGTAGACCTGCATCACTCACACTCCTTGAAATGATTTTTACCCCATTCAAATGATACGTAAGGAGCCTCATATCTTTGTGTGAAAAAGTTCCATCATCAATGATTGTGACAGTAAAGGAAAAAGGAAGGTACTTGAACAGCGACTTAACCGCGAGGATTGCCATGAACACGTCTCTTCGGCAGCGGGGCACCAGTACATCAATTTCTGCTGATGTGGGGATCGTGATTGGAGAAGTGGATGTCACTCGAGCAGCAAAAAGGGTCTGGTGGATTTCTTCAGCAACGGCTTTTCTCCAGCTGATGAAGTGGAGAGAAGTCGTGTGAGCGACCCCAATGATCCCCCTGAATGCGAAAATATGCATGTGCTATCTTAGCTTGGTTTTAAACTCTTGTTGAATGTCTCGCTCAATGGCCTTCTTTTTTAGCTCAGCTCGGCGTTCGTACTGTTTTTTTCCTTTGGCCAGTGCAAACCGCAACTTAATGTTGTTTCCTAACAGCTCGAACTGTTGAGGGATTAACGCTAAACCTCTTTGTGTGACTGCCTCGATCAATGTATTAATTTGTTTGCGCTTCAAGAGCAACTTACGAGTCCGTTTGGGATCATAGTCATGGTTATCAGCAAAGGCGTATGGGGTGATTTGGGCGTTCAACAAATACAGCTCATTACCGAGTACTTTGACAAAGCTGCCGGTAAAGCTGCCACTTTTATTGCGGAGACTTTTGACTTCTGGACCACTGAGCACCACACCAGCTAAGTAGCTTTCGATAAATTCATAGTCCATGCGAGCTTTTTTGTTCTCGAGAAGAGTCATAGGGAGTATTATACGTTACTCTGCGCTTGCAAATTCACCCTGAAGTTTGAATAATGGAGAGAGGAGATACTATGCCCAAAAAAGTGTTCTGGCCAGTTTCGATGGTAGCAATGGGACTCATTGTACTTGCGTCAAATATGGGCCTTCTGCCTCGAGAGTTTTGGAATTTGTGGCCACTTATTCTTATTCTGGTAGGATTGGGTGGATTACTCACCTGCGACCGAGATGAGTGGATGCACGAAACCAAGACGACTGCCTCAAGAAAACCAACTGCCAAAAAGCGCAGATAAGTAATCATTATTAGCTTGCCCATTTGTAAGGAGAATGTATATGCCCCTGCATATTGCTATCGACGGGCCAGTTGCTGCTGGCAAAGGCACAGTAGCCAGGTTAGTTGCTCAGCGACTAGGCCTTCTGTATGTAGATACAGGAGCCATGTACCGAGTTACCGCACTGATTGCTTTGCGAAACAGTATTCCATTTGAAGATGAAGCTCGAGTAGTTGAAGTCTTGCGTCAAAACAAGATTGAGATGCGAAATCCAAGTGAAAGTGAACAAGATAGTCGTTTGACGACCGTTCTTTTAAATGGTGAGGATGTGTCATGGGAAATCCGCACAGAGGCCGTGGGTCAAGGTTCCTCCAAGGTTGCAGCGCTGGCAAAAGTTCGAGAACATCTAGTGGAGAAGCAACAACAAATCGCGGCGAACCAAGATGTTGTCATGGAGGGTCGTGATATCACCTTTAAGGTTCTTCCTCACTCAAATCTCAAAATTTACTTAACAGCATCTGTGGAAACTCGCGCCAAAAGGCGACACTATGAGCTCCAGACACGTGGTCAAGACGTAACGTTTGAAGAGGTGTATAAAGACCTTCAAGAGCGAGATGATCGTGACATGCATCGGGCTGTAGATCCACTTCAAGTTGTGGAAGGTGCGTGGGTCGTTGATACATCGAACTTAGACATTGAAGATGTAGTGGATTTAATTGTCGAAAAAGCAAAGACCTTGAAAGGTTAACATGGGTTTGTTTGGATTTGGCAAAAAAGACGACGAGAAAGAGAATCTTGAGAATGAAGATCAAGAGCTGCGTAATCAGCTTGATTCACTTCAACGTTCAACTGCGGAAGTTGAAGCCGAGAAAGAAGCCAAACGCATCGCTCGTGAAGAGCGTCGGTTCTTAAAAGAACAAGAGCAAAAGAGAAAGCAAAAAGAACGCTTTGTGGCGCCCGTCATTTTAATTATCACCATTATTGTTTCTTTAGTGCTGTGGATGATGAATCGGTAAGTATGAATAGTGCTATTCCAACATCGCTTGAAAAGTATCTTTCTCCTCAAGGAAAGATATTGGCAGATCAAGCTCTTGAGCGGATGAAAGTCAGCAAGGATCCGTATCATGACTGGACACATGCGCAGCGGATGCTTCAGGATTTTGAGTACTTGTTGAAAGAAGAGCCCTCACTCAAAGAAAAAATTACTCCGGAGGTGGTGATTTTGAGCATTTGCTGGCATGACACCTGGAAAGCTGGACGTCTGGGAACGAATACTGTGCAGCTTCTGTATCATCAGTTCATGGATGGTTTGGGCTCTGCCTTTATCTTCAAAGATGCTGCGGCAAAAAGTGAGCTGAGTTCTCCCATTGCCGATCAAGTGTTTTACGCCATTCGCAAACATGCCCAGTTTCAGTTCTTTCCAATTCGTACGTTAGAAGCAAACATTCTTCGTGATCTCGACGATCTTGAACTGGTCAGCCACGATCGGTGGAGTCGTGGAAAGCACATTTTTGCCTTGGCAGCGCGGTGGAGGTCTCAACTATTTCGTCGCGAAGTCTTGAGGCAGAAACTGAGCACTGAGTGGGCGGTGAAGCAGAAGCAAGAACGGCTCAAGACGTTTATTGAGACACTCAATGAACATATTCGTTCATTAACTTCCTAGTGAAAAAATACCCAATTGAAGAAGAATATTATCGGAGTGGAACAGTGCGGCGTGGAGCTGCAGGTGCCGTTGGTCTTGGTGAGGGTCTTACTGGAAAAACAGTGGGGACTCTGGGAACTCTGTTATTGAGCGGCTGTGTTGACGCTGCCGGAAATTGATTGGGGTTACACGCTACTGTTGGCTCTGTGCCTACTTCAAACAGCTCTTCTCGGACTATTGGACACCCTGCACATGGCAATGTTCGTGTGTTGGCGCAAACTCTGACTTTGACCATTCCTTCTGGAAGAGTGAACTGATGAGGGTTTTCATCATCAAGGGTAAGACGGATGACTTTGTTCCAAATTGGTGAGGCTCCCGTAATACCGGAAGCCACGTAACTCATTGGGGTGTTGTCGTTATTTCCTACCCAAACGGCGACGACTCGATCTTGGGTGTAACCAATTGCCCAGTTGTCACGAAGGTTATTCGTGGTTCCTGTTTTCACAGCAACTTGGTGTCCAGGAATATCCAACACCGAGTTTAAGCCAAATCCTGCAGCACGAGCAGCATTGTCACTCAAAATATCTGTGATTTGATAGGCTGTTTTTCGAGAAACTGTTTGTTGCGATCGACACTCTTTTCCATCGAGTGCACAGAAGTTGTGATACAAGACTTCCCCTTTTGCAGTTTTGACTTCCAGAATTCCCGAGAGATCAGTGGTGAGCCCTGAGTTTGCAAAAGCTCCGTACATTTTTGCCATGTCTGTCATCAGCACTTCACCTCCACCAAGTGTCAGTGACAATCCAAACCGATTTCGATCTTGCCAGGTGGTGATCCCCATAGCTTCAGCTTGGTCTAACATATTCTCAATTCCGATGCTGGCAAGTGTCTTCACTGCGGGAACGTTATAGGAAGATCCCAATGCTTCTCTCAAGGTGACGGTGCCATGAAAACGACCATCGTAGTTTTTGGGTGAGTAGGAAGGCGCGCCTGTAATTTGAAAGGTGATCGGCTCATCAAGCACCGTGGTGCTGGGCATCATTCCGCGTTCAAATGCGATTGCATAGGTCAGTGGCTTAATTGACGAACCAGGTTGCCGTGGCCGCATGGTTACGTTGACTTGTCCATCGTGGGCAAAGTCAAAGTAATTTTTACTTCCTACCATGGCAAGTATTTCTCCGGTTTTAGGATTGGTCACTAAGGCGGCGCCGTTACTAATTTTGAGTTTTTCCAAAGTGGCCATTTCTTTGCTGACTAAGTCTTGGGTTTCGTTTTGTAAATCGAGGTCAATCGTTGTCCGGACTTCCAGACCACCCTGATTGACGAGGTCTTCACCATACTGTTCTGCGAGTAAGTCTTTGATGTACATCACAAAATGTGGTGCCTGAATATTTGTGACGTTTGGTTGGAATACGAGCTCTTCTTGTTTTGCACGATCAGCTTGTTCTTGGGTGATGTACTGGTCCTCAACCATTCTTCGTAGTACCTCTCGCTGTCTACCATAGGCTAATTCAGGTGAGTTCCCAAATGGTGAGTAAAGACTGGGTGATTGCGGAAGACCAGCTAAAAATGCACTCTCAGCTAGTCCCAGCGACTTTGCTGACTTTCCAAAGTATCTTTGGGCGGCTTCTTCGATTCCGTAGGTTGATCCACCGTACGGAACCTGGTTTAAGTACATCTCTAAAATTTCGTCTTTGGTGTACGTTTTTTCCACTAAGAACGACAGCATCGCTTCCCGAATTTTTCGCTTGATCGTTTTTTCTGGGGTGAGTAGCGTCAACTTGACTAGTTGCTGCGTGATGGTTGAACCTCCTTGAAGATGGTTTCCATCACTGTTCACTTTTAACGCACGAGCAATACCCCGAAAAGAGAGGCCGTGATGTGAGTAGAAATCACGATCTTCAATTGAGATGGTGGCGAGTCGTAAGGCTTGAGGGACTTTGCTTAAAGGAACCAGCGTTCTGTTCTCATCTTTGTAAATGTTGTAGAGCACTTTACCGTTTCGATCGAGAATTTTGGTGGTGAGCGGTTGGCGTCGTTGTGTGATTTGGTTGACAGTGGGTAGGTCACGAAACGCAACGTCATAGACCGTATATGCTCCACCCAAAATCAGACCAGTCGTTAATAACGAGAAAAACGTAGCTACGAAATGATAGCGAAGTAAGTAATAAAATGGATAAATGAGGTCACGAAACGCTCCACGAAAAAATGATCCAATAGCGTAAATAACGCTCCGTGCTTTAGGAACTGGATATACTTGAACGGACGACTTGGGTTTTTTTGTTCGTCGAACTTTCACCGGAGTTTTCGAAGACTTCACAGTCTTGGCAACCCGAGTGGTTTTGCGAGCTTTGAGAGGACTTACTTCTTTTGTGGACGTCACTACTTTAGTAGTTTTTTTTACAATCTTGGAGGATTTCTTTATTTTCTGCGTCTTATCGTTCTTAATTGCTGCAGAATTTTTTCGTGGTTTTTTGACAATCTTCTTCTGGCTACCACGCATTTTCTTCGGCATTTCGCCAGATCTTAGCATTGGCTGAGATTGTATTCAATTGTCTATTTGTGAGTATCTTTGTAAGTCTTATAGACTGTTATTTTTCTAAGTGTTTTTGGACCGCGTCCCACAACTCTCTGGATCCATCCTCGTACCCAAGCGCCCAAATGGCAATTCCGCCCAACTGCAGTTCATTGACCAGCTCAACTTTGTAACTGATAGAACGTGCATCCTCGTAGTAAATAACGTGTTGACGATTATCTTTGGTGAAAATAAGGTATGGCGATAACGCATCTTCGTCCCACCCCTGAGTAATTGGTCCGTCAGCAATTTCTGCGGAATTAGTACTGTTGAGCAGACGCTGAACTCTTCCGTAACTTGCAGTTGCTCCAGTACCAGGGAAAACGAGTGAGCGAGAATCTCCGGTTGTTGTTTCCCACTCATATCCGTAAAAAGGCACCCCAAGCAAAATTTTATTAGCAGGCATTTGTGCTAAAAACTCTTTGAGGTGGAGAACTAAGTCGTTATCCCAGTTTTGGGTGGCACCAAACATTGGAGCGACAGGTCCAGCGATGGGTGAAGAACTACGATGAAAGTCATAGGCCATGATCACCACGTGATCCACAGCTGAAATAAGAGAAGGGATGTCCCAAAGTAACTGACGGCTTGCTGCATTGGCATAGACGCTGATAGACAGATTGTATTTTGGTTGACGTCGAGCTTGCGCAACTTGGTCTACAGTCGTTCTGGTGCGTTGGACGAACTCTACGTATTCCTGTCGAAGTGCTGGTGTTGCTTCACCTGGGTACTCAATATCGATATTTATTCCTGCGACTGGACGGGTGGTAGTTGTCAGGAAACTCTGGAGTGATGTTTGAAACTGCGTTTGTGCTGATGGTGAACTTAAAAATGTTTCGATTTCTGGTTTTCCAAACTGAGTCAGCGTAAGTGTGAATGCTTGGTTCGGTTTTAATTGTCTGACGAGGTCGTCAAGTTGAGCAGATCTCCACCTACTGCTACTAATGCTGGCATCTGTGTCGGTGGGCTTGCCATTACTTATGCCATCAAGCTCTCCTTCTGGGGTAATTGGGAAAGAAAAGTAGGCAAGGTGCGTGAGCTCTGGTTGGATGACCGTTTTACTCAAGTTCCAGTAGGGGACAAATCCATACACAATAAATGGCGATGTATTTAAACGAGAAAGAGGAGCAACGCTATCAAGATTCGGGAAAGGTGAAAGAAGAAATCCACCTTGAAGATAGAGATAAATCCAGGATCCGATAGCCGCAAGCCCAAGCAGGAACACCGTCAGTACTCCATATAGCCATGGTGTACGGTTCGCCTTACTGGGCAGTTTCTGAGTTTTGATTAGTTGTTGTATTTTCGTTGCTGTACTCCGTAATCGCATCAACATTATGCTGTTCAAAGACCGTTTTTCCTTGTTCATCAACTGGACGAGTGCAGTCTTGACAGTAATCTGTGGTAAATGGATCAGTGAGCACTGTTTTGGTTTGCAGTTGTAACCCATCGGTGGACTCTCCAGCCTGTAGTGGTAAACCTGTGTCTGGATGTACCCAAACTTCTTTAGTGACGAACTGTGCTTTAGAAGGTTGAGACTTTCTCCAGTAGAGTTCTTGTTGTTGTTGAGGACAGTTTTCACCTGGCTGAGGAGGCATTCCGGTTACACACACCATCCCTGCGGTAACGTCTTCTGGCTTCTCCGGAATGATTGGTGCTTGATCACGGAGCACATACGTCATGATGTCGTTAAAGATCGGTGCCGCCCCGGTAATACCAGAAACAAGATTTCGGTTCATTGGAGAACCATCATTGTTTCCTACCCAAGTCATGACTAAGAACTGTGGGGTAAATCCAACAGTCCAGTTATCTTTTAAGTCGTTGGTTGTTCCAGTTTTGGCGCTAACAATTTGGCCAGGAATGACTAACTTTGATCTTGGTCCAAATGCTGCAGTACGCGCTTGGTTGTCTTGCATGATGTGATCAACCAAGTATGCGGGAGCACGGTTCATCACTCGGACTAAGTCACCAAGCTCTAACTGATCTTCGTCCGCAGTCATATCGGCCAAATCTTTACTTCGTTCTGCCAGGTCAACGGAGTCAATGACGTTGCCCTTGTAGTCTTCTACTTTGAGAATTGGCGTCATCGGGATTTTCACTCCTTGATTGGCAAGCACACCAAAGGCTTGAGCTAAGTCGATCATCCGAATTTCACCTCCGCCCAGGGTTAAGGATAGTCCGTAGTTTGAAGGATCTTTCCATGACGTGATTCCCATTTTGGTGGCACGGTCAATAAATGGTTCAAGACCTAGTAGTCGTAACCCTTTTACCGCTGGAATGTTGAGTGAGTTCCCTAGTGACTGACGAATCGTCACTGGGCCTTTAAACCCACCATCATAGTTTTTTGGACAGTAAGGTTTTTGATTAGGAACATCGAAACAGGTCGGAATGTCCAGAAGATAAGAACCAGGGTTGAGCATCCTTGCTTGAAAGGCTGCTGCGTACATGATTGGTTTAATAGAAGAACCTGGTTGGCGTGGTCGCATCGTGACGTTCACTTGGCCATCTTCAGCAGTGTTGAAGTAATCTTTAGAACCGATCATTGCAAGTATTTCACCAGTGTTCGGTTTCATGATGATGCTTGCACCGTTACTGACACGAGCTGACTTGAGGTCATCCACTTGGGCACTGAGTGAAGCCTGAGCAACATTTTGCAGATCAAGATCCAACGAGGTGGTGACTCGAAGCCCACCTTTTTCAACTCGGTCTTCGCCATATTTTTGATAGAGTAAGTCACGTACGTAAAACACAAAGTGTGGCGCCTGAATGTCGGTTCGAGAAATGGCAAACTTCAAAACCTCGTTCCTTGCTTTTTGAGCTTCATCAGCTGTCAGGTAGCCATCTTCTTCCATTCGGCGGATGACTTCTTGTTGTCGTTGTTTAGCGAGTTCAGGAGAGCTTCCAAATGGAGAGTACTGACTTGGAGATTGTGGGAGGCCGGCGAGCAGTGCTGCTTCGGCGACCGTCAAATCTTTTGCTTGTTTATCGAAGTATCGTTGCGCCGCAGACTCAATTCCTACGGATGTCCCACCATAAGAAATGTAGTTTAAGTACATTTCTAAGATCTGTTCTTTGGAATAGAGAAGTTCAGTCGTAATCGCCAATGCGCCTTCTTTGATTTTTCTTTGCAAAGATCGTTCAGGTGTGAGGAGCGCAGTCTTCACCAGCTGTTGGGTAATTGTGGAGCCGCCTTCTAATCTGCGTCCTTCAAGTGTGTTGCGAATAGCGCGGGTAATTCCGACGATGTCAAATCCCCAATGGTAATAAAAGTTTTTATCTTCGATAGAGATCGCAGCTTGGTAGACATGTGGAGGTAAGGTGTTT
>Ga0163155_10000472_pt1 | contig 49440 bp, 52 predicted proteins | sample OliLakLV19SP4G1_FD_148611 | JGI IMG/M metagenome (GOLD analysis project Ga0163155, IMG submission 148611) | Freshwater microbial mat bacterial communities from Lake Vanda, McMurdo Dry Valleys, Antarctica - Oligotrophic Lake LV.19.SP4.G1 | ecosystem: Environmental > Aquatic > Freshwater > Lake >... | reverse complement strand
GTAGAAGGTGACGACATCGAGGCGCAGGCCATCGACGCCGCGGTCGAGCCAGAATTTGACGACGTCGAGCATGGCGTCCTGCACGGCGGGTTCGTGGTAATTGAGATCCGGCTGTTCTTCCAGGAAATTGTGCAAATAGTACTGGCCGCGCAACGGATCGAAACTCCATGCCGGGCCGCCGAACATGGACATCCAGTTATTAGGCGGCGAGCCATCGGCTTTCGGGTCGGCCCAGACATACCAGTCGTCGCGGCCATTTAAACGGCGGCGGGAATCCTGAAACCATTGATGCTGGTCGGAGGAGTGGGAGAGAACGACGTCGAAAACGATTTTCATGCCCATGCGGTGGCATTCGGAGATGAGCAGATCGCAATCGCCGATGGTGCCGAAGAGAGGATCGACTTCGCGATAACCCGACACGTCGTAGCCCATGTCCTTCTGCGGGGATTTGAAGAAGGGGGAGACCCAGATGGCGTCGACGCCCAGCGAGGCGATATAGGGCAGGCGCTGGATGAGGCCGGGCAGGTCGCCGATGCCGTCGTCGTTGCTGTCCTGGAATGAGCGTGGATAGACCTGATAGATAACGGCGCCCTTCCACCACGGGTTGGCGCGTTGCGCGGCGGGTTCGGCGGCCCGCGGTTCGAGGGCGGAACCGGGCAGGCCGGCCATGTTGTGCGTTACGGGTGATGTCATGTCTGATAGGTAGAACGCATGAGGAGTAAAAAAGAGCCAAAAGGGGCGCAAAAAAGTTGCGCCCCTTTGTTTGTCTGGTCGGTTTTGCTTACCAAAACCTCGCGATTGCTTATTCCAATCACTCCGCCGCCTTGGCGTCGGCATCAGATGCCATCTGCATCTTGACGATTTTGTCCGGATTTGCGGGCGGCTCGCCGCGTTTGATGGCGTCGATATTGCTCATGCCATCGATGACCTGGCCGAAGATGGTGTACTGGTTGTTCAGGAAGGAACAATCGTCGAAGCAGATGAAGAACTGGCTGTTGGCCGAGTTCGGGCTGGACGAGCGGGCCATGCCCACCGTGCCGCGGCCGAAATTGGCGTTGGAGAATTCAGCAGGCAGGTCATCCATATCCGAGCCGCCGGTGCCGGTGCCCGTGGGATCACCCGTCTGGGCCATGAAGCCGTCGATGACGCGGTGGAAGACGATGCCGTCGTAGAAGCCCTGCTTGGTGAGCGTTTTAATACGCTCGACATGTTTGGGGGCGAGATCGGGTTTCAGCTCGATCACGACGCGGCCGGCCGGCACGTCCATATAAAGCAGGTTGTTTTTGTCTTGGGCTGAAGCGGGGGCGGTCATGAACACTCCTGTCAGAAGGGTAAGGGCGAGAATGCGAAGCATCGTGGGTCCTTAGGTTGGTTGATCGGGTTATGATTGATCGGGAAGTGAGATTAGCGGAAATGCCGGGCTTGAACAGGGGTTTGGACCAAAAAAGAGCCTGTTTTGGGATAGCGGGATATTTCCTTGCTATTTCAAGCCAAAGGGGTAATGTGTCCACATTCGAGATCGTACGTTCTGACTTGCTAGCCGACATGGCCAACTTTCCAAGACACGCTCTATCCGGATACGAGGCAGCTTCGTAATTGTTATGCGGCGCTTCACGCACATACCGTGCATATTCTGTAAGGAGGCCACTATGGCTCAAGGTACTGTTAAATGGTTTAATTCCCAAAAAGGCTTCGGCTTCATCCAGCCGGAAGATGGTTCGGGCGACGTGTTCGTTCACATCTCCGCTGTTGAGAAAGCTGGTCTGCGTGGCCTGGACGAAGGTCAAAAAGTGACCTTCGACGTCACCAACGAGCGCGGCAAAAATGCCGCCACGAACATCAAAGCTGCTTAATCGCGCTTTTGTATTCAACGAAGAACCCGGCAGAAATGCCGGGTTTTTTGCTTTTGCGGCGTTTGTCTTTGCGGTGTTTGCGTTTGCGGTGAGGGCGCGGACGAAATCCTGCTGCCGGCGCAGCAGGGCATGAAGCCAGGCGCGGGCGGATGAACGGCGGCCATGCTTCCAGGCGTTTTGGGCGCTGTTGGCTTTGCCTGCTGCGCTGCGCGGGCCGGTGGATTGAGCCCATGGTTTGCGGGCGAGGATGCGGGCGCGGGCGGCGTCGCGCTGGGCTTGCGACCAGTGCCGGGAGACCGGGAATCGGGAGACCGAGAACTTAGTTCGTTCGTCGGCATTTTTAAAACCAGTCATCTTTTTTCTTCGCCTTGTTCTTACGGGTGAGGGCGAGGGCGCGCAGCGTGGTGCGCGCGTGCTGCTGCAGGCGCAGGGCGGTCGCCAATTCGTCGCTGCTGATATAGGTGTATTTTTCGCCGGTCTGCCAGCGCACGGCTTCCTTGTGAATTTCCTCGGTCATGTAATGCTTGAACATCGCATCGAGAATGCGCGCGTGGGTGTAGAGCATCATCTCGTCATCGAGACCGGCGTTGAACGATTCCTCCAGCTCGCGCGCGAGCGCTTCGGTTTCCGGGGTGAGACCTGAGGGGGAAAGGCGGTTGGTTTTATGCAGACACCGCGCTGCCTGCGCGAGCGGAAGGGGCTCGCCTCTTCCTGCCTGTGAAGGCGGAAGGTCATTGGGATCTTTCATCAAAACACTATAAGGAATTAATTCCTAATTAGTCAAGTTTTGTGTGGTTGACGGGCGCGGTATGTTCTGGTTTTGTTCTTTCATGAACAAATTCCTAAAAACACGCATATCCCAAGGACACGGCAGCTATTTCGGGCGGCTGAATGATGAAGTGGCATCGGCTATGTCGGTGCGTGATGTGTTTGATGTCATCACCGAATATGCGAAGGGGCATGCGAGTGACCGAGAGCTGCATGAAGCGCTGAACAATCTCGAAGATATGAAACCAACATCGACGAAGCTACGGCAATTGTCGGATGCGGTGCGGATTGCGGTGCGCTATGAAGATGAGGAGAAGATGTTTGTTCTGCGCATGGGGTATGCGGCGCTATGGACGCATTGCAAACCGATGATGCGGTTTAATCAGGATGACCCGAGAGGGCTGGCGAGTGGGGAGTGGGGTTAACGCTTAAAATTTAGGAGAAAATAAGCGCCTGGAAGATTTGCCCAAGCTCTATCTCACTAAAGTTTGCGCTAGGCAATCAATAATCATTTTGCCTTGTTGGTAAGATTTTTTAACTTCATCGTATGTTGCGGTGGTTGATAAAACGCCTTCATGGGCGAACTGGTTTCGCCATGTAATAAGATTTGAGTAACATGCTTTTACGCTAATACCTGATATTCTGAGGCTGGTTTTTTCACACTCTTCAATTTTTTTCTGAAATCGTTTCATATATTTTGAACCGAACCTTTTGATAAAATCTTTTTCCAAATCCTCCCTTTTTATTTTTCCGTTCATGCGTGAGCAGTACTCTGCGGTAAATGATCCGAAGACAGAATTTTTCTGACTAGCAAATGCGATGAATATATCTTTCACTGCTAATTCATATACCGTGACTGCGGACACTGAAAGAAAGCCAGTGTATTTTACTTTCAGTAATGGGTCTCCTAGACCTACAACGAATGTATCTAGGTGTGCGATTAAATCATCCGCATGTGCAAAATGATCTGTATAGGGCATTATTTCACTAAATATTCTAATGCTTTATTGAATCGTAAATTCAATACAGAAGCATCGCTGGTGCCGTAATAAGTTGATTGCACGAACTCCTCATCATGGCAAAGCTCAACAAAAAACTCCGTAAAAAGTGGGACAAGATTATCGTAATTGTCCATCACGGTGCAAAAAACAGAGTCCATTACTGATGTATTGAGAGGGCCTCTAACGTGAAAAGGTTTTGCGCCTAATTGTTTAACAATAAATGCGCAGACTTCAGGGAAGAGTTTTTTAAATCTCTCGACGCGAGGTGTGTCTCCGTATCTATTTTCCAACATGGCAAAGTTTAAAAATTCTTTCATTGGCTTTTCGTAGCTATTCCAATTCCCTGACAATGAAAACAAACGCAGGATTAGCTCTGCATCTTTTTGATGTTTATCGAGCTTCGCCTTTCCTAATATGGTTCGCCAATTTTCATTTTTATTAAGTTCACGTAGCGTGGAAACAAAGTTGCCGCTAAAAACGCAGTTACGAATTTCCTGCGGTTTTAAGGGTGTTCCACCCGTGTTAAGACGTTCAAAGATATGATATTTACTAGTTTGTTCCTTAATCGGTTTAATTTGACGAATATTAATCGCACGTAAAATCGATGAATTTTTAAGTTTTCTCTGGTGATGATCGTCAAGTTCCGCAAATGATTTCCCTGCAAATGGACTTTTTTTGTCCAGGCCGGTTAATTTGAAAACTTGCCGTTTTCCCTGAGTTTCGGATCCAAAATAGCCTTCAAAAAAATAGACGATGCTTAAAATTCTTTGGAGACCATCAATAATCAAAAATTTATTATCGCTTTCTTCTACATAAAAGAAGGCGGGCGGAACCGGTAATCCCATAAGAAAAGAATCTATAAGAAGTGATGCTTGTTGAATGGTCCAAACGTAGTTTCTTTGAAAATCCGGTACGTGGATATCTTTAGCGTCCCACATATCGCATATACCTTGAAGCGTAAGGTCTGAGGGATACGAAGTAATATCGTACGGAATAAAGACTTCATCCTCTTCGAGAATTTCATCAACTTCTAGTTCATCATCAGTAGCCATGTGGCCTCAATCTTTGTTGAACACTGCTTTGAAAATTGTATCGACCTGCGCCGTATAGAAGTCGGTCGTAAAGATTTCGTCTACTTGCTTCCGAGAAAGTTTCGTTGAAACTTTCTTGTCGGCTTTCAGAAGCGCGGCGAAAGATTTTTTGCCGTCGCTGTCCCAGACGGCCATGGCGTTTTTCTGGACGATGCGGTAGGCGTCTTCGCGGGCGATACCGGCTTGGGTCAGGGCGAGGAGGACGCGTTGGCTGAAGACGAGGCCGCCCATGGAGTCCAGGTTGGCCTGCATGCGTTTGGGATAGACGATGAGTTGTTCGATGACGCCGGCCATGCGGTTGAGGCCGAAATCGAGCGTGATGGTCGCGTCGGGGCCGATGATGCGTTCGACGGAGGAGTGGCTGATGTCGCGTTCGTGCCACAGCGCCACGTTTTCGAGTGCGGGGGTGACGTAGCCGCGCACGATGCGCGCGAGGCCGCAGATGTTTTCCGTGAGGATCGGGTTCTTTTTGTGGGGCATGGCGCTTGAGCCTTTTTGCCCCTTGGAGAAAAATTCCTGCGCTTCGCGGACTTCGGTGCGCTGCAAATGGCGGATTTCGGTGGCGAGGTTTTCCATCGTGCTTGCGATGACGCCCAAAGTTGCGAAATACGCGGCGTAGCGATCGCGCGGGATGACCTGCGTGCTGACAGGTTCGGGCGCGAGCTTCATTTTATTGGCGACGTAGAACTGGATGGCCGGCGGGGCGGAGGCGTGGGTGCCGACGGGGCCGGAGATCATGCAGACCGCGACTTCGGCGCGGGCGGCGACGAGGCGGTCGCGGCAGCGCTGGAAGGCGGCGTAGTGGCCGGCGAGTTTGAGGCCGAAGGTGGTGGGTTCGGCGTGGATGCCGTGGCTGCGGCCGACGCAGATGGTTTTTTTGAATTCCTTGGCGCGTTTTTTAAGCGCGGCTAAAACGCGGTCGATGTCTTTCAGGAGAATGTCGGCGGCCTGCGTGCACTGGACGGAGAAGCAGGTGTCGACGACGTCCGAGCTGGTCATGCCCTGGTGGATGAAGCGCGCCTCGGGGCCGACGGATTCGGCGATGTTGGTCAGGAAGGCGATGACGTCGTGTTTGACCTCTTTTTCGATCTCGTCGATTTTGGCGACGTTGAATTTGGCTTTCTTGCGGGTTTTGGCGGCGACGCCCTTGGGGATGATGCCGAGCTGTTCCATCGCTTCGGCGGCATAGATTTCGATATCCAGCCAGATTTTGAAACGGTTTTCCGGTTCCCAGATGGCGACCATGTCGGGGCGTGAATAGCGGGGGATCATTGAAACTCCTTCGTCATTGTCATTCCGGCGGAGGCCGGAATCCATTCATCCGCCGTAACCATCCATGGATTCCGGCGTCCGCCGGAATGACGGGGAGGGAGAGACGGCATCATTAAATCAATCCTAATTTCTTAAAACTCGTGTGGCCGGTTTTCGCAATAATCAAATGGTCGTGCACGACGATGCCCAGGGGGTCGAAGGCGCGGACGAGTTCATGCGTGAGCGTGAGGTCCGCATCCGACGGGGTGGGGTCGCCGCTGGGGTGGTTGTGGACCAGAATAACGGCGGTGGCGCTGTGCGCAAGGGCGCGGGCGACGATTTCCCGCGGATAAACGGATGACTGGTCGACGGTGCCGGTCTGGTGCACCTCGTCGGCGATGACCATGTTCTTGCGGTTGAGGTACATGACGCGGAATTGTTCGACGCGTTCGCGGGCCATCTGGGCGGTGCAGTAATCGAGCAGGCGGGACCAGGAGGTCATGACCGGGGCTTTCGTGGCGCCGACCTGCAGCATGCGCTTGGCGGCAGCCTCGACGGATTTGAGCGCGATGGCGGTGTTTTCGGAGACGCCGTCGGTTTCGGTGAGCTGGGCGACGGAAGCCGCGAAGACGTTTTCGATGCCGCCGAATTTTTTGATGAGGGCTTTGGCGAGGGGTTTTACATCCCGGCGGGGGATAGCCATGAAGAGGAGGAGTTCGAGGAGTTCGTAATCGGCGAGGGCGGTGGGGGAATCCATGAAGCGCGCCTTGAGACGGGCGCGGTGGCCTTCGTGGTGTGGTTTTTCCTTAGCTGTCGCCATTAATGGTTTTGTCGGGTTTGCTTACCAAACCCTCCGCGTAGGGAGGAAAGTGCAGACCTTTAGGGGACAGCGTGAAGATTTCGTAGCCGGTTTCGGTGACGCCGATCGTGTGTTCGAACTGGGCGGAGAGGGACCGGTCTTTGGTCACGGCGGTCCAGCCGTCGGATTTGATCTTGGTCTGCCAGCCGCCGAGGTTGATCATCGGCTCGATGGTGAAGAGCATGCCGGGTTCCAGCACCGAGCCGGTGCCGCGGTCGCCGTAATGCAGCACGCTTGGCGTGTCGTGGAACACCTGGCCGAGGCCATGGCCGCAGAAATCGCGGACCACCGAGCAATGTTCGCCTTCGGCGAGTTCCTGGATGGCGGCGCCGATATCGCCCAGTGTGGCGCCGGGGCGCACAGCCTCGATGCCGGCCATGAGAGACCGGTAGGTGACGTCCGTCAGGCGGCGGGCCTTGATGGAGATGTCGCTGCCGGTGAAATACATGCGGGACGTGTCGCCGTACCAGCCGTCGAGGATGACGGTGACGTCGATATTGGCGATGTCCCCCTCTTTCAGGGCGCGGGCATCGGGGATGCCGTGGCAGACGACTTCGTTGATCGAAATGCAGGTGGATTTTGGGTAGCCCTTGTAGCCGAGCGGGGCGGGGATGGCGCCGTGTTTCGTGATGAAGTCGTGGCAGAGGCGGTCGAGGTCTTGCGTCACCGCGCCGGGGACGACAAAGGGCGTGATGTAATCCAGCGTTTCCGCAGCCAGCTGCCCGGCCTTGCGCATGGCTTCGAAAGCCTTCGGGCCGTGGATGGGGATGCCGTCGCGGGATCGTTTCTGGACGTCTTTCATATGCGGCTAAATATAGCCTTGGACAAGGCAAATAACAATATTAGGGTTGCAGCCATGAACACGCCAAAAACCGCCATTATCCTGATTATCGGGGATGAAATCCTTTCGGGGAGGACGCTGGATACCAATACGCAGACGATTGCGCAGATGCTGGCTGAAAAGGGCATTGCGGTGGTCGAGGCGCGGGTTATTCCGGATATCGTGGATGTGATTGCGGGGACGGTCGCGGCGTTGCGGCGGAGTTGCGATTATATGTTCACGACCGGCGGCATCGGCCCCACGCATGACGACAAGACGGCGGAGTCGATGGCGCTGGCGTTTGGCGTGGCGCTGGAACGCCACCCAGAGGCATGGGCGCGGCTGGTGAAGCATTACGGCGGCGAGGAGAACATGAACGCGGGCCGCGCGCGGATGGCGAATATTCCGGTCGGGGCCCAGCTGATCGATAACCCTGTCTCGGTGGCGCCCGGTTTCATCATGGGCAATGTGCATGTGATGGCGGGGGTGCCCAAGATCATGCAGGGGATGCTGGAGACGCTGCTGCCCAAGCTGGAGGGCGGGGCGGTGATCCATGCGCGGTCGGTCGCGGCGGATCTGCCGGAGAGCGAATTATCGGAAGGTCTCGCCAAAATCGAGGCGGATAACCCGGGGGTGACCGTGGGATCTTATCCGCGGTTTCAGCTGGGACATGCGCCGCATGTGACGATTGTTTGCCGCAGCGTTGACCGGGAGACGCTGGAACGCACTGTTCTGGCAGTGAAAAAGCTGATGGAACAAAAAGGCGGAAAACCGGTAGAGGTTTGAAACTTTTATACTTTTCGTGCGTTTGTCTGGGATGCCACGCTTACGCACCACACTCGAGACCCCGGATGTTTACGATCTGGACGCAGACGGGAACCCGATTTACCCCAAGGAAGACGACGGCACGACCGGCGGCGTGTTCACGTATAACGCCTCCCACCAGGGCGATGCGCCGCCTGTGCCGATCAAAGAGCCCAAGCGCTGGTGGCAGTTCGACAAAGACGACCTGGCCAAAGCGGCTGCAGCTACCGCCATCATTTTAAAAGGCGCGGCCGACAAGCAGCACAGGCGCGAGCGTAAAGCCGCCGATGTACAGAACCAGCGGCTGGACGCGGCGGCGACGCTGACCCTTGAGCAGCAGGCAAAAGATGCACAGGCTGCACAAACGCGGCTACAGGCGGTGGACGCGCCGTCCATCGTGCCCGAAGGCGCGCCGCTGCCGCAGGACCGGCTTACGCAGATTTCACGGCCAGGTGGGGCACCGCAAAATGGGGCACAGCAAAGTGGGGTTGCGCCGGTTTCGCCGCAGGATCCGTATGTGCGCGAACTGGCCTTCGAAGATTCCACCAACTGGTCGCTGCATGGCCAATACGAATATGGCGGCGACCCAGCGCAGGCGCCGACCGGGAACGTGCTGAACGATGCATCGGGGCCGCTGCCCATCGGGTTTAACGATGCGGTGCACGGCGTGGAAAACGGGTCGGGCGAAGTCAATCATGAAGACATGGCGCAGCGCGCCGGTTTTGCCCGCATCCAGCAGCGCGGCGTTGCGGAAGCGGCCGAAGACCGCCGCATGAAAGCGCTTGGCAAGATCGACGAACTCAAACGCAAAGGGCTGCCCACCGAAGCGGCCGAGCGCGAGGCGGGCTGGGCTTACCAGCAGGAATTGCGCGCGCGCGGCATGGAAGAAGAAAACCGCCAGATCCAGGACGGCCAGATCTGGCGCGAGCGCGAAGATGTGGGCGCGGCCCAAGCCAGAGCGGCGATGGAAAACGGCGCCAAGCGCGAACAAAAACTGCGCAAGGATGGTGAAAGCTATCGCAACAAGCAGGAAGCCAGCGCAGACGGGCGGATGACACCGGCGGGCGCGATAGTCGCCGCCGACCTGCTGACCCCCGATATGCCACCGCCGGCCGCCTATGCGCCGGAAACGCGCATGGCCGTGCCGGTAACCGATGCCGATTTCGCGCAGCGCGCCGTTGCGCCACAAGCGGCAGATACAGCAGACAGCAATGCGGATGCGGCGGTGACGACGGCGGCTGCAACCACGCTGTCGCCGGAAATTCAGGCGCAGATGGACCCGGCCAATGCGGGCAATGTCAGCGAGATCGTGCGTGAAAACCCGACCACGCCGAACAGCCCGTGGAACGAGCTGGACCCCAACGCGCATGGGCCTTCCGTCATGCTGCCTACGGATGCGCAATTCGTGTTGGGACGCCCGGTGCAGAATGACGGCGAACTGGCTTATGGCCTGGCCCTTGCCGGGGAGGAAGCTTACAATCTGGAAGAGGCGCGGATCGCGAAAAAACAAAACGAGATCGAAACAGAAGATGAAAACGAGCTGACCAACGATGCGTTGCGCACGCAGGCTTCCATGTCGGATGCAAATGCGCCGTTCACGCAGGAAGCGCAGACCGAGCGTGCACAAGAAGCACAGGCCGCGATCCTGCAAAGAGATGAGGAAAGCAAGGAAATCAAGCCTCCCGAGCCGGATATGGATCCGGAAGAGATGGAGAAGAAGAAAAAATCCGCGCAGTATGATCCCGACCTGCAGCCGCCGGAATTATCGCCCAAGTAATTACCAACCAGTAAAACCCCCGTGAGGATCCTATGATTGATACCGTTCTTTTAATTGTCGCCTTTATCCTGTTTGTCGTCGGCGCTGCCGGCGTCTCCGTCGGCCGCATCAATGCGGTTGCCGCCGGCCTGGCCTGCTGGGTTCTGACGCTGCTGATCTAAAGCGGAACCGGTGTCTATCTCCCGGCGTTTGGATAACAACCCTAACAAACGGAGATAGACATGGGAATTTTTTCTAAAGACATCAAAACAATGGATGACCTGTTCCTGCATGGCCTGCAGGACATTTACTATGCTGAAAAGCAGATCACCAAGGCATTGCCGAAGATGATCAAGCTGGCCACCAACCGCGATTTGACGGCGGGCCTGAGCGCTCACCTGAAAGAAACCGAAGGCCAGATCAAACGCCTTGAGCAGGTTTTCACCCTTCTTGGGGAAGAAGCCAAAGGCGCGCATTGCCCGGCCATTGACGGCATCATCAAAGAAGCGGATGAGACGAGCGGCGAGGTTGCCGATCCGGCTGTCCTTGACGCGGCGATCGTCGCGAACTGCCAGGCGGTCGAGCATTACGAGATCGCCCGTTACGGCACGCTGATCGCATGGGCTGAAGAGCTGGATAACGATGAGGTTATTTCGCTTCTGAGCGCGAACCTCAATGAAGAAAAAGCGGCCGATGCCAAACTGACGGGCGTGGCGTTGAGCAAAGGCGTCAATTCCATTGCTGCGGATGCCGCTTAAGCATTTTTTTTTACAAATGAAATGAAAAGCAGGCCCTTTGCGGGGCCTGTTTTTTTAATGGTGCCCCCGGCCGGACTTGAACCGGCACGTCCTTTCGAACTCACGATTTTAAGTCGTGTGCGTCTACCATTTCGCCACGGGGGCCTGAAAATGGACCCTGACGATAAGGCACTTTTATAAAAAATCCAATCATCCGTATTTAGCGCAGAAATCCTGAAATTGCTGGACCGGGCGTTCCAGGCAGGGGACGATCCGGTGGCCGATGAGGGCCTGGGTGTCGAAGAAGGCCAGGCGTTTGGGCAGGCCGGTGATGACGACGGGGGCGACCGAGAAATTCATCGGCTGGCAGTTGTCGTGCATGTAGACATTGTGGCCGAGCCGCGCTTCCGTGAAGGGCAGGGTCAGGAAGGTGGGGCAGGAAAAGACGCAAGCCTCGATCCGCGCGCCGGTGATAAGCGTGCCGCCGAACGTGGCATCCGCGAAATTGACGCAGGCGAGGCGCGCATCGCACAGGCAGGCCGCTGTCAGGTCGGCGCCCATGGCGGACGCGCCGGATAAATCCGCCTCGGACAGATTGATGCCGTGCATGATGCAATCGTTGAGATTGGCGCCGCGTAAATTGGCCCCGTCGAGCGAGGCGTTGGACAGATCGGCATTTAGAAAATCGGCGCCGGCCAGCGAGATTCCGGCCCGCACCGCGGCCTCGGCGCAATGGCGCATTGATGGATAGTTTCCCTGAAAGAGCGTCACACGCGTGACGCAGGCGTGAATTGTAATTTCTGACATTTCATTCCTCCCGTTATCGTTGATTACAGGAATAAATACCTGTCTCTTTTTGTCAATAGGAATTTTCCTATTAAAGGCAGGTGTATGTATGTTTTTCCAAGCTTTACCGGTGCAAACGTCACTTTTTTGTAGGAAAGTTCCTACCAAATGGTGTATTTATGGCAAACAATCATAGGGGGAGACTATGACAGACGCGACGAAATGCATCGAAAAGATGCTGGAATTACGCTTTGGCAAAATGGAAGCCGAGGCTTTGAAATTTGGCCGGGCCCGGGTTGAGCGGCAGGACGTGCAATTCACCGATATCAAGCATATGGCAACGCTGTGCGATCGCTACCGCGCGCGGGCGCGGATGCAGATTCTGGCTTACCGTTTGTGGCGCGAGACGCACAAGGTCAGCGCGGATCCTTTAAGCCGCCTTTACGGCGCGGCTGAGGGCGCATCGCTGCACCGCCGGGTCAGCGATGATGTGAAATTGTGGTATTTCGCGCACCGCGATTATCACGCGATGCGCAAAGAGTTTCTAAAAAAATGCGTGGGACCCACCGTGCGGGTGGAGTGGCAGAAGGCAGGTTAGGTTTGAAAACCTTATGGATTGCTTCGCTACGCTCGCAATGACGAACTAGGCTCTTTCCTTTTCAAACTTGCGGAAGAGGGTTTCCATGGCTTTGCGCTGGCCAGGCGTCAGCTGGCGGAAGCGCAGAAGCATGACGCGTTCGTCGGCGGACATGGCGGGGGCGTATTCGGCCAGGTCTTCGGGGTCGATGTGGAAGGTGCGGCAGATTTTGAGCAGCAGTTTTTCAGTCAGCTGGTTTTTGCCGTCTTCGATATTTTTGAGGTCGGATTCTTTTTCGCCCAGGGCGCGGGCGAATTCGCTGGTTTTCAGGCCGGTGAGCTTGCGGATGGACACCAGCGGATGGGGCCGCGCATCGTTCGAGACGGGCTTGCCGGCGCGGATGCCGAAAATTTCCAGGCCGCAGCCGAAATAATCGCTTAAGGCCAGTGCGGTTTTGTAGCCGAGTTCGGCGGGAACGCCGCGGGTGAGGTATTGCTGGATATAGGCGTGGTTCTTGCCGATGGCTTTGGACACGCTCGCCATATCGACGCCGCGATCGTCGATCAGGCGCTTCAGGGCGCTGCGAATTTTGTCCTGTTGCGAATTCATAATAGGAAATTACCTCTTTGATTTGCTAAGGGCAAGTTTTCGCTCTATTTTTCTTTTGACGCATCTTCCGGGTTTCATGGGCATCACCGACGGCATCGACATTATCCGCAACAGCGCGAAAAACCTTCCGGACAGCCCGGGGGTTTACCGCATGCTGAATGCGGCGGACGAGCCGCTTTACGTGGGCAAGGCGCGGGCGCTGAAGCGCCGCGTGATTTCGTACACGCGCTGGGACCAGCTATCGAAGCGCCTGCAGCGCATGGTGGCCGAGACCGTGAAAATGGAAATCATCCATACGCATACGGAAGTCGAGGCGCTGCTGCTGGAAGCGAACCTGATCAAGAAGCTGCGGCCGCGGTATAATATCCTGCTCAAGGACGACAAATCGTTTCCGTATATCCATCTGGCATCGGGGCATGATTTTCCGCGCATTGAAAAGCACCGCGGCGCGCAGGACAAGGACGGCGATTATTTCGGGCCGTTCGCATCGGGCTACGCCGTGAACGAGACCATCGGCACGCTGCAGCGCGCGTTCATGCTGCGCAATTGCTCGGATACGGTTTTCGCGAGCCGGACGCGGCCCTGCCTGCAATATCATATCAAGCGCTGCACCGCGCCCTGCGTGGGGTATGTGACCAAGGAAGAATACAGCGAGCAGATGAGCGAGACGCGGTCGTTCTTATCAGGCCATAGCCGCAAGATTGTCGAAGGATTTGCGGCCAAGATGCAGGAAGCATCGGCCGCGCAGGATTACGAAGGGGCGGCGGTGTACCGCGACCGGATCCAGGCGCTGAGCCATATCCAGCTCAAGCAGGATATCAACGTGCAGTCGATCGAAAATGCGGATGCGTTTGCCGTGCACCGGGACGGCGCGCATTTTTGCGTGCAGGTTTTCTTTTTCAGGCAGGGGCAGAATTTCGGCAACAAGTCGTATTTTCCCAAGGCCGGGGAAGATGACAGCGAGGAGACAGTGCTGGAGGCATTTTTGCCGCAGTTTTACGCAAGCCGCCTGCCGCCGCGCGAGATTTTGACCTCGCATGCGTTGGAGGACGCCAATCTGCTGGAAAAAGCGCTGCAGGAACTGCACCAGACGAAATACGCGCTTTCCATTTCCAGACCGCAGCGGGGCGACCGCAAGCGCATTGTCGATTTCGTCTGCGCCAATGCGAAGCATGCATTGCAGCGGCACAAGATCGAGCGGGCGGGCGACGAGCTGGGGCTGGCGCGGGTGCAGGAGATTTTTGGCATGGCGGAAATGCCGCAGCGGATCGAGGTTTACGACAACAGCCATATCCAGGGCACCAGCAAGATCGGCGCGATGATCGTGGCGGGCGCGGAAGGCTTCAAGAAAAGCGCGTACCGCAAATTCAACATCAAGACCGTGGAAGAGGGCGACGATTTCGCGATGATGCGCGAGGTGCTGCAGCGGCGCTTTACCCGCGCGCTCGAAGAGGGGCAGCAGGGCGACCCGGAACACTGGCCCGACCTTGTGCTGATCGACGGCGGGGTGGGGCAGCTGAACGCGGTGAGCGAGGTATTGGCGAGCCTTGGGGTTATGGACCAGTTTTGCCTGGTGGCGATTTCCAAAGGGGTGGACCGCAACGCGGGGCGCGAGTGGTTTCACCGCAAGGGGCAGGCGCCCTTCCAGCTGGAACCCAATGACAGCGGGCTGATGTATCTGCAGCGCATCCGCGACGAGGCGCACCGGTTTGCGATTGGCACGCACAGGGCGAAACGATCGAAGGCGATGATTTCATCGTCACTGGACGAGGTGGCGGGGATCGGGCCGACGCGCAAGAAAGCGCTGCTGGCGCATTTCGGATCGGGCAAGGGTGTCGAGCGGGCGGGGCTGAAGGACCTGGAAGCGGTGCCGGGCATCAACAAGGGTACAGCCAAGATCATCTACGACCATTTTCATGGCAGCTAGTTACGTCATTCCGGCGGTTTAGAGAGGGCTATGTCACCCTTATAAGGACGTGGGTTAAAGGACTGATACTTCATCCTAATCCTGGGTTAAAAATTTTGGCCCTTCTGCTCATCAGTGGTGCTAAAAGAGTTTGCTATGGGCTTGTCGGGCAATAAAAATCGCACTTATCCACAGCCAAAAATTTTGTGTTCTTCAACCTTGCATTCGGCAAAAAATGCGTGTTAGGGTTCGGTCCATCGCACGAGAAATCGGAATGACTTTTTGAACAGGCTTCATGCTGAAAGCCATTCAGATTCCTCCATGCGCTAAACGGCAACTGAACTTGAAACTTTACACAGGGGGAGTAACGCGGTGTTTCACAAGCGAAATCCACAAGCCACTTTTCCGGGCGCACAGAATGCCATTGGGCAAACTGCTTCGCCTGCGACACCGCCGGGCTATGCCCAGCGCACCAACCCGGCACCGCGCGACGTGCGCGGCCCGACTGGTCAACAAGCCCGCCCGGTAACCAATACCCCTGAGACCCAACAAACGAACAGCAACCCAATTAACAGCAACGAAGGACAAAGCGCCATGAACACCCCGAACGACAACTCCACCCCGCAAGCCACGCCGAACGCAGGCATTCCGGGCACGATGCCTTACGGCCGTCCGCTGACGCCGGGCATGGGTGGCGCATATGGCGCTTCCAACCACGCCGCTTACAACCCGTATGGTTCGGGCCGCAAGCTGATCATCGGCGAAGGCATCACCATGTCGGGCGAAATCGAGCATTGCGATCACCTGATCGTTGAAGGCACCGTTCAAGCCACGCTGAAAGACGCCAAACTGCTCGACATCTCGGAAGCCGGCGTATTCTACGGCACCGTCGACATCGAAGAAGCGACCATTGCCGGCCGTTTCGAAGGCGACATCAACGTTGCCGGCCGTCTGACGGTCAAGGCTTCGGGCGTCATCACCGGTTCGATCCGTTACAAAGAACTGGCCATCGAAGCCGGCGCCGCCATCGAAGGCACGCTGTCGCCGATCGGTCCGCGCAAGTCGGACGAGAACGTCGCCGCTGCCGATTTCTCGAAAGGCAAAGCCGTTTCCAAGCAAGCCCGTGACGCTGCCAAGTCGTCGAACGACCAGCTGGCGTTCGGTAACGACAAAGGCGCTGCTTCGGCCGCTCAGTAATCGACAGGCGCTAAATGCCCAAGGCAAAAAAGCGCACCAAGACAAAAAACGGCCCGCGAAAAGCGGGTCGTTTTTCTTTACCTAAGGACCAGAGCCAGGTTGTGGCCATGCGCCTGCTGGGCCGCACGCTGCTGGCGATGGCGATCTGCGTGCTGGCGTCGAGCACGCTGTCGGATCCGCTGCAGAAGCTGACGCAGGAGGGGTGGGCGGAATCGGCGCGGCTGAACCGCCACCAGATCGCACAGCTGGATTATTCATCGCGCGCGCAGCAGGAACGCCTGGCGCTGCTGCGGCGCATTGCGGGGGATGCGGATGCGGTGCGGCATTTGTCGCTGGAAGAATTGTCGATGCTGTTTGGCGAACCCAGTCTGAAGCGCGAAGAGCCGGAAGCGGTGTCGTGGCATTTCACATCGGGGGAATGCGCGCTGGATGTGTATTTCCCGCGCCGGAATGGCGATGGCAGCCTGCGCGACCCGGTCTATGCCGAGTACCGCGTGCGCGGGCAGGTGCAGGAAGACGGGCTCAAACCGGGAAAGGGCGCGCTGGACCACAAGGCGTGCGTGCGCTCGCTGTTTTCCCATGCGCGGTTTAACGCGCCGGGTTCGAAAACGTAACGCTCAGTGTCGTGTGCGCCAGGCTGTTGTCGCGCAGCCAGTTCACGGTGGATTTGCCGATGGCGCTTAACGGATAAAAGGCGAGCGCGTCGCGCATCGCGTAAATCGAAAACTGGTAGAGATGTTTTTCACCGGGCGGCGGGCAGGCGCCGGTGTATTGCTTTTTGCCCCAGGAATTGGGCAGAGCGTGAGACGGGTAGGGCAGCACGTGTTTTTCCGCGCCGGCATCGGCGGGCAGCGACCAGACATCGGCCGGGATGTTGAAGACGGCCCAGTGCAGCTTGCCGGAATCCGGATCGAACATGGTGATGGTGTAGCTTTTCGCATCCGGCGGGGCGCCGGACCATTGCAGCATGGGCGAGATGGCGCTGCCGCCGCACTCTTCGGACGCGGCGGAAAGGGGCATGGGTTTGCCTTCTTCCAGCAGGGGCGAGGCGAGATTGAAAATGGCCTGCTGCGCAAAGGCGGGAACGGAGATAAGAAGGGCAAATACAAAAAGGAAGCGGACCATTACAGAACCTTCGTTTTATCTTTAAACAGGCAAATATCGCGCACGGGGCAGATGGGGCATTTGGGTTTGCGCGCCACACAAATATAGCGCCCGTGCAGGATAAGCCAATGATGGGAATGGCGTTTGAATTCGGCGGGGATGACGCGTTCGAGGCCTTCCTCGATTTTCTCGGGCGTGTGGCCGTGGGCGAGGCCGGTGCGGTTGGAGACGCGGAAGATATGCGTGTCGACGGCGATGGCGGGCTGGCCGAAGGCGATGTTCAAAACGACATTGGCGGTTTTGCGGCCGACGCCGGGCAGGGTGATGAGTTCCTCGCGCGTCTGCGGGACTTGCGCGCCGAATTCCCGAACAAGTTTTTGCGCGAGCAGGAAAACGTTTCTGGCCTTCGCCTTGTAGAGGCCGATGGTTTTGATGCAGTCACGGATTTTGTCCTCGCCCAGAGCGGCCATTTTTTCCGGCGTGTCGGCCAGCGCGAAAAGGCCGGGCGTGGCTTTGTTGACGCCTTTGTCGGTGGCCTGCGCGGAGAGGACGACGGCGACCAGAAGGGTGAAGGGGCTGGTATAGTCCAGCTCGCCTTTGGGGTGAGGGTTCAGATCGCGCAAAATTTCGAAAAAACGCTGTATTTGCGGTGGTTTAAGGCGCGCGGCGGGCATATATGTTTCTAGCCCGAAAGAGCGCTTAAGGCCACGGGATATTATTTGACATAATGCTAAAAGAGAGGGTATAAGAGTGGCTTCGAATTTTAACGTCCCGCCTTTTGCGGGTCATGACAGGAACGGTCCGGCTATACTGGACCTGACGGAGACAGAGATGAGCGCAGTGACTTTGATACCGACCCAGGCCCCTATGACGGCTGAACTGACGGAGACGGTTGACGGACGCGATGCGATTGAAGCCGGCATTCAGACCAGTAACAGAAAGCTGACGGCAGTGCGCACGAGTATCGACATGTCGATCGACGCCATTCCGCATGACTGGGCGAAAAAAGCCGGACGGCGTCAGCTTGACGGCGGTCATCATTTCCGCGCGGGTGTTGTCACCCTTCTGGCGGCGGGTCTGTTTATAGGCGCTTTTCATTACGCCCAGAATGCGGACACTAAAAACACCGTTACGCCGCAAACGGAAAATGCCGGGGGTCTTAAATACCAGCGGACGGTTCCGGTTCTGCGCAATAACTAAAAAAAGGCCGCGAAAAGCGGCCTTTTTTCTTTTAGAGCGCGGCCTGTATCAGCTGCAGGATTCCATAGAGCGAAACCGCCCAGACGAGCGAGCGCAGATACGGCACGCCCAAGGCATAGAGCGGGATGTAGAGAATACGCGCGGCGAGATAAAGTTGCGCGGCGAAGACGAGGCCCGGCGTTTCCAGCCCGGCGACATGAACCAGCAAGGCGGCGCCGACGAAAACGGGCAGGGTTTCGAGCAGGTTTTTCTCGGCGCGCTGCAGACGGGCAGTGATTTTACCGGGCGGCGGCGCGGGTTCGTCCCGGGCGCTGGCGTTATATTTGAGGCCGGTTTCGCGGGTGCGGAAGGCGGCGGTGAGCAGGATCTGGAAGAGGGCGAGGGCCAAGGCCCAAGCGACGATGGTGAGCAAGGGAGTCATGGGATTTCATCCTTTGCTTCTTTAACAGTTTGTCAGGGGAGATTGTTCCCGCGTTTAAACGGTGCGGGGATTGATAAGCGGTTTGTCTAACTCTTTTTTCTCGACCGAAGCGGCTCTGTTTTTCAAAACTGATTTTACAGCTGCTTCAGGGAAGCGCTTGTCAGCAATTTTTACGGCCAGTTTGTTCCAGGCGATGGTCAGGCCGACACCGATGCCGTACCAGATCATGTCTTCGGTATCGAATTTGCCGCCGACATTTTGAAATTGCGTCATTTTTTCCCACAAAAATCCGGTGGCGAGGCAGGAAATTCCGGCGGTGATGGAATAGTCGTTTCCGGGATGAGTGACGTGGCGACCAACTTCTTTTTTGATTTTTCTTTCTTTGTGTTCCTTGAGAACCTGCGAAAGAAACATGTTAAAAATCTGCGTGTAGGCGATTGCCTGGCCACCTCCTTTGACGTGATTGGAAACGTAGCGCAGAACATCGCCTGGACCGGTATTTTTTACAAAATCGGACCACATGCCGAGATCGATTGCCTGCCCCATACGAATGGGCGTGTTCAAGCTGGCAACCAGTAAGCCCCCGCCAGCAGCCACAAGAAACGCCTTGGTCAGGAATTTATTGCGCGAGTCTGTGCTGATTTCTTTCAACGCATCTTCCGGCGTCCGGCCAAAATCGATCATCCATTGATAGCTTTGGCGTTGCTCGTGATTAAGCGTGTTTAAATCCATAGAAGGCAGTGTAAGGAAAGCCTTCTAAGATTCCCTTAACCGGACAGGGTTATCCGGCTAAATTGCCAGTTAAATCATTGATTTCTTTAATATTAGGCGGCGCGGGTCATGTTGTGGTGGGGGATGTTGGCGTCCATGTAGCCTTCGCCCAGAACTGAAAATCCAAGTCGTTCATAGAATGGAATGACGTAGTCCTGCGCGCCGAGCATCAGGGTTTTGCAGTGCGGGGCATTTGTTGCGATGTCGGCGATGACGGCCTGCATGAGTTTGGCGCCGATGCCTTGACCTTGCGCCGCTGTGTGAACCGCGACGCGTTCGATTTTCGCGGTCGTGCCGTCCTTGATGCGCCAGCGCGCGGTGGCGCAGGGGAGATCGCCATCCATGCCGAGGATGTGGCGGCATTCGGATTCAAGATCGTCGATGTCGTCATTGATGTGAACGTTCTGGCCCGCACCAAAGACGAGGGCGCGCAGATAGATGCAGCGGGCGAAATCGGTTTTGTTCTCGGCGAGTTTAAACGTGACCATTTTAGCCCGTCAGGTCGCCCCAGAATTCTTTGACTTTTTTGAAGAAACCCTGGGATTCAGGGCTGTTGGCCTGCGGGTCCTTACCGGCGAATTCCTTGAGGAGGTCCTGCTGTTTCTTGGAGAGATGGACAGGGGTTTCGACGAAGAGCTCGATGTACATGTCGCCGCGCGCGGTCGAGCGCATCATGGACATGCCTTTACCCTTGAGGCGGAATTGCTGGCCGGTCTGCGTGCCGGGCGGAAGTTTGACTTCGGCGCGGCCGCCTTCGATGGTCGGCACTTCGATGGTGCCGCCGAGCGCCGCGATGCTCATCGCGATGGGCACGCGGCAATGCAGGTCGGCGCCTTCGCGCGTGAAGAGCTTGTGGCCTTTCAGATTGACCAGCACGTAAAGATCGCCGGCCGGGCCGCCATTGGCGCCGGCTTCGCCTTCATTCGCCAGGCGGATGCGACGGCCGTGCTCGATGCCCGAGGGGATATTCACTTTTAGTGTTTTTTCTTTGCGCACGCGGCCAGCGCCGCCGCAGGCGGTGCATTTTTCACGGATGGTCTGACCGACGCCGCCGCAGGTGGGGCAGCCGCGCTCAATGGTGAAGAAGCCCTGTTGCGCACGGACGCGGCCCTGACCCTGACAGGTGGGGCAGGTTTCCGGTTTGGTGCCGGCCTTGGCGCCCGTGCCGGTGCAGACTTCGCATTGCGAGAAGGTCGGGACCTTGATTGTTTTTTCGGTGCCCTTGAAAGATTCTTCGAGCGAGATTTCGATGCCGTATTGCAGATCGCTTCCCCGCGCCGACCCCGGCTTGCCGCCGTAGCCACGCTGCTGGCCGCCACCGCGCTGGCCGCCCATGATATCGCCGAACATTTCCTCGAAGATGTCGGAGAAACCACCGCCGCCGAAATTGAATCCTTCGAAGCCGCCGGCACCGCCACCGGGCCCGCCCTGACCGAAGGGATTGCCGCCGCGATTGCCGAACGGATTGCCGCCTTCAAAGGCGGCGTTGCCGTAACGATCGTAAGCGGCGCGCTTGTCGGGGTCTTTCAGAATGTCGTAGGCGTGATTGATTTCCTTGAATTTGGCCTCGGCCGCCTTGTCACCGGGGTTTTTATCCGGGTGATACTGCATGGCGAGTTTGCGGAACGCCTTTTTAAGGTCGTCCTCGGATGCGCCTTTGGCGACACCCAGCGTGGCGTAAAAATCTTTGTTATCGGCCATGTCGTCCGTTACCCCAAGTAAACGGAAAGTCTTTGGTTGTTATCGTGTCTTCCGGATCGGCCAGAAGACGGTTTCCAGTGCTTTAAGCCACGCGCGGGCGCGGGTTGCAAGCGCAACGTTATCATTGTTGTTGGCATTTGCGGCGACGCGCGTGAAAACGCGCGGGCGGCGCACGGATCTGAGCACATCGTCATAGGCCTTGCGGGCGTCGGGCGTGCGCAGCTTGTTATAGGCGTCCATGATGGACTGGAAGCGCAGGGTGGCTTCGCCGCGGCGCCAGTGCGGCACGCGGTCGGGGTGCCAGGCCAGCGCCAGACGGCGCAGGGCTGCGTGGACATCTTTCTGCGCGGCGTCCCGGGGCAGGCCCAGGATGTCGTACGCGCTTACCGTGGTCATCGAATCTGTGTTCATTTCTGAGTCTCCCTCTTTATAGGAGATATTGCAAAAAGCGTGCCGCGTTATAACCCCTCACCCAACCCTCTCCCAAAGGGAGAGGGAGGGACCCGCCAAACGGGAGGGTGAGGGCGTTAAGATTAGTGCTTGGTCGTGCCGTCGTTGTCCAGATCGGTGTAGTCGGCGTCGACCACATCGTCGTTGGCGGCATCAGCGCCGGGGGCGGATTCAGCCGCGCCATCAGTGCCTTGCGGGGCATCGGGGGCGGTAGCGGCTGCTTCCTCCTGCGCCTTGCGGTAGGCCATTTCACCCAGCTTCATCGACACCTGGGCCAGAACATCGGTCTTGGCCTTGATGGCGTCGGCTTCGCCGGCCTGGATCGCCGCTTTGAGGTCGGTAATGCCGTCTTCGATCTGTTTCTTCAGATCGGCATCGACCTTGCCTTCGAAGTCTTTCAAGGACTTCTCGGTGGCGTGGATCAGGCCTTCAGCCTGGTTCTTGGCTTCAACCTCTTCGCGGCGCTTCTTATCGGCGTCGGCGTTGGCCTGGGCGTCTTTGACCATCTGATCGACTTCGGAGTCAGACAAGCCGCCCGATGCCTGGATGCGGATCGACTGTTCCTTGTTGGTCGCCTTGTCCTTGGCCGTCACGTTGACGATGCCGTTCGCGTCGATGTCAAAGGTGACTTCGATCTGCGGCATGCCGCGCGGGGCAGGCGGGATACCAACCAGGTCGAACTGACCCAGCAGTTTGTTATCGGCGGCCATTTCACGCTCGCCCTGGAAGACGCGCAGGGTGACAGCATTCTGAGAATCCTCAGCCGTCGAGAAGACCTGCGATTTCTTGGTCGGGATGGTCGTGTTGCGTTCGATGAGGCGCGTGAAGACACCGCCCAGCGTTTCGATACCCAAGCTAAGCGGGGTGACATCGAGCAGCAGAACGTCTTTGACGTCACCGCGTAAGACGCCGCCCTGAATGGCTGCGCCGTCGGCGACGACTTCATCAGGGTTCACGCCTTTATGCGGTTCCTTGCCGAAGAAGTTTTTCACGACTTCGATGACTTTGGGCATGCGCGTCATGCCGCCGACGAGAACGACTTCGGAAATATCCGATGCTTTCACGCCTGCGTCTTTCAAGGCAGCTTTACACGGCTCGATGGTTTTCTTGATCAGATCTTCGATCAGGCTTTCCAGCTTGGCGCGCGTCAACTTCACGTTGAGGTGTTTGGGGCCCGAGGAGTCTGCCGTGATGAAGGGCAGGTTCACTTCGGTCGTGACAGCCGACGAGAGTTCGATCTTGGCTTTTTCGGACGCTTCCTTCAGGCGTTGCAGCGCCATTTTGTCGGAACGCAGGTCGATGCCGTTTTCGCGTTTGAATTCATCGGCGAGGAAATCGATGATGCGGTTATCGAAGTCTTCACCACCGAGGAACGTGTCGCCGTTGGTGGCTTTGACTTCAAAGACACCGTCGCCGATTTCGAGGATGGATACGTCGAACGTGCCGCCGCCGAGGTCATACACCGCGATCGTGCCGTGGCCTTTTTTGTCGAGGCCGTAGGCGAGGGCCGCTGCGGTCGGTTCGTTGATGATGCGCAGGACATCGAGGCCGGCGATTTTACCGGCGTCTTTCGTGGCCTGACGCTGGCTGTCGTTGAAGTAGGCCGGAACGGTGATGACCGCTTTTTCGATTTTTTCGCCGAGATTGTTTTCGGCGGTTTCTTTCATTTTCTTCAGCACCATGGCGGAGATTTGCGCCGGCGCATATTTTTCGCCGTCGATTTCCACCCATGCGTCGCCGTTGTCGCCCTTGATGATTTTGAAGGGGGACAGCTTGGCCATTTTCTGGACTTCGGCGTCTTCGAAGCGACGGCCGATGAGGCGTTTGATGCCGTAGAGTGTTTTGTCGGGGTTCGTGACCGCCTGGCGTTTCGCCGGCTGGCCGACGAGGCGTTCGCCGTCTTTCGTGAAGCCGATGATGGACGGCGTGGTGCGCGCGCCTTCGGCGTTCTCGATCACGCGGGGCTTGTCGCCTTCCATGATGGCCACGCACGAGTTCGTGGTGCCCAAGTCGATACCAATGATTTTACCTGACATTTTTTATTCTCCTTCGTTCGCAAAATCCGCGGACCCAAAAGCGGCGTCCTATGACGGGTTTCCGTTAGCCTTTGAATTGTCGGCTTATGCCCCTTTATGTAGGCGGCACAAGCGTTTACGTCAATCGAAAGGCCTCAGGTATCTACTGCTAGATATATAGGAATTATTGCCTAAAATAGCAAGAGGGGTCAAGACGATTTTTTTGGCGTTCAAACGTTTTGCGGGCCTGCGTTGATAACCTGCCCGGCGCTGTTATGCGGCAGACCGTTATGAACCAGTTTCATATGCCGTTTGAAGATGCCATCCGTGCCTTTTTCGGCCAGATATTTCAGATTGTTGAAATCCTGCGCGGCGCAGCGCACAGCCTGGCCGTGCTTCCACCAGAACAGGGTATGGGCTGCCACACTTGTTACGGTGATTGCCGCAGCGATCGTCACGGGGGTGGCCACCATGCCAAAACCTATCATGAGGGGGATCGCAAAGACGGCTTTGGTGACATGCAGATTCCGACGTTCGGCCAGGCTGCGGTACAGGAGACGGGCCAGCAGTTCGGGTTCGACCACATGGGTTTCAAAGAAATCCTGGGCATCGTCGGGCAATTCGAGCGCGTATGAAAGCTCTTGCGCATAATACGCGGCGTCTTCATTGGGCGGCGGCGTGAGGCTAGGCGGCATGGCGAGTGCGCGAAAAATGGCGTGGGTGCGTTTCATGATTCAGGGTTGGAGTATTTCCAGCCATGAGCGGTTTTTCAGGCCATGCATGCCGTTGGTGCAGATATCTTTATAAATGGTGCGGCCATCGATCTCATAGTCACGGCAGGCCAACAGATCGGTGATGTCCTTGTCGGTCAACGGCAGTTCCAGCCTGTGTTCGCTCATGATGAGGATCATGGCTGCGCGCATGTCGTGGCCGTACAGTTCCTGCTTGCGGGCGTAATATGACTGGCTGATGGCGGCGTTATTTTCCGGACCCTTTTTCCAGGCGGCAAGGTGATCAAACAGGGAGGCGAACAGGCCTTTGGGTTCGGGCGAGATGATGAGGGGTCTGGCGGCCCAGGTCTGCAATTCCATGGCGGTGCGGGTGGCGGCGACGCGCGCGATCGTGTCTTCAAAGACCTCTTTATAAGGCTGGAAGTGGCGCACGAGGGTCTGGGCGGGGTAGGGCATGAGCGGAGATTAATGAGGCTTGGGGGGGTTGGTCAAATTTGATAGGGTCGGGCTTATGATCCAGATCGTTACCCGCACGCGCCTGCCGACCAAGCATGGTGATTTCACGATGATCGGCTTTTCGCCGTTTGACGATGGGCTTGAGCATGTCGCGCTGGTGCGCGGCGATATCCGCGATGCCGGGGTTCTGGTGCGCATTCATTCGGAATGCCTGACGGGCGATGTGTTCGGATCGCAGCGCTGTGATTGCGGCGACCAGCTGGACATGGCGATGGAAAAAATCGCGGCGGCGGGGGCAGGCGTTGTTTTATACCTGCGCCAGGAAGGGCGCGGCATTGGCCTGACCAACAAACTGCGCGCCTATGCCTTGCAGGATGGCGGCATGGATACGGTAGAGGCCAACCATGCGCTGGGATTTGCCGATGATGCGCGGGATTTCACGCCCGCCGTGCAGATGCTGCAGGCGCTGGGCGTGAGCTGGACGCGGCTGATGACCAACAACCCGCGCAAATGCGCCACGCTGGAGGCGGCGGGCATTGTTGTCGCGCGGGTGCCGCTGCTGACCTGCGTGCAGGCAAACAATGCGCAGTACCTGCGCACCAAGGCCGAAAAGCTTGGGCATCTGATCGCGGATGTGAAGAAGGCGTCTTAGGCGCGTTTGTAGAAGCGCCAGGTATCGGTGCCGGTTTTTTCTTCTTTGAGAAATTTGTAATTGGCGAAAATGGGCAGGGCGATGCCGCTGCCGAGCAGCAGGTTTGATTCAATCAGGATCAGGTCGTCGACGAGGCGTTCGTCGGTTAGCGACTGCGCGAGCGCGGCGCCGCCTTCGCAGATGACGGACTGAATGCCGTTTTCGAAGAGTTTTTCCATGGCGTCGGGCAGGTCGATGCGGTCTTCCCTGAGGGCGCATTCGATGAGGCGGATGCCGAGGGCTTCGAGCATGGGATCGCTTTCGGAGGTCAGCAGCCAGACGGGCGTTTCGCCAGCCGTCCGGGCGAGTTCGGAGTCGGGGTCGAGGCCGGCCATGGTATCGACGACAACCCGCACCGGTGTTTTTTCGCCGGTGGAAAGTAATTTGGGATTGTCGGTGAGGGCGGTGTTGATGCCGATCATGATCGCATCGTAGTCAGCGCGGGCGGCGCGGACGCGGTCCCAGCTTTGCGGGCAGCTTAAAGGCGTGCGTTCGCCGGGGCGGGCGATGTATCCGTCGCCGGAATGGGCGATTTGCAGCGTGATATGCGGCTTAAAAGCCAAAGGGCTTTTTGGCGGTGAAGACGGCGGTGGCGCCGCAATTATCCATGCACTCGTCGTCGTCGATATTGGTGTCGACATATTCGAGGCCCAGATCAACATCCCACTCGGCCCAGTTGTACCAGATGCCGAGGCCCCAATGGGCGTAGTCTTCGGCGTACCGGGCTTCGTCGTCGATGAACATGAAGCCGAGATTGGCGGTGGCGGTGAGGCCGTATTCGAGCGGGACGGCAACATCGGCGCCGTAATAGAGGCTCATGCCCGATTCATTGATGTATTCGGGGCTGATGCCCCAGGTGAGCGCGCCGTAAAACACATCGAAGTCGTAGCCGAAGCTGGCGATGAATTCGGCGTAGTCGAGATCGTCGCCATCGTCGCCGGGATAGGTGGAGTAATTGAGTTCGGTTTTGACGTCGACGCCGTCGAAATCCATTTTATAGCCGCCGAAGAGAACGGCTTCGACATCGGCGTCGCCGAAATCGACGGTCGAGCCCTTGAGCCCGCCATAGAGGCCGATATTGCTGTTGAGCTGCAGTTTGCCCTGCAGGGCGGGGCCTTCGTCGGACCGGGAAATGCCGCGGTGGCGGTAATCGGATACGCCGGTGACGTCGCCGGAGACGGTGGCGGTATCGTAGCGGGTGTCCGGGCGCGTGTCCTGCGCGAGGGCGGCGGTGGAAACAGTGACCAGGAAAGCGGCCAGAAGAAGACGGCGCATGACAAAAACCCCTCGAGAAAAGAACGAATGTTCTATTTCAGGAAGTAATAGATTCGTAAGGGATTTTAAACCTTAGACTTGCTCATCCAGCGAATGGGCCGTGGGCATGGCGGGGTCGCCCTTGGCGACGCCGACGCGGGCGGGACGCAGCAGGCGGTCGTGGATCACGTAGCCGGGTTCGATGAGCTGGATGATTTCGCCCTGGCGCTTGCCGGGGACATCCGCTTCGAACATCGCTTCGTGGTGGTTGGGGTCGAACTTGCCCGAGGCCGGCGCGACTTTGCGGACGCCGTTTTTCTCGAAGGCGGAGAGCATGACGCGTTCCGTCGCCTCGATGCCGGCGAGAAGGTTTTTGATGGTCTCGTCCGTTTCGCGCTTGTCGGCGGGGACGGCATCGATGGCGCGGCGCAGATTGTCGGCAACGTCGAGCAGGTCGCGGGCGAAACCTGCCACCGCAAATTTCGTCGTATCAATTTGCATTCTTTCGGCGCGTTTGCGAATGTTGTCGGTTTCCGCCATGGCGCGCAGCATGCGGTCGCGCGCTTCTGTCAGCTCGGCCTGCAGGGCGGCGAGCGGCGTCGCGCTGGTATCCGGCGCCGGCTCGGACATGGACGCTTCGGGGAGGACGTTTTCGTCGGGTGTTTGTTCTGGTTCAGCCATGGGACCTTATTTAGTGGTAATGGGTCAGCCTATCAAGCGCGATATAACCTGAGAGGTATAATCGACAATGGGGACGACTTTGCCGTAGTTGAGGCGGGTGGGGCCGATGACGCCGATGGCGCCGACGACTTTCTGCTCGCGGTTGCGGGCGGGCGCCACGACCATGGAGAGGCCGGCGTGTTTGAAAAGGCGGTTTTCCGAGCCGATATAGATGCGCACACCCTGGCCGTCTTCGGCGGCTTCGAGCATGCGGGCCATGGTTTCCTCGCGATCCAGCAGATCCATCAGCTTCTGGATATTTTCGACGTCTTCCATGGCTTTGACGTCTTCGAGCAGTTTGGCGGTGCCGCGCACGAAAAACTGGCCGGATTGCACATCGGCGACGGCGAGGCCCTGTTCGACCACGCGGGCGGAAAGGGCGTCGAGTTCAGAGCGGTGATTTTTGATTTCATCGAGAATGGTTTTACGCGCTTCGTTGATGGTTTTTCCGGCGAGGCGCGTGTTGAGATAATTCGTGGCCGCCATCAGGGAGGCGGCGGGGATGTCGTTGCCGATCTGGATCATGCGGTTTTCGACGTGGCCGTCGGAAAAGACGATGACGGCGAGCGCGCGGCCCTCTGCCATAGGCATAAACTGAATCTGGCGCACAGCGCGGTCCATTTTCGGGGAGGCGACGACGGCGGCGCAGGAAGAAAGGCCGGCGATGAGGCTGCCGGTTTCAGCGAAGAGATTTTCAAGCGTCGGGTTGTCGCGCTGGCTCAGGCCTTCGATGCGCTTTTTGTCGGCGGCTTCGAGGGTGTTCACCTCCATCAGCGCGTCAACGAACAAGCGCAGGCCGCTTTCGGTGGGCAGACGGCCGGCGGAGGTGTGGGGCGCATACAAAAGGCCCAGGTCTTCCAGATCGGCGAGCACGTTGCGGATGGAGGCGGGGGACAGGGCCTGCGTGCCCATAAGCTGGGACAGCGTGCGCGAGCCCACGGGGTCGCCGGTGGTGAGGTACGAGTCCACAACCATCTTGAAAATGCTTAGGGCGCGGTCATTCATGTCGGCGAGCATGTCTCATATGTAGGGTAAGCGCTGATTGCTTGCAAATCCCTGCCGTCACCCCGGCGAAAGCCGGGGTCCAGCTTAGGATTTTGAGATGGATTCCGGCTTTCGCCGGAATGACGGATTGGTGTATGGTCACGTTTCAACCTTTATAGGATCGAATTACATGACCAGACCCTCAGGCCGTTCGGCCGACCAACTCCGCACAATCGAACTTATTACCGGCGTGTCCAAGCACGCGGAAGGGTCATGCCTGGCGAAATTCGGGGATACGCATGTTTTGTGCCTGGCATCGGTGGATGAGAAAACGCCCGGCTGGCTGAAGAACACGGGCAAGGGCTGGGTCACGGCGGAATACGGCATGCTGCCGCGCGCCACCAACCAGCGCACCGACCGCGAGGCGGCCAAGGGCAAGCAATCGGGCCGGACGCAGGAAATTCAACGGCTGATCGGGCGTTCGCTTCGCTCGGTTGTGAAGCTGGAAGCGTTGGGCGAGCGGCAGATCAAGATCGACTGCGATGTTCTGCAGGCCGATGGCGGCACACGCACGGCGGCGATCACGGGCGCCTATGTGGCGATGGTGCAGGCGATCGCGCATTTGAAGCGCATGAACGTGATTGCGGTGGAACCGATCATCGACAGCGTGTCGGCCATTTCGGTCGGGATTTATCAGGGCCAGCCGGCGCTGGACCTGGATTACGTGGAAGATTCCGCCGCCGATACGGATGCGAATTTCGTAATCACGGGTGCCGGCAAGATCGTGGAAGTGCAGGGCACGGCAGAAAAAGAACCGTTCACCGAAGACGATCTGATGCTGCTGCTGAAGATGGCCAAAAAAGGCTGCGCGGAACTGACCATCAAGCAGACCGAGGCACTGAAGAAGTAATGTTCGACGTTTTCAAAAAGAAATCGAAGATCCGAAAATTCGATGGCGACACGCTTGTGGTGGCGACCCACAACACGGGCAAGCTGGAAGAGTTCCGCGTCATGCTGGATGGCAAGGTGCAAAAGCTGCTGTCATCGGGCGAGCTGGATTTGCCGGAACCGGTTGAGGACGGCGCGACGTTTTTAGACAATGCAAAAATTAAAGCGCTGGCCGGCGCGAAAGCGTCGGGCCTGCCGTGCCTGGCGGATGACAGCGGGTTGTGCGTCGATGCTTTGGGCGGCAACCCCGGTATTTATTCGGCGCGATGGGGCGGGCAGGAAAAAGATTTCAACAAGGCGATGAACCTGGTGAACGAGCGCATGGGCGACAACCCCGACCGTTCGGCGCATTTCATGGCGGTGCTGGTGCTGGCGTGGCCGGACGGGCATTTTGAATATGCGGAAGGCAAGGTCGACGGCACGATCGTCTGGCCGCCGCGCGGCGCGCATGGCCATGGCTATGATCCAGTGTTCATGCCCAAGGGCGAAACACGGACCTATGCCGAGATGACCATGGGGGAGAAAAACGCGTACTCGCACCGCGGACGCGCTTTGAAAGCTTTAGCGGAAAAAGTTTTTTAACCGGGATAAGCGCCGCGCAGAATATCGTGCTTGAGTTTGCTGTTGGGTGTTTTGGGACGCTTGTGGCCGGCATACACGCCCCAGCTATGGGCAATATTCTGCTGGGTCACCGGTTTCAGCGGCGTCATGAACGGGCGCGTGACGGCCTGTTTAAAGCTGTGTCTTACGGGACGAAGCGGGATCAGGAGAAATGCCGGTATCTCTCCGTCAAAGGCCTTGCATGTAAAGCGGATGCCCATCTTTACCCTCTCTCTTAGAAGCCTGGCACGTTGCCGCCTTTGATGCGTGCGGCGAAATTGCTGTTGTTGTTGCGGCGGCTGAAATTCCGGGGCCGGTGGTATTGCGTCCGTTGCTGGCGCGGGGTGGCTTCGGGCAGCGGCGCGACTGTTTCGGGCTGCGGGGTTTTGTTCTTTTTCGAGGTGTTGATGAGCAGGCGCGATGTGACCAGCAGGTTGTAGATTTCGCGCACGGTGTCGGCGGAACGGCGGGTCAGGTTTATCGATGCAAAGGTCGCGTTATTGCCGGGGAGACCATGCGTCGGGGTGAAATTGATGCGCGTGTCCTTGACCTTGCTGCCGCGCCATTTCATGGACAGGTCGCCGGCGATCCAGATTTCGGGCGTGGTGCCGCGGGCATGATGCTTGGGTTTCGGACGCAGGCGCAGGTTGAGGCGCGGCTTGACCTTGCCTTCCTTGTCGGCGTTGAACGTGGGTTCCATTTCGACGTTATCAAAGAGATGGGGTGTGCGGTCGCGGAAGATTTTTTCCAGGTCGCCGATGCGCTTGTTGATGAACTTGATGTGCATGGGTTCGAAATCGGTCACCGTTTCGCGGGGGCCAGGCGCATTTTTCTTTGAACGCATTTTCTGACGCGCGTTGTTGCTGTCTTTTTTCGCTTCAGGGTCGCGCAGTTTCACGCGGCCTTCATCGACGAAGGAGACAAGTTTGAATGTGCGCGAGAGATCACGCGCGGGCAGATGGTCTTTCAGCAGCGCGAAAATCTGGCGGCCGCTAAACGTGCCGCGGCGGTGCATGTGCACTTCATGTGCCTGAGGATCATTGATATTCGGAACGTAGAGGACGAAGCGTTTGCCGTGGTTCCAATAGAGATTGAAATCGGCATCGAGCGTGTAGACATGACGAACGCCATGTTTGGTTGTTTTCTTTTCGACGACTTCGATTTTGACCTCGCGGTCGAGCGGGTCGATCTGCATCGAGACGCTGAGGGCGGGGTTATGTTCGCGCACCAGATGGGAAAGCGAGCGCATCATGCGGACGGCGCGTTTTTCCATGTATTCTTTTTGACGCGCGGTAATGGAATTCGACATTGGTGTGACCGTCCCTGAGCTGCATTTTATGTATTTATGCAAATAGTTAGGACAAGTCTTACGGGAAAATCAATTTTTATATGCGGCTGTTTTCACAAGAAAAATGACGCGGGCCTGTTTGAGGGCCCGCGTCATGGTGAAATTCTCAAGACTGATCAGGCGAAGCGGGCGTCGCGGGATGGGGCGCGGCGGCCGGTTTTGAGGCCGGCGGTCATGACATCCCACATGGATCTACGCTTGGGCTGGCCGGCTTGCTGGCCCGGCTTGCCGCATTTTTTGAACATGTGCGACAGGTCGAGATGATCGACGGGTTGTGGGTCTACCGTTTCAACCGGTGTGGCTTTGAGTTCGATGTGGAAAGGTTTGAGCGGCATGCGTTCACGCAGTTCCACGAAGGTGGCGCCGTATTGATGGGCGAGGGCGGCCCTGGTTTTTTCCGGGCCATGATAGGCTTCGCCGCGCGAGGCAACGCCGACTTTAAAGCCGGCATCTTTGAAATCGATGGTCACGTCGTGGAGGCCGGCCTGGAATTGCTGGATGAGCACGGCGCCGTCGTAAGCGATGGTGTGACCGAACGGATTGCGGTGAACAAGGCGCACAGCCCATTCGCGGGACGGCAGCTCAAGGCGTTCGATTTCGAAGGTTTCGCCCGTGGCGGCTTTGAGGCCGAGCGCGTATTCGAGGTCGGTGATGCGCTGGATCGCGTGGTGCTGGACTTCGGTCAGGTATTTCGGATCAAAGCTGTCTGCGTACATGTTGTTGAACTCCAAGCCCGTTCTGTGGTTCCTAGGGGCATATTGATAGCAAGATTAAGTGATTATGTCAAATATTAATCCCATCGCCCTTTATGTGCACTGGCCATTTTGCAAGGCCAAGTGCCCGTATTGCGACTTCAACAGCCATGTCCGCGAGGGGGTGGACCAGGACCGCTGGAAAGGGACGCTTCTGTCGGAATTGCGCCATGTGGCGGCGCTGACCGGCCCCCGGCTCGTGACTTCGGTCTTTTTCGGCGGCGGGACGCCCAGCCTGATGGATGCGGGGACGGTCGCCGCCATTCTCGAGGAAGCCGGGCGGTTATGGGGGCTGGATGCCCAATGCGAGATTACACTGGAAGCGAACCCGACCTCGGTGGAAGCCGGGAAGTTCAGGGATTTCAGGGCGGCCGGGATCAACCGGGTTTCCATCGGGGTGCAAAGCCTGCGGGACGCCGATCTGAAGGCTTTGGGCCGGCAGCATTCGGTGGCGGAGGCCAAAGAGGCGGTTGCCCTGGCTGCCCAGACCTTCGAGCGGTATTCCTTCGACCTGATCTATGCAAGGCCGGACCAGACACCCGGCCAGTGGGAGGTTGAGCTGCAGGAGGCCATGGAGATGATGGGCGATCACCTGTCGGTGTACCAGCTGACCATCGAGCCCAATACGCAGTTTTTCACGCTTTACCAGTCGAAAAGACTTCAAGTACCAAATGAAGAAGATTCTGCAAGCTTTTATGAAATAACACAAAATATGCTTGGTGAAGCGGGGATGCCCGCGTATGAGGTTTCCAATCATGCACGGCCAGGGCAGGAGAGCCGCCACAACCTGACATACTGGCGATATGGCGAATATGCCGGGATTGGGCCGGGTGCGCATGGGCGGATTCAGACCAGCGCTGGTCTGGTCGCCACTCGGACGCACCGGGCGCCGGAAGAGTGGCTAAACAGGGTTGACCGCGACGGGCACGGATATCACCCGTTCGAGGTCATCGACGAGCGGGCCCGGTTTGAAGAGCGGTTGATGATGGGGTTGCGGCTGAGCGAAGGCGTGGCGCTGGAGGGGCTAAACCCTGCCTGGCTGAACCAGCCCAAGATCGCCATGCTGAAAGCCGAAGGGCTGTTGATGCCATCCGACGCGCGGCTGATCCCGACCCATGCGGGGCGGCTGGTGTTGACGTCCCTTAACGGGGCGCTGCTGGCTTGATCGTCATTCCGGCTTCCGCCGGAATGACATTTATCTTCCTTTGCCGAGCGCGCCCATGACGCCACCGAGCTGACCGCCTCCAAGCGCACCCGACAGCGCCGACATGTCGGCGCCATTGAGCGTCATTTTACCGGCCGGGGTGATCTGGAGGGCGAAGTCTTTCGTCGGGCGGCCGGCTGAATCCGTGCCGTCCTTGCCGGTGAGCTGCACGATGGCGAGGGTTGCGACCAGTTGCTGCGGAATGGATTCCACGCCGAGCACGCGGGCGGCATCGGGGGTGGCGAGCCAGGAATTGAGTTCCTGAACGCCGCGGACTTTCACGTTCATGTCACCCGTAGCGCCGAGCGGCGAGGTGGTGGAGGCCACGACATTGCCATTGGCATCGACGCCGTAAGCGGGCGCATCGAGCATGAGGTTTTCGATTTTGATGTCGGACCCGGCATCGGCCAGGACCTTCATGTACGAGCCGCCTTCGCCGACACGCACGAGATTTTCGAGCGGCAGTTTTTTACCGGCGCCTTTGAAGGCGACGCGCGAGGGCACGTAACGCTGGGCTGCGGGATCATCGAGGGCGACGCCATCCATGCCCAGAGTCCAGACGGCATCGGCGGCCTTGCTGCGCAGGTTGGAGAGGGTGGCCTGCAGCGAGGCCGATTTGAGCGTGCCGTTGCGCGCGCCCTGGAAGGCGACGTTATCGGCGACGACGGTGACATCGGCGGCATTGGCGTAGCGGGTGAGGAAATCTGCGATCACGGACTGCGCGGCGGAGAGGCCCATGGAACTGCCGCTGCTGTTGGGCTGGGCATTGAAATCAAGCTCGCGCACGTCGGTGCGGATGCGCAGATTGCCGGCCTGGTAGGAACCGACGCCGTCTTTATGCGAGACATTGGACAGCACGGCTTCGGACGGGCCCTGCCAGAATTTGCCGTTCTGCGTGAGTTTCGAGGTGAGGGTGAGCGAAGGGATCGACATATCGATGCCTTGCGCATTGTTGACGAGGCGCACGTTTTTGTACGAGCCGTTCATTTCGACGAAGGTGGAGACCTTCATGTTCCAGAGGCCGTTCATGGTCTGCGAGCCGAAGGACAGGCTGCCGACATTGTTGCCGGACGCATCCGCATCGATCATCGGGGTGGGCAGGGCGACGGCGACTTTGAAAACGTCGGGATCCTCGGTGGGGATGGCGTTGATGGCGACCATGCCGACGGTGCGGGTGATGCCGGCGGGCATTTTGAGCGTGATGTTGGGCGAGGTGACGGCGTAATAGGTGCCGGCGGGCTCAACCATGAGGTCGCCAGCGCGTTCCATGGTGATGCCCGATTTCTGCATGGAGGCGGCCATCTGGTCGATCGCCTGCTGGAAGCGGGGCTTCAGGGCGGTGGCGCCTGCCTCGTCAATCGCGGGGGCGGCGAAGGCCGGGAAAGACAGCAGGGTGGCGAAAACAAGGGTGAGCAGGGCGCGCATGGGTATTCCTTTCGAAGAGTGATTTATCATCCAAGGGTGTGGCATTCCAGTGGCTGAACGAAGAAAAGGCTGTACCCGGGAACCCGGAACGCAGGAAAGCGTTGATAGTGATGTGAGCATCCGTTCGCTGCCCGCTTTCGAATAACCGCAGTTGCATGCGGCTTCCAACGCTTTTATAGTCCCTCCCGATGACTGACATGCCGCAAGCCCCCGATGCCCAACCCGTCCCTGCGCCCGCCCCGACACAGGGTGGCCGTTATTCCCTGACCGACGGGGGCGAGATTTTCTTCCAGAAAGATGCGAGCAACCCGCTGCCGGGTGAATTTTTCACCAAGATCGTGCAGGGGCCCGGTATTCTGCAGCCCAAGGCTGCGGATGCGAAAGCGCAGGAGTGGCTGGATATTCATGTGCGTTCAACCTTAGAGCCGTTGTTCCTGCTCAAGAGCGAGGGCGAAGGCGCACTGGCTGGTGCTGCCGCAGAAATCGGCAACCGCCTTTACGAGCATCTTGGCGTTATTCACCGGTCCGATCTTGAAGACCAGATTTTGCACCTCGATCCGGACTCCCGCAAAACATTGCGTTCCAAGGGCGTGCGCCTCGGGCCGGTGCTGGCGTTCTTGCCGGCGCTGGTGAAACCGGCGGCGATTAAAATGCGCGCCATGCTGTGGGGTTTGTGGAACGGCAAGCCATTGCCGGTGACGCGCCCCGCCGACGGCCGCGTTTCGGACGTGATTGATCCTGAGAATGTGGATCGCAATTTTTACCGCATGATCGGGTACCCGGTGTTCGGGCCCCGCGCGATCCGCATAGACATGCTGGACCGCGTGGTGACGGATTTGTACGACAGCGCGCAGGACGGCGTGTTCGAAGCGAAGAATAAATATGCCGAGTGGCTGGGCTGCAATCTCGAGGGGCTTTATTCGATCCTGGAATCGATGGGGCATCGCAAGCTGAAGGAAGCGGCTGCCGCAGAACCGGTTGCGGTTGTTGATGCCGAAGCGCCTGCACCGACGGAAGCGGCTGTCATTGAAGCGCCGCTGCCCGCCGACGTATCGGTGGAAGTCGCCGCGGTTGTCGCGACGGCGAAAGCGCCGGCGCCGGTTGTGAAATTCATGCTCAAAAAGGGCAAGATGTCGGAACGCCCCGGTGGTTCAAGAGCGGGTGGCAACCGCCCGCCGCGCCAGCAAAAGCCGCAACGCGCGGACGGCAACGCCGACAAGCCGCGCAGCGAGAACCGCGCCGCGTTCGATCCGAACAAGCCGCAGTTCAAGAAAGATAAAAAGCGCGACGAAGGCGGCGAGCGCCCGCGCAAATCGTTTGATCGCGACAAAGGCCGCCGCGAGCGCGATGACCGCGACGCCAAACCGCGCAAGGGTGAGCGGGACGACAATGTCGGGCGCGTTTACACGTTCGAGGGCAAAAAAGATCCGAACGACGACGGCAATCCGTTCGCGATTTTGAAGAACCTGAAAAAGTAAGATCTGCCTTCAGTTTTCCTTTTTTAAAAAGTGGCGCGGATGAAGCCGGTTCGGTTATGGTCCGGCCATGATTTCACGCCGCGCCCATTCTCCATCCGTCCGCCCGCACCTTGCTTTTCCGTCGGTCACGCCGCGCATGATTTTGCGCCCGCTCGAGCAAAACGATGCGCCGCAGGTTGCGCGGCTGGTGGGCGAACTGGCCGGATGGAATTTTCCGCAAGATTTTCTGGAGAAGGAAGCGCGCGGCTATCTGGCTCATACCGCGACCATGGGCGAGACGGTTGTCGGCCTGTTCGATATGCGCGGGCCTTTGCTGGGGCGCATCAGCCTGAGTGAAGAGCACAACGAGCCCGGGGAATGGCATATCGGTTATTACCTGCTGAGAGAGGCCCGCAAGCAGGGCTATATGGGCGAAGCCATTCTGGGGCTGAAGGGTGTTTTCAAACGCGCCAATGCGACGGCCTTCCAGGCCAGTGCCGAGATCAAGAACAGGGATTCGATCAGGGTTCTCGAAAAGGCCGGGTTCAGACAATCCAGACCGTCTGACGGCACGCATCTCTATTTCAAAATGAAGCTGTAAGCGCCTATCAAGCCTGCTTTGCCGTCTCGATGAGGTGCGCTTCGTGGGTGCGCTGCTGGTCGACGATGTGGCGGGCGGCGTCTTCGGGGACGCCGATATGGGTCAGCAGGGCCTGGGCCACGTGCAAGCTGCCTTCGATCACATCGGGAATCGTGGACGTTGCGCCGAGGCGGTAGAGATCGGCCGCGTGTTTCGCATCGCGCGCGCGGGCGACGATGAGAATGCCCGGCTTCACATTGCGCACGGCCTGAACGACGGCGAGCGCGTCCTGCGCGTTATCGATGAGAACGGCAACGGCGATGGCGCGGTGCAGGCCGGCCTTGACCAGCGTGTCGATATTTTTGGCATCGCCCAGAAGCACGGGGGTTTTGCAGGTTTTATCTTTCACGTCGACCGGTTCGCGCTCAATGGCGACGGACTGGATCTGCTGCTGGTTGAGCACTTCGCTGAGCAACTGACCCATGCGGCCGTAGCCGGCCATGATGACGTGGCTGTCGATGGCGTCGATCATGTTGCTGTAGGGGCCGTAGGCGGGCTGGTCGCGGCCGTCATGCGCCAGGCGGATGCGGTAGGCGATATGCGCAAAGAGCGGCGTGACCATCATGGAGAGCGAGGTGACGATGAGCATGAATTGCTCGGTCGCGTGCGGGATCATGTTCATAGAACTGGCCATGGCGAGCACGACGAAGGCGAATTCCCCCGCCTGGCCGAGCAGCAGGCCAACTTCGATGGCGCGGCCATGGCTGACGCCGAAGGCGCGGGCGGCGGGGTAGATCACGGCGGCCTTGATCAGAAACAGGCCGACGACGGAAGCGGGGATGAGCACGGGATTTTCCAGCACTTCGCGCATATCGACATTCATGCCGACCGACATGAAGAAGAGGCCGAGCAGCAGACCCTTGAAGGGCTCGATGGTGATTTCGATGTCGTGGCGGTATTCGGTTTCGGCCAGCAGCAGCCCGGCCAGGAATGCGCCCAGCGCCATGGACATGCCGGCATGTTCGGACGCGGCCGCGATGCCGATGACCGCGAGCAGGGTCGCGGCCATGAACAATTCCTTGTTGTGCGACTTGCCGACCATGTGGAACAGCGGGCGGAAAGCAATGCGGCCCACGAAAATGATGAGACCGATGGCGAGCGCGGCCGAGCCAACCGCCTTGCCGAGGTTGAGCAAAATATCAGCGGGGCTGAGGCCGCCGCCATTGCTCATGCCCATGAAGCCGATGACGAAAAGAATGAGAACAACGCTTAAATCCTGGAAGAGCAGGATGGCGAAACTTTTGCGCCCCACCGTCGAGCCGAGGCGTTTCTGCTCGGTGAGCAGCTGCATGACGATGGCGGTGGAGGAGAGGGCGAAGCCAAGACCGAGAATGACCGATGCTTCCGGCGCGTTGCCGAACGCCCAGGCGATGGTGCCGATGACGAGGGCAGAGAGAATGACCTGCATGGCGCCGAGGCCGAAGACCATTTTACGCATGCTCGACAGACGTTCGAAGGAGAGTTCGAGCCCGATCATGAAGAGCAGGAAGACGATGCCCATCTCGGCCAGCGCGTGAACGCCTTCCCCTTCGGTGATGACAATTTCCGCGGCGGGGGGCCAGACGGTGGCGAGCTGACCCGCGACATGGGGGCCGAGCAGGAATCCGGCGATCAGAAAGCCCAGGACCGGGGAGATGCGGAATCTTTGGAAAAGCGGGACCAGAATGCCCGCAGCGGCCAGAAAGACGAGGATTTCACGAAGATGGGGGATGCTTGATTCCATGAGCGGATTTTAACATGCAGCCCCAGATATTCGCGGGTTAATTATTTGACATAATAGCAATATTTAAAGTAAGGTCGGGCGACTTCAAGCATTTTTGAAAAGAGCTTTTCATGAGCACGATTTACACAAGCCCGTCTGCCTATGCGCCCAGCGTGGCATTCAATCTGTCGCCGGGCCGCGCGGTGATCGCGGAAACGAGTTCGCTGCTTTACAAGGACGCGCATATTTCCCTGCGCCCGTTCGGCGTCAATGAAGCCAATGCGCACGGGCGCGGCTGGCTGCGTGCGGCGGCGTCTCAATCGTTTTCAGGCAGCCTGGTATCGGTTGAATATAAAAACACAGCGCGGGACCGGGTCGGCCGCCTGGTCTTGCAGCCGAACGGCGGCGGGACCGTCCTGCGCCTGTCGCTTGATGCGTTCCCGGGCGTGATCGCGCTGCAAAATTCTTTCATGGCCGCGACGACGCCCGTGCGTTTCGAAACGAAATGGACGGTTAAGAACCCGATCAAGATGTGGCTGGGCGAACAGGAAAGCTTCATGCAGCAGATTTCCCTGCCGGAAAACAGCACCCGCGGTCATTCGCTGTTTCTGGAAGTGCCGCAAGGCCGCGTGCTGGAGAAGAAGCTGCGCACGGGCGAGGCCATCGATGTGCATCACGCGGCTTTTGTCGGCATGACGCCCAGCGTGACGATGGACCTGGAAAAAGTGCCGTCTTTGCGCGCGCGCTGGTTCAGCAATGAAACGCGCTATTTCACGCGCGTGAAGGGGCCGGGCACGGTGTGGCTGGCGTCGAAGACTGTTTCTTATGCCGGGAAGCCATCTGAAGCCGAATATGCCGGGCTTGTCTACGACATGTGAGCCCGTTTTGCCGGTGAAATAAAAAGCCCCTTTGCAGGGGCTTTTGTTTTATGAGGCCTCGGCCTTTTTGCTCATGCGCTTGCGCATGTTGGGGTCGAGCCAGCGTTTGCGCAGGCGGATCGATTTGGGCGTCACTTCGACCAGTTCATCGTCGTTGATGTAGGCGATGGCCTTTTCGAGCGTCATGATGATCGGCGGGGTCAGGCGGACCGCTTCATCCGAGCCGGAGGCGCGCATGTTGGTCAGCTTCTTGCCTTCGAGCACGTTGACGTCGAGATCGTTGTCTTTCGAATGCTGGCCGATCACCATGCCTTCGTAAACCGGCACGCCCGGCTGGATGAGCATCGGACCGCGGTCTTCGAGTTTCCACATCGCGTAAGCGACAGCTTCGCCCTTGCCGGTCGAGATCAGCACGCCGGTGTGGCGGGTCGGGATCGGGCCTTTGTGCGGGGCGTAGGAATGGAAGATGCGGTTCATCATGCCGGTGCCGCGCGTGGAGGAGAGGAATTCCGACTGGTAACCAATCAGGCCACGCGACGGGGCCAGGAATTTGAGGCGGACTTTGCCTGCGCCCGACGGGCGCATGTCGATGAGTTCGCCTTTGCGTTCGGAGATCTTGTTGACGACTGTGCCGGAGAATTCCTCGTCGACATCGACCTGGACTTCTTCGATCGGTTCCATTTTCTGGCCGTCGACATCCTTGAAGAGGACGCGCGGACGGGAAATGGTGAGCTCGTAGCCTTCGCGGCGCATCTGTTCGATGAGAACGCCGAGCTGGAGTTCGCCACGGCCGGCGACTTCGCAGGCGTCTTTTTCATCGGATTCACGCACGCGGATGGCGACATTGCCTTCGGCTTCCTGGAAGAGGCGGTCGCGAATGGCGCGGCCCGTCACCTTGGTGCCTTCGGTGCCGGCGAGGGGCGAGTCATTGACCGAGAAGGTGATGGCGATGGTCGGCGGATCGATCGGGTTGGCGGGGATCGGTTCCATGACGGCGGGATCGCAAAGCGTGTCGGCGACGGTGGCCTTGGTCATGCCGGCGATGGAGATAATGTCGCCTGCGGAGGCTTCCTCGGTCGGGACGCGTTCCAGGCCACGGAAGGTGAGAATTTTGGTGATACGGCCCTGTTCGATGATTTTGCCGTCGCGGTCCATCGCCTTGAAGGGGGCGTTGACCTTGATTTTGCCGGTCTGGACGCGGCCGGTGAGGACGCGGCCGAGCCACGGGTCGGAGGACAGGATGGTCGCCAGCAGCGAGAAGGGCGCGTCGAGGTCGACCTTGGGTTGCGGAACGTGATTGACGATGAGCTCGAAGAGCGGGGTGAGGTCCTTGCGCTCGTCTTCCAGGTCTTTGACAGCCCAGCCGCTGCGGCCGGAGGCGAAGAGCATCGGGAAGTCGAGCTGTTCGGGGGTTGCGTCCAGCGCGGCGAACAGGTCGAAGATTTCATCGTGCACGGTGTGCGGGCGGGCGTCGGGACGGTCGACCTTGTTGACGACGACGATGGGGCGCAGGCCTTTGGCGAGCGCTTTGCCGAGCACGAATTTGGTTTGCGGCAGAACGGATTCAGCAGAGTCGACCAGCAGGACGACGCCGTCGACCATGCCCATGATGCGTTCGACTTCGCCGCCGAAATCGGCGTGGCCGGGGGTGTCGACGATGTTGATGCGGTTGTCCTGCCAGAGAATGGACGTGACCTTGGCGAGAATGGTGATGCCGCGTTCTTTTTCGAGGTCGTTGCTATCCATCGCGCGTTCGGCGACCTGCTGGTTCTCGTGGAAGGAACCGGCCTGTTTGAGCAACTGGTCGACGAGGGTGGTTTTACCATGGTCAACGTGGGCGATGATGGCGATGTTACGAAGCGACATAAAACAGCGAATCCTGAAAAGCGTTAAAAGTTGCGCTCTTATGCCTGTTTCGCTGCTGCAATGCCAGAAAAATCAGCGTTTTGCCGCCTTATGACGCATGGAAGCTCAAAAAGCCCATTTTAATCCGGCCTTGAAGCCGTGATCCTGGCCTTCCTGCGACAGGGTGCCGGTGTAACCGGCGTAAGCGTTACCGCCGCCTGCGAGGCCGGTGTTGACCCCTAAACCCACGACGGCCGCATCGCGGACCGTGTCGAGGCCGGAGGAGTCGAAGCTGGTGGCACCGGCGGCAAAGCGCATGGAAGCCGTGTTGCCGATGTCGCCGTAGGTATGCTGCCAGCCGAGGGACCCGGAGAGGTTGAGGCCGCCCATGGATTTGCCGGTGCGCAGGCCGATGGTGGTGGAGGGGTTGGTTTTGCTGTCGCTCTCGATGCTCAGTTCTGCGCCTGCGCCGTTTGTTTCGGTGTAGCCTTTGGTGCGGTTGTGGCTGAGGCTTAGGTTTGCGTAGGGCTGGAGGGCGATGGTTTCCAGCTCGAAGGATTTTGCCGCTTCGATAAAGACGTTGGCGGACTGGCCGCTGGTGTCGCCTTTGGGGGCCGAGTCAAAGCCGGGGAAGACCACATAGCGCTGGGTATTGATGTCGTGGTAGCCGAGGGTGGCGCCGGTGCTGATGGTCCAGTTGTTGGACAAGGGGCGCGAGGCGTAGGCACCGATATGGTAGCTGTTGATGTCGGCGCTGGCGTTGACCGCGTCGGTTTCGATTTCGCCGCGTTGATAGCTGGCGTAGAGGCCAAAGAGGTCGCCGTTATCCTGCGGCAGGTCGAGGCCGCCGACGAAGCCATAGCTGTGCGTGTCGTTGCCGGGGGTTGATCCGCGGGATTCATTGCTGCCGAAATTGCCGGTGGCTTCGAGCCACCAGTTGTTGCGGACGCTTGGTTCGAGAAGGGCGGCGACATAGGTGCCCGGGTCGGTCATGGCCATCATGTTGGCGTTGCCGCTGGAAGCGGTCTGAATATTTTGCATGTGGCCGTGGGAGATGTTGCTGACGACCGAAGATGCCTGCGATGTGAAGCTGCCGAGGCTGGCGGGGGCGCCGCCGGCGGAGAGTTGGGTGACGGCGGTTTGGGTTTGTTCGGTAGTGAGATTCATGAGCGCGTCATAGACGGCATTGCCGGCACCGAGATTGTCCAGCGCGGGGGCTGCAGGATTATTCACGACCTGCGCGATGTCGAGTGTGTTGCGGGTCAGGGTAATGTCGAGGGAGGTGCCGGTGTTGGTTTGTTCGGCATCAAGGAAGGCGAGGGAGTTATTGATGGTGCCGAAGGTGCCGGTGATGGAATGGCCGGTGATGAAGGAATAGGTTTGAGTGGGCGCGTAGCTGCCCGCGAAACCGTATAAGTTCAAGGTGGCGTCGTCATCAATGGTGACAGTGCCAGTGGCAACCAAGGCGTCGTTGAATCCGGGGATATAGCGGGCGTTCAAGGTGGCGCCGGCGTCGAGGACGACATCGCCGTCGACGGTAAGGGCAGCGAGTGCATCGTATCCCGCGAACAGGCCGCCGCCGTTATTAACGGTAACATTGCCGATGATGGTGCTGTCGCCGCCGAGCGAGCCCGTGTCGTTGACGGTAATATCGCTGGTGATGTCGGTGATGAGGTCGAGGCGGCCTACGTTGATGGTGGTGGTGCCGGACCAGCCGGACACACCGTCAGTGATAAGCAAATCGCCTCCGCCCGATTTGATGAGCTGCGTGTTGCTGCCGGTGAGTGTGCCAGCGAATGTGCCGTTGGAGGCCTGAAAAAATTCGATACTGGTGCCAGAGGCCATGCCGATATTGCCGGTGAGGGTGTTGGTCGTGCCACGCAACCCCCCCGCGTTGAGGTTGATGCCTGTGGAGGTGTTGTGATTTGCGCCCATGGCCAGTGTGCCTGCGCCATCTTTGTTCCACTGGCCGCCGCTGATGGTGTCGCCGGCAATCTGGCCGGTGGCGCCGGAGGCGACGGAAATCGTTGCACCTGTTGCCAGGGCCGCGTCGCCCCGGATGATGCCACTGCTGGAAAATACGAAGGTTGAGGTGCCGTCGATGTCGAGCAAGATGGAATTACGCGCGACGTTACCGCTTCCGCTTAAAACCGCGCCGTTGCGTAAAGTGAGCGCGCCAAAGAACGTTTGCGCGCCCGCGATTGCGGCCGTGTGGCCGTTGACGAGAATGCCGCCATCGGGAGGAAAGCCGGGACCAGCAGGTATAAGACCTTGCGTGTTAGTATTGTATGTGCCGCCGAGCAATTCGATTTGCGCGTCTGGTGAGAAAATGGTCGCGGCGTCGACAATCTGGCCGCCGTTCATGGCGAGAATGCCCTGATGCACGAAAACAGCGTCCGCGATGAAACCCGGCGGGATGTCGTAGGTCTGCACGCCGGTCCATTCGAGGCGGCCGAGGCCGAATTTCGCCAGCTGCATGTCGTTGGTGGTGGTGTGCATGTCGCCGGTCCACACGCCGTCGAAGCCGTTGGTGTCGAAGCTGAGACCTTCCGTGGTGGATGTGCTTTCAAAATTGTTGGCGAACGACACGCCGCTGGAGACAAATTTAAAAATGCCATTACCAGTAATTGTCGCGGTGCCGAGGGTTGTGGCGTTGTCCATGCGCATGGTTGTGGAATCCTGCAGGGCCAATGTGCCGGTCCAGCCATTGTTCGCGCCGCCGAATTTGATATCAGCGGATGACAGGCGAACCGTGCCGGCGCCGGTAATTGCGCCGTTATAATCGAATGTGACCGCCTCGAACTGCATGGTCGCACCGGAACTGATGTTCGCGTTGCCCTGGAAGGTGCTGCCGGCGCTGAGTGTGCCGGAGATGATATTGTAATTGCCGGTGGTGGACAGGGCAGTGCTTGTGCCCGTGCAATCGTAGTTGCTGCCACCGGTGTTGACGCAGGCGGCGAGGGCTGGGGTGGCATACACCAGGAGACCGGCGAGGGCAGTCGTCACAAAAAGCGTTTTTTTCATCGTTATCTAAAAATCCCTGTTCTTGCGCAGAATATGCAGGGATTTTGTTAGGTACGATAGAAATTTAAGACCGCTTTATAAAAATGGCTTTATATTTTGGCAGGGGCCAATTTCGGCTTGTTCGGTATGACCACGCAGCCGTATTTATCCAGTGCTTTGATGACTTCGGGCTGTTCGGCCAGGTTAAAGACGCGGTGGTATTTATCCGGTTTTTTATAATCGATATCGACTTTCCGGAAGTCGCCGCAGGTTTTTGGGACGGAAGCACCGGTGTACATGGCGAAGGTTTTCGCCTTCTGGTCTACGCCCATATTCGCCACTTTTTTCAAATTGATGGTGAAGTTGGACGGGTCGTCATTCTGGACTTCCACCTTCACCGGCTGGTGGGCTGTGGACGATACGGTTTTAATGGACGCGGCATGCGCGGGAATGGCGAGGGTCAGGGCCAGTAACGCTGCAATGTAAGGCAATTTTTTCATGGCTTTTCTCCATAAACAGTTTTGATCCCTCTCCAACGGTTGCGGCCTGGAATAGTTCGCATGAAAAAGGCCGCGAAAAGCGGCCCGTTTCATGAAGGAACTAGCTTCAATCTTAAAGGTTGCGATCAGCCGCTTTTGCGACTTCATCAGCGCCTTTTTTAACCATGCCCTTGATGTGGCCCACGCCTTGCTGGGCTTCACCCTTGGCTTCCTGCGCATAGCCTTTCACGGCCATTTTGTCGCTGCCAATTGCTTCACCGGTTTTGTGGCGTGCATGGCCGACGGCTTCGTTGATTGCGCCTGCGGCTTTATCCATTTTGCTACCCATGGTTATTCTCCTTGTATGGGGTTCGGTTATCCAACGCATGGAAAGACCTTAGGTTCCTGCAGGTAATTAACCCTTATACGGTCATTTGTATTGATGAATCCGTCAGTTATGTGCCATACACACCGCCATGTTAAGCATTGCCAATCTTTCCTATAAAATCGGCCCGCGCACGATTATCGAAGATTCCTCCGTCAACCTTCAGGACGGGTGGAAAGTCGGCGTCGTCGGCGTGAATGGCGCCGGCAAATCGACGCTGTTCAAGCTGATCGCCGGAGTCCTGCGCCCTGACGGCGGGCAGATCGGCATGCCCAAGGGCCAGCGCATGGGCTGGGTGCGGCAGGATATTCCCGAAACCGATACCCCTCTGGTGGATCTGGTGCTGGCGGCCAATGAAGAGATGGCGGCGCTGTGGAAACGATCCGAGACTGAAGAAGACCCGAACAAGCTGGCCGATATTTACCAGGCGCTGGCGGATATGGATGCGTACAGCGCGCCGGCCAAAGCCTCGATGCTGCTGACGGGTCTTGGCTTCAAAGAAGAACAACTGACCGAGCCGTTTTCGAGTTTCTCGGGCGGGTGGCGGATGCGCGTGGCGCTGGCGGCGGCGTTGTTCGTCGAACCGGAATTGCTTTTGCTGGACGAGCCGACCAACCACCTGGATCTGGAAGCGATCATGTGGCTGGAAAATTACCTGATGAATTATCCGCATACGCTGCTGATCATTTCGCATGACCGGGACCTCTTAAACAAATGCATCGACCATGTGGTGCATGTCGATAAAGGGCAGCTCACTTTATACGGCGGCAATTACGATACGTTCGAGCGCGAGCGCTCGGCGCGGCTGGGGCTGCAGCAGAAAATGCATGAAAAGCAGACGGCGCAGCGCGAGCATATGCAAGCCTTCGTCGACCGCTTCAAGGCCAAGGCATCGAAAGCCCGCCAGGCGCAGAGCCGGATGAAGGCCCTGGAGAAAATGGACATCGTGGACGCGGTGATCGCGGACCGCGCGGTGCGTTTCACTTTCCCGAACCCGGAGGGCAAAATTCCGTCGCCGATGATTTCGGTGACGGATGCGGATATCGGTTACGTGGAAGGCAACCCGGTTTTGAAACGGGTGCGCGAGAATATCGACCTGGATGACCGCATTGCGCTTCTGGGTGCGAACGGGAACGGCAAATCGACGCTGATGAAGCTGATTGCGGGGCGTCTGGGCGCGATGAAGGGCGAGGTGTTCCGTTCATCCAAGATGCGGATCGGGTATTTCGGCCAGCAGCAGACGGAAGAGCTGGATCTTGAATCCACGCCGTACATGGAAATGCGCGAGATCATGGTCAAATCCATCCCCGACGTGAAAGAGCACAAGGTGCGCGCGGTTCTGGGGTCGTTCGGTTTTGGGCGCGAGATGGCGGATAACAAGATCGGCTCGCTCTCGGGCGGGGAGAAGGCGCGGTTGCTGTTCGCGTTCATGTCGTTCGATGCGCCGCATCTGCTGCTGCTGGATGAACCGACCAACCACCTGGATATCGACGCGCGGGAAGCTTTGGTGCAGGCGCTCAACAATTACGAGGGCGCGATTGTGATCGTCAGCCACGACCCGACGATGGTCGAGCGCGTGGCGGACCGGCTGTGGATTGTGGCGGACGGCAAGGTCGACGGGTTTGACGGCGATCTCGACGATTACCGCCAGTACATCATCGACCGCGCGCGCGACGCCAAGCGCAACGAGCGCAAGAAGGACAAAGCCAAGGGCGAGAAGCCCAAGAAGGACAAGTCGGACAAGCCCAAACGCTCAAGCGGCATGATCGAAGACGAGATCGAGACGCTGACGCTGGAGAAAGAAAAGCTGGAAGCCAAAATGGCGGCGGAATACTCCGACAAAGTGCAGGCGGATTATGACCGTGTTTGCGCGCAGCTAGAGGCAGCGGAACAAGAATTCCTCGCCGCATAAAAAAAGGCCGCTTTCGCGGCCTTTTATTTTAAAATTTCATTTTCGCGCCGAGTGTGAAGCCGTGGTTGCTGTTGTCCGATGACAGCGTGCCATCGTAGCCGGCAAAGCCGGTGACACCGTTACCAAGCTGCGTATCGACATCGATGCCGATCACGGCCGCGTCGCGGGCGATGGGCAGGCCTGTGGACTGGAACGAGGCCGAGCCGCTGGCGAATTGCATCGTGGTATCAGGCTCGACATCGCCGTAGGTGTGTTGCCAGCCGAGTTTGCCGGTCACGTTGAAGCTCTGACCATTCTGGTCGAAGGTTTTGCCAATGCGGGCGCCCAGCGTGCTGGTCGGATTGGTGGTCGTATTATCATCGACGGTTAAATTGGCCGGGCCGCCGTTTTCTTCGGTGAAGCCATTGGTACGGCTGCGCGTGAGCCCGATATTGATGAAAGGGGCCATGGCCATGTCGTAAATCGTCATCTGTTTGCTGAGTTCGGCATAGGCGGTGAGGCTGGTGCCGTTGGTGTCGCCTTCAGGCGAGAAAGTCAGGCCGCCAACCGTGACGTTGCGTTTTGAATCGATGTCGTTGTAGCTGACGCCGACACCGCCGGAAATCATGAAACCACCTTGCAGGTTATGCGCGGCATAGAGACCGACCTGGTAGCTGCCGATGTCGGAATCGCCCTGACTGTTATCGGTTTGCGTGTGGGTATGCACATAACCGGCGTAAGCGCCGAGATAAGTGTTATCGCTGACCGGCTGGTCGAGGCCGCCAATGAAACCGTAATTGCGGGATTTCTGACCCGGCGTGGCGCCATCGTCATCGGTGCGGCCAAGACCGCCGACGGCCTGGCCCCAGATTTCGCCTTTGCCGAATGCGTGACCGCCAGCAGCCGGTTCGAGATAGGCGGCCGTATAAGTGCCGTCAGCGCTTGGGGTGTTGGCACCAACATCAAAGCCAGCGCCGCCAGTCATGAAATTGTTGATGCGGCTGGAAACATTGTTGGTCGCGATCGACATGATCGAGGCAATCGCATTGCTGATCACCGCGTTCTGCTGGCCGGAGAGTTGTTGGATGGCGCTGGCAGCGGCTTCGCTGGTGAGATTGAGGATGGTGTCATACAGGGTGTTGCCCATGCCAAGGCCAGTGACGGCATTGGCTGCGCTGGCGTAGTCGGGAGATACAACGGCAGCGAAGTCAGTATCGTTGCGGTCCATGCGCACCTGGACGGTGCCGGCGTTGTAAATCAACGTCTCGTCAAGGAAGGCGAGGTCGTTGGTGACGGTGCCGAAGGTGCCGGTGATGGCAGATCCGGTCAGGATGGTGTAGGTGCGGGACGGATCGTATGTGCCGGCGCCGCCCAACAAGTTCAGCGTTGCGCCGCTATCGATGGTGATCGCGCCGGTGGCGATGGTGTGATCGCTGTCGGTGGGGCTGAATTCGACGTCGTAGCTTGAGCCGCTGTTGAAGGCGATTGTGCCGGTGACGTTCAGCGTGCCGATGGAGTTACCCGCCGCGAGTGTGCCGCCGCTGTTGAGGACGACGTTGCGGACCGTGCCGGTGCCGCCCAGAATGCCGGTGCCGGAAACGGTGGTGCCGCTGGAGGATGTGGTGGTGCCGTTGACCGCAAGGCGGCCCGCCGTCACGGTCGTTGCGCCGGTGTAATTGGACGCGCCGGTCAATGTCCAGGTGCCGGCGCCGGATTTGGCGAGCGTGCTGAAGCCGTTGAGCGTGGAAATATCGAACGAACCCGTCGTCGCGCCGTTTAGTGTGAGCGCATCGGTGCCTGCGCCGACGATATTGCCGGTGATCGCTGCGCCGGTTGCGAGCGCCAGAGTATTGCTGCCGCCGGTGAAGTGAATTGCATGGGCGCGCGCGCTGCTGCCGCTGAGGCCCGCTGTGACGACGCCGGTTGATCCGATGGTGAGGTCGATATCGCTGCCCGTGATGGCAGCTGCCCCTGCGCCGACTGCGCCGCCGGATGTTGCTGTGCCGCCATTGCCGCCGGTGACCGAACCGGTGAGGGTGACCGCATTATCAGAGCCGAGCGCGAGACCGACGCTGCCATCGGTGCCTGACACGGCTGAGACGCTGGATCCAGAATTGCCGCCTTTGCCGCCGGTAATGGTGCTGCTGATGGTGATGTTGTTGAGAGAGCCGGTGAGCAACAAGCCGATACCGCCTGCGCCGCCTCTGCCTGCAAAGTTGCCGGCGATACCGCCGCCGTTGCCGCCATTGCCGCCGGCGCCGCCGGTGAGATTGTTGGCAATGCTGCCGGTGATCGATGAGCCTGAGAATACCGCGCCGTAACCGCCCGCGCCGCCGCCGCCGCCGCCGGCGGCTATGGCGGCTCATCGAC
>Ga0163155_10000467_pt1 | contig 49855 bp, 41 predicted proteins | sample OliLakLV19SP4G1_FD_148611 | JGI IMG/M metagenome (GOLD analysis project Ga0163155, IMG submission 148611) | Freshwater microbial mat bacterial communities from Lake Vanda, McMurdo Dry Valleys, Antarctica - Oligotrophic Lake LV.19.SP4.G1 | ecosystem: Environmental > Aquatic > Freshwater > Lake >... | reverse complement strand
GGGTTTGGAGGCGGTGGCGGTGGGTTTGGGGGCGGCGGCGGTGGGCGTTCAGGTGGCGGTGGAGCCTCAGGCTCATGGTAGAGGAGAATCTGTAGTGCTCTGGTTTGGTCGTCGAAAAAACGCGCGCTTAGTGGATCGGGAACTGGTGCGGCAAGCGATCATCGCGGCGGAGCTTGGTACCTCCGGGGAGATCCGTGTCTCTTTGGCTCCCTTCTTTTGGGGCAATGTGAGAAAGGCGGCCGAACGTGCCTTCGTCCGCCTCGGAATGACCAACACACGTGATCGCAACGGTATCCTGTTCTTCGTGGTACCATCGCGCCGAGCTTTTGTAGTGCTGGGGGACGCTGGCATTCACGCACGGGTGGGCCAACAGTTTTGGGATGATCTTGCGCGGATCCTAGCCACGCATTTTAAGCATGCTGAGTTTACCGCGGGACTCGTGGCGGCCATATCTCTGGCGGGAGAGCAGCTAGCTAACTACTTTCCCTACCAGCCTGACGCCGACAAGAACGAGCTTCCCAATGAGATGGACGGCTAGACCCCTCCCCCCAGGGAGCCGCCGTTAGCGCTTTTTCGCGGATTTTTTCGATGATTTCTTGGTGTTGGTCTCGACGCCGGGCTTTTTGGCAGTCGGGGCTGCCTTCTCAACCGGGGACTTCGGAGAAGCCTTCTTGGCAGGCGTTTTAGCAGTCGCTTTGTTTGAAGGTGCTGCCTTGGCAGCTTTCTCTGGCGCAGCCTTCGCCGCTTTCTTTGCCGGTGTTTTCTTCACAGGCTTCTCAGCCGGTGGCGGAGGCGCACCTGCCCCGGATTGCCAAACGCCAAGACCGGCCCCGCTCGGATCCATGAAGATCCCGATCGCACCCATGTTACCAATGTCTTGATAAGCCACGATAACGCGAGCGCCACCCTTGGCGGCTTTCGCGATCGTCTTCTTCACGTCGTCAACCTGAACGTAAGGTAACCACGCCGTGGGTTGCTCCGGCATCGACTTCTTCGTCATGCCTCCGCCCGTTCCGGATCCGACGTTGATCATGGTGTAGCCCATTTCAGGCAGATCAGCGAGGTTCCAATCGAAGACTGATTTGTAGAATTTCTTGGCCTTGGCTACGTCATCCGTGCTGAGTTCAATGTGTGCAAATGGATTTGGCATGTTGGGGTTTCCTACCAATTTGAGAGAGAGCCGTTCGCGGCAGGGCCATGCTAGGCTAGCGGAATAGGCGTCGGCTAGATCCTTCCGCGGCCCCCTAGCAGCCCCCTTTAAGAAAGTCCGCCCGTCGCAGTCCGACTCCCAGGTGCGCTTGGGACAGCCTGTCCTCCCCGCACGCGGCGTGGATCGCTCCCTAGTGGGCGCCGGACTGATGGCTTGCAGATGCACCATTTTCGGCGTGCCCACATCCAAGTGCGAAGCAAGCGATGATCGAGACACCCATTAGCCATCGAACTCATAGCACTTGCATCTGCGATTCTCCGATTGACGCTGTCCTCATGGCGCCACGTTGGCCGCTAAGTCTACGCGGGCGCAAAGAGCGAAATTTGCGCCAATTTGAACCTATCATGGACTTTCGACCCATCCGCTCTGCACTCCCCGGCCCACTTGCCTCAATGGATGGGCCAATTTCGGCTCTGGCGGCAGTTTGACAGTTCTGAAAGCCCTTGCGCCGCGCAATCCAGGCCTGATTGTCAGTTCTCAAACCGCCCAGTATGCGGCGTCAGCATGACGATTCATTCTCTCGATGGCCGTTGGTCCTTTCGCTGCCCACACCAGCCCAGGGGCAAAGCTCCGCCTTCGCTCGGACTCGGGCAGCTCATGCCGGCAACCATGCCAGGCACTGTTCACTATGCCCTTCAGAAGCTGGGGAAGATTTCCGATCCTTACCATGCTCGTAACGAGCTCGACGTGCAGTGGATCGATGAACAAGATTGGGAGCTTTCCCGTAGCATTCTAGTGAGTGACGGTGACTGCCAGAGAGCGCGCCAGGAGCTTATCTTTGATGGCCTCGACACCATTGCCACGATTCGCCTCAACGGAAAGAAGGTTGGCCACTCGGTGAACATGTTTCGCCAGGTAGTGTGTGACGTGTCGGGCGTGCTTCGACCGGGCGATAATCAGCTTTCGATCCTCTTTGAAAGCCCCACCGCCTACGCCGCAGCCGAACACAAGCGGCACGGCTCATGCGCCAGCAATCAACAAGACTTCGTTTGGCAAACAGGCGAACGCAGGCAAACCTGTCGCGAATGGATCAGAAAAACTCAGTGCCATTTCGGCTGGGATTGGGGGGTATATCTGGCCACTTCAGGCGTGTGGCAACCCGCTCGCCTCGAATGCTCCGACGCACCCAGAATAGCTTCAACCAAGACCCACCAGACGCACCACGGCCGCCTCGGAGAACCCACTCGGGTAGATCTCGAGATCACCACGTTTCTCGATTCTTCCATCGCACAGCGCGGTCAGCTGAAGGTTCGTTGTGGCGACCAAGAGGTCACCCAAACGGCACGCCTCCGGGCAGGCGAGAATCGCGTGAAGGCCAAGCTCAGCATGGAATCCCCAAAGCTCTGGTGGCCGGCGGGAGAAGGTGAGCAACACCTCTACAAGCTCTCTATTCATTGGCAAGGTGAGAATGGGAGCCAGACGGCTCTCGAGCGCCGGATTGGGCTCCGCACTGTCGAACTCGTGACTGAAGACGATGCCCAAAAGAGCACAGAAGCTGGACAGTCTTTCTTCTTCCGGGTGAATGGTCGAGCGATATTTGCGCGAGGCGCCGATTGGATCCCGGTCGATCAATTCGTGGACCGAGCCCAACCCGCCGTCTACCGGCACCTCCTCGGGAGCATGCGCGAAGCGCACATGAATATGGTGCGGGTGTGGGGCGGCGGGTGGTACGAGCAAGAAATTTTCTACGATCTCTGTGACGAACTCGGCCTGCTCGTCTGGCAAGATTTCATGATGGCGTGCGCGCTTTACCCGGCCCACCAAGCCTTCGTCGACGAGCTTTCGGCAGAAGCCCAATACCAAGTGCGCCGCCTCCACGACCACGCTTGCATCGCGCTTTGGTGCGGCGACAACGAGAACGCTGCGGGCCTCATGGAGTGGTGGGTCAAAAAGCCGAATTTCAAGACCCATTGGGCGAGCTACAAGCGCACACTCACTGCCCTCAGGAAAACCTGTGAGCGCGAAGACACCACGCGCCGTTTCTGGCTATCCAGCCCCTCGAATAACGATTTCGAAGCGCACCCGAACGATCCCAAGCGCGGGAACGTGCACTCCTGGGATGTTTGGCATCGCAAAAAGCCATTCTCGAACTACCTGACCGTGAAGCCCCGTTTCGTTTCCGAGTTTGGTTTTCAGTCTTTCCCTGAACCACGAACGATCCGAAAAGTGGTGCCCGAAGAACACTGCAATCCATCGAGCCGAGTGATGGAACACCATCAACGCTCCAACGAAGGCAATCTGCGCATTACCAACACGATGGCGCGTGAGCTACCGATCCCGAAGGATTTCGATACGTTTTGCTGGGCTTCACAAATCAATCAGGCACTGGCGATCCGAACCGCCGTTGAACACTGGCGCCGCCTGAAGCCTTACTGCATGGGTGCGCTCTTCTGGCAGATCAACGACTTATGGCCAGCGGCGTCTTGGAGTTCCATCGACTACTTCGGACGCTGGAAAGTACTGCAACATGAGGCCGTCCGCTTCTTTGCTCCGCTTTTGGTCTCGCTCCAACCCGAAGACGGCAAGCTCAACGTCTGGCTTACTTCCGATCTGCCAGATGCACTGTCGCTTGCGGGAGAGCTCGTTGTGCTCAGCTGGGCGGGCAAACGGATCACCAAAACAGTGCTCAAGACTCGGCTCCGTCCCCTGGAAAGCTGGAAGCTTGCCAGCATTCCTTTTGACAAGCTGCTGGCCGGAAAAACGGAAGCGCATGAGGTCTGCTGCTTTGTGACGCTCAAAGGTTCCGGCCACATCGCAGCGAACTACACAGCGCTCGTGCCCTGGAAGTGGATCACGCTACCCAAACCAAAGACTAAAACTACCCTGCGCGAACGAAACGGCAAGCTCGAGGCCGTGGTGCAGTGTGAAGCTGTGACGCCATTCTTCCATGCCGAGCTCAACGGAACCGAAGGACATTTTGTTGGCGACTGGCGTGTGTTGCGCCCAGGCACTCATGTTCTGCCCTATGTTTTCCACGACGAACGAGCCACACGAACGCTAACGCTGGCCGCCGCCCGCAAACGCCTGTCCTGCTTCAGCTTCTACGACTTAAGCGCACATCGATCTCGACGGTGCTAGCGCCAGCAGCACTGCAAAAGGTCTCGATGGATCTAGCCCCGCGAGTACTCCAGTCGCTCTCGCAACTCACCGCTCTTTTCGTCCATCTCCGACTCTTCCGCTCTGCGAGCGCCTTCGGTTTGGATGGAGTCTAGACGGGCGCGCAAAGCGCCCCCGTCTAGCATCACTCAGTGCTGATTCGTATCTGAGCCTAAGCTCAGATAGGTCGCACACTGATCGCACATGGGCCCTTTTGGCCCTGACCCTCAGTGAAGGACACTCGCTGTCCCTCTTCTAAATCCTCGAAGCGAGCTCCTTCGAGCGCTGACATGTGAAAGAAAAGATCTTTCCCACTGCCAGTGTCAATGAAACCAAATCCGCGGTCCGTTTTTCTTTTGATTTTACCTTCAGCCACTTTTGCATCGCCTTTGAAAATACGCCGCCGTGTTGCCACCAAAGTGGCAGCAACTAAAGCCGCGTACGTATATCCGGGCACCGTAGCCTGAATTCGTCCTGAGCGTTCCATTCTTTATTCGCAAAAACCGCAGGAGGCGGGCCAGGGTGGCATAAATCCCGGAATACACGCCACTTTACAGGCCGCCCCAAACGCCCGTGGCAAGGGTTCGGCCCGAAAGGAGTGGGTTGCCTACATCCTCATCCCGAGGCTCTATTGCCGGGAGGGGGCTTGGTAGAGTCATGGAATGTAGATTTTCGGCACATCGGTTGCCTGGCCTAGGCGAGAGTTCCCTCCCATGAGTGACTCCCCGAGCCACACCGAATCGGCATTGCGAAAACTCGAAGGGCTCTGGAAAAGAGAACTTGAGGCTGCTCGTCGGGTTGAGCAGGAGCAACGGGTCGCCACGCCGCTCGCCGAGCGAGTGCGCCGCGGCAACGCACTCCAGAAGCTGAAACTTGTGGAGGTGGAGGCCAAGATAGGCGGCCGGGCGCTGCTCTGGTTGCGGCCCAGCCAGCCCAAAGATCTGCAGGCATTCAAGTTGAACGGCGGGGAGCCTGTGTTGTTGTGGCAGGGGCACCCTGATCCCAAGACGGGTGAGCGAGGCACGTTGGTGCGCCGCACTGAGGAGCGCGTTGCCGTGATGGTGAGCGCCAATTACGCTGACTTCATTGAGGAGGGGAACTTCGAACTCGACCGAGAGGCACCTGAGATCACGTTTGAGCGCGGCAGGGCAGCGATCGCGCATTTCTTGACGAGCAGGGATCTGAAGAGCGGACGGGAGGCGTTGTTCGGGGAACGCGTGCCACGCTTCGATGCAACGCTTCCAGAACTGACGTTCCGCGATCCCCATTTGAACGAGAGTCAGAAAGAGGCAGTGCGATTTGCGATGTCGGCACAGGAGATCGCACTGATTCATGGTCCACCTGGAACGGGCAAAACCCAGACATTGGTGGAAGTCGTGCGCCAAGCGCTGCAACGCGATCAGAGCGTGCTCGTGACAGCTCCGAGCAATACGGCGGTCGACAATCTCACCGAAAGGATGCTGAAATCCGGACTGAAGCCGCTGCGGCTCGGACACCCTGCTCGAATTTCGGCGGCCGTCGAATCCCGCACCATGGATGTTTTGATCGAACAAACCGAGGAAAGTCAGCTGGCTCGCAAGTGGCTTGCTGATGCGCGAAACCTCAGGAATCGCCACAACAATCGCAAAGCTCGGGGCAGCCTCAACCGCGCGTCGGGTCGCGACTTGCTGGCCGAGGCGAAAAAGCTTTCCCAAGATGCGCGCCGTAGCTTTGACGCCGCACGGGCCAAGGTGCTGCGGCGCTGCCGAATTGTGTGCACCACCTGTGGCGGCGTGGATGTCAGCTTGCTCGGGGAAACGCGTTTTGATGTCGTGATCATTGACGAAGCCACCCAAGCCCAAGATCCGATCGCCTTGGCAGCGCTCGAACGCGGCAAGCTCTGGATTTTGGCGGGAGATCCGCAGCAGCTCTCACCCACCGTGCTCGATCGCGACGCGCTGCTGCAGGGGCTTGGCACGACTCTTTTCGAGCGGCTCAGCGCGCAATGGCAGGAAAGCTGCACGCGCATGCTCACGGTGCAATATCGAATGCATGAAGGCCTCATCGCCTTTCCCTCTCGGAGCATGTATCAGGCTCGCTTAACGACAGACTTGTCAGTACAGGGTCGCAGTCTTGAGCAAGTGCTCGGGGCCACGCCCGATCCTGAGCGTCCGGGGCCTTTTCTTTTCTTGGACACCGACGGCATGGGGTTTATGGAGAGCGATCCGAGCGAAGATGCCAGCACCAGCAATCCCGGCCAGGCAGAGCGCACGGCGATTGAGGTCAGAAGATTGCTCGCGCGCGGCGTGCCAGCTCAGGAAATCGCAACGATCACGCCCTACTCGGCTCAGGTGAAACGGCTGCGTGATTTACTTGCGTCGGAGGTCGCTCAGGGGCTCGAAATTGGGACCGTCGATGGATTTCAGGGCCGCGAGAAGGAGGTCATCGTTCTGGATCTCGTCCGCTCAAACGAACGTGGCCAAATTGGATTTTTGGCGGATGTGCGGCGAACCAATGTTGCCATCACCCGCGCTCGCAGCTTTCTGCTGGTGATCGGCGATGGCGCGACACTCGGTGGACACGAGTATTACAAGAGCCTGCTTGAGTTTGCCCAAGCCGAAGGGGCCTGGAAAAGCGCCTGGGCGTGACTGCTACGCAAACGCTACTGCCCAAGCCGAAACGCCACGCCCACACTGCTGTTAACCACGGGGTACGTGTCGAGATGGCGATTGTAATAACGTTTGTCCACCAACGGCGTCGCCACACCGAGATCGAGAGCCAGCCGAAACCCAGAATATTTGCCCCACCATACGGCTTCAGTGGTCGCGAAGAGCTCTCCGAGCTCCCCGAGGTATCCGCCGCGCGGACCGTCGAATAACCAATGTGATCCGAGGCCAGGGCCGATTGCGAGCACGACGCGCTTTCCCCGATAGACGGGAAAACGATGCTTCGCAGCCACGCCGATTCCCACGGTCCCAAGGAGCTGAGCCGCGACACCGCCTTCAAGCGAGAAGTTCCCGCCGAGCGGATGGATCTCAAGCGTAACGCCAATGGCATCAGGAAAGGAATACAGCGGCCGCAGACCCAAATCCACCAAACGCCACGGCTCGTGTGGGGGCGCAGCTTTCGCCGGATCTGACTCAGCCAGTGCCGACCCGTGCAGCAACAGGAATCCCGGAACTAAGAACCGAAGGAGACCTGTAGTGGTTCTGCTCCGCGCCCTCGGCCTAATCGTCTGCGCAACGGACATTCAGGCATCGTTCTGCAGCGCCAAATGCCGGTCAAGGGTTACTTCTGGGACGGGCGCTACAAGCTCCGGGCCGGCTTCCAGGGTGGGACATTCCTGGCCCGATCGCGGGTCTACCAGTATGGTATACGTCTTATAAACTCGCGGCGAGCCATGCAACGCTAAGAGCGCCCGCCCAAGCGGGAGCGATTGATAGCGCCCGGGCCACCGCGAGCGCAGCAGGGCGCGCACTTCGCGCCCGTGACGGGTGCTCATCGCAGGGAAAATATGATGCTCCACGTGATACCCGAAGCCGAGCGTCAACCATTCACACCAAGCCGGCAGAGTTACACTCAGTGAATTGGCGAGCGGATCATTCACGTCGGTGAGTGGGCTCAAACTGTGATTCGTGAGAATGAAGGCCATCACGATGCTATTGGCCACCACCAACGGCAAGAGAAAACACAGCAAGAATGGGCCGAGGCCGATTGAAAATCCTAACCCGCTCCATAACGCGACACCCAGCAGCGTCTCAGCGATGGCTCGCCGGTGCTCCGCCTTGGAAAGCAACTTCAGGCGCCGTGCATCGACCAACATGTGCAAGCTCTGAATCGTAAAGCCAATCCAAAGGCTCATCACGCCGAACAGGCGTCGCCTACCGGGCGCCATGATGTCGGTCATCCAGCGCAACACCGGACTTGCCTCATACTCAGCGAGGGTCGGATAGGCGTCTGGATCGATGCCCGGGCGATTCGTGTTCCCATGATGCACCCGATTGTGCCAAGCGATCCAGAGCGTGGGCGAAACCACAAATGGCGAGAAGCCGATCCAGCCGACGGCCTTTCGGAGCCAGCCTGTATGCACCACGGCTCCATGCAGCGTCTCGTGACCGAGGAAGGTGAGCCCAGCGAAACTTCCTCCGATCACCAAGGATAGCAAGAGCGAGGCAGGCCAGGGCACGCGCTCGGAAACGATGGCCTCCATGGCGAACGCGATCACCGAAAGGTGAACCGGCAACCAAAGAAGTCGCGAATGTGCGGGAGCGAACGCGCCCGGACCAAGCAAGGGTCGAATTTCGCCAGCGTAGGTGGAGGAGGAATGTAGAGACAATCTACAGACTAGGATTGCACCGGCCGAGCGCGATCAGCGTCACGGTTTGGTCAGCTCGCAGGAGCGGTGCTCTTTTGGCGTAAATCGGCGGCCTATGCTGCGGATGCCGACACGCCTACTCACACCCGATGCGTGAATTAGCCACCGCTACGTCATCAAGCCACAGCGTGAAGCCTGGAGGGGCTTCTTGGTAGTTGTTCAAACCGATACGGAGCTCACTGAACTCGGTCGGGATTTCCGCTCCCGCGAAACTGCCAGCTCCTTTGGTGAAGGAGATCTGTTGGGCGCCGTCCCAATACAAGCGGTAACTCTGGTCGGTTGCGTCGATGTACCATTCGGCGCAGTGCCAGGCGCCGTCGAACGCGCGATCGTAGCTCGTGCCTTCACCAAACTCGGCACTGTTCTGCGGTTGAACGTTGTACAGAAACTGATAGCGTGAACCCACATCCGGCGTGTTTATCGCCTGTTTTACGGTATCGACCACGCGATATTCCGCGGCTCCGATCGTGGGCCCTGACCCAGAAAGGGCCACCAACGTCGAGTGCACGAACGCGTCGGGAACCGGCAGTTTCAGCTTGTAGAAGATGCGTCCCCAGTGCTTGTTTCCGAAGCTCTGCGCCGGAAAACGGATGCGACGCTCACCGTTGGTCGCGGGCTCGACCTTGAGTGAGTGGGCCCCGTGGCGCGCTTCATCCGCTGCAACCTGGGCGTTTCCGTGTCGCGTCCAGCCGGCGGGGATCGCGGCGGGCGCAGTGCCTTCGAAATCCTCGCACAGCAAATAATTGGTGCCCGCGCAGCCAGTTACGACTGGGGCGCCACCACTCGGCCCCTGGTTACCTCCGCCAGTGGCTCCGCCAGAACCCGCGGTCGAACCTCCTGTGCCGCCCACACCAAGGACGGCGCCACCGGAGGCGCCGCTCCCCAGGGCGAAACTCGAGCCGCCACTGGACGAGCCCCCAAGTGCGTTCAATGAGCCACCGCTCGCACGTCCGCCGAGTGCGCCCGCGCCTCCGGTGATGGTGGCCCCTCCTGCAGCCACGCTCCCCCCTGAATTCGTTCTCCGCTGGCTCCTTGCCCCCGTTTCGGCGCTGCATCCCGGAAGAAGACCCAAAAGGCCTGTGGCTGACAGGACGAGGGGCAGCCTAAACGCGCTTGGCTTCCATAGACTCATGGCACCCAGTACCGCGGAGTGAAAAACAGAGGTCAAAGTTCTCAGACCCTAAGCAGTGCCGAGGGACTGTTTGTTGTCTACAACGGCCGCGGGCAGCCGGGCGCGACGCGCTCTCACTGGGCTTCCAGGGACTTCAACAATTCATCGTGCTTTGGGATCGCAGCTGCCACCTGCGCGAGCTCCCACCATTCACACACGACGGGCGTTGCCCAGAGTGTCTGCTCGTAGGCGAGAAGCTCAGCCTTCAGCTCAACCCCATAGGTGCGAAAGCGACTCAGCACCGGAAGATACATCGCATCGGCCAGCGTGAAATGGCCAAACAGATAGGGCCCTCCGGAGCTCTGCAGCGATGCCCACCAGATATCTTGGATGCGTTCAATATCCGCCTGTGTGGCTCCCGAGATCTGGCGGAGCTTCACGCGGGTACGAGCATTCATCGACATTTCTTGACGCAAACTTGAAAAGCTCGTGGCCATTTCACAGCAGACCGCGCGGGCTCGGGCACGCAACGCCAAATCTTCAGGCCAAAGACGAGCCCCCGGCGTCAGCTCCGCGGCATACTCACCAATCGCTAAGGCTTCGTGGATGCTAAGGGAGCCATCGATCAGCACCGGCACCTTCCCTGCCCCGGAGAACTGTAAGATTTTTGCCTTCCATTCCGGATCAACAAACAGGCCGATCTCGTGGGTGCGAAACGCGATCCCGGCGTGCCGAAGCGCGAGCCAGGCGCGCACCGACCACGAAGAATAATTCAAACTCGCAATCACCAGACGCTTCATGCGTGACTCAGAATTGATTGAACGGACATTGGCGGTCGAATTCCTGGCAGGCGGGCAAGGCCGCCGCCGAGAATAAGTCCGCACACTTTGCAGTGTTATTAAGGTTGAGTCTGGCCGTGACACATGCTTCTAGCGTTTGCATTGACGCTCCACAGCTAGGCCCGAGGGTGCAGGTGCGAGGGGCAAAGGAAGTGAACTTATAACCTATAGTTCCCGCAAGCACCTGACGCTCGCACGCATCCAGCTGCTCCTCACACTGAGCGAGCTGATACGGGCCGGGCTCTGCGCGATTGAATGCATCGAACAAACACCCGTAGTGGTTCGGGTCGAGATAGTCCTGCTCGTACTTTATCATCGCAGCGCAGAGTGCATCCGCCTGCTTGGTGTCCAACGCATTCACTTTCGAATCTGAAGCGTAGCCTGACTTAAAAGAGGTATCGCTCGCGTTGACGCCGTCGCCACACCCAAAGACAAAGGCCGCTCCAAGCAGCGCGCTCCCCACCCTTCCCAACCGACCCGCCCAAGCATTCCAGTGTAGCTTTTCCATAGGCGGACCAGCCTAGTCAAAGCCACGCCAAGCGCAATCGAGAATATGGGGGCGCCTCGCCTTTCCCCACGGGTACTTGCGCCGTTCTCGACCCCAAGCCCCCTCGGGTTCTCGCCGCGGGCCGCTAACCTCCCACATCCTTTTCACCGGCGGTTACCCTGGACCGAGTCGCCCGCATTCTGGAGGAGAATGCGACGCCGCACAGTTGAGATCTAAACTCGCGAGTCGCTTCGGCCGCCACGGTAGCGGCGCCAGGCCGTGCCTTCGTGGCGTGGTTCGAAGGCGCCTGGGTGCAGCATCTCTGCGAGAATTTCGGGCGTTTCGAACAGGCTGGGGCTGGAGCGATTGAAGTAGAGGTTCCCCGTCGGCGACGAAGACTTGGCCAGCGCGCGCGGCAGCGAGCTGATCGTACCCGGGTTGGCTGGCGATCAGGTGCATCTCGTGCTCGGCGCGGGCCAGGTTGAAGCCGCAAGGGGTGATGATGAGGACGTCGGGATCGGCGTCGAGCACGGCTTGCCAAGGCGTGGTAGTCGAGTGCGCGCCGGGTGTGCCGAGAAGGCTCTCGCCACCGGCGATTTCAACCAGCTCGGGACCCCAATTGCCCATGGTAAACGGCGGCTCGATCCATTCAAGGCAAACGACCTTGGGGCGTGGAAGGCCGGCAACGCGCTGGCGTACCGAGTCGACGTGCGCGCGGAGCTCGTTAACTAGCAACGCACCGCGCTCTGGCCTGCCCACTGCCTGAGCTACCTCTAGGAAACCTTCAAGGATGGCGGCGAGGGTGCCACCGCTCAGCGCCACGACGGGTCGCCTTGTCAGCGTTGCCGGCAGGTGGTGCACGAGATCTGCGGGGCTCACGGCGCACACTTCGCAATGCGTCTGGGTGACCAACAAATCAGGCGCTAGCTCAAGGAGTAACGCTTCATCGACTGCGTACAACGGCTCACCGGCATGCAGGCGCGCCCGTACCAATTCGTCGATCTCACGACTGGTGCCGTCGATCGCGAACGTTGGGCGGCTCACTTCAGGTAGACTTCGCACCCAGGGCGGGTGGTCACATTCGTGCGACCGACCGACAAGCTTATGGCCCAAACCGAGGGCACACAAAAGTTCGGTGCCACTCGCCAGCATGGAAACGATGCGCTCGGGCTCGGTCATGGTTCCTCCTTCAATCTTAGATCCGCAAAGACGAAGCCGTCGCGCTCGACAACCTCGCCGGTTTGAATAGCCACTGGTTTCGTGAACATCGGCCCCGCGTGCGCAAAGCTGTGAAATTCTCCGCGCTCTCCGCATGGGTCAACGCTCGCCGGCAGATCTGCGAGCAGCGCGGCGTCGAATTCGCGCCCTGCGAAGTCAGGCGAAAGCTTCCGCGGATCGACGCAAGTCAGGCGAGCACGCAAGCCACCGTCAAGCATCGCACGCGCAAGTTTATCCGTCGGTTGCCCCCAGAGGGGGAAGATGGGCCGAATGCCCGTGCCTTCGAGCTTTTGAACGCGGTACTGGCGAATGTCTTCGAGGAACAGATCGCCAAACGCCATCACGGTGATACCCGAGGCCCGTGCCCGTTCAATGGCAACGGCCATCGCGGCCTCGTACTTCTCGTTGCTGCAGGGCCAGGGGAGCCCGACCTCGATCAGCGGTAGCCCGGCAGCCTCCGCTTGAGCGCGCAACAACTCGACGCGCACAGCGTGCATCGCAACCCGCGCAAACTCTTCGTTGATGGTCGTGAGCAGGCCGACGACCTCGATCTCTGGGTCAGCGCGGAGGACGTGAAGCGCCCAAGCGCTGTCCTTGCCACTGCTCCACGAGAGTAGGGTTTTCTCGGGCATTTAGCTGCCCCCTAACGGTGCACCCGGCGCCGGCTTGATACGCAGGTGTGTGCCGAGAACAGCCAAGTAGATTTCGTCAGAAGCACGCGCCAAGCGTTGGTGTGCGAAGCCGCAGATTTCGACAAATGCGCGTCCCAGTACTGTGGGTGGGTGCACACTCATGCCGACCTCGTTGGTCACCAGAACGATGTGGCAGCGCCTCTGTTCGAGTGCGTCCGCTACAACCTGCACCCGCGTGAGGATGGCTTCGCGGTCGAGCTTCTGGAGGAGCAGATTGGAGAGCCAGTGAGTGACACAATCCACGACCACCACATCCGCCTTCACCTGCAAAAGGGCCTCCCCAAGCGCCAACGGTTCTTCGATGGTCTCGTATTGCCCACGGCGGTCCTGTTGGTGACGATCGATGCGCCCGTCCATCTCCGCGTCCGAGCGCGTCGCCGTCGCAATGAAGGCTCTTTTCTCACCGAGACCTTGGGCGAGCTCCAGCGCCAGGGAGCTCTTGCCGGACCGCACCCCGCCGCCGATCAGCACAATCTTATTTCGCATCAGGTTGTAGCTCCCGAGTTGGTTGGCGCAAAGCGCGTAGGAATCACAGCAAGTTCGCCCGCATGCGTGCGCACGACCTCGATAGGCGTTTCGTAGATCTGCGACAGAGACTCCGCGTTGAGGACGGCATCAGGGCGGCCCTGAGCACGCAGCACGCCGCCGGCCAACACGACGCAGCGGTCCGTTTGCGCGGCGAGGCTGAGGTCGTGCAGGACGACGACGACACACGTCCCGCCCTCGGCCTCGCGGCGCACCACCGCCAGCAACTCAGCTTGGTGGCGCAGGTCAAGATGACTGGTCGGCTCGTCTAGCAGCAGGAGCCTCGGTTCCTGTGCTAGTGCTCGAGCCAGAGCCACGCGCTGCTGCTCGCCACCCGACAGTGAACCGAGCTCCCGATCCGCTAGCTCCAGGGTCGAAGTTCGGCGCATGGCACCCTCGACTGCGAGCTCGTCTTTCGCGCTGAGCCGGCGCCACAATCCCGAGTGAGCGATGCGGCCCAGCTCGACCAGCTCACGCGCCGAGAAATCGCCGGGCAAGCGCTCGGACTGAGCAAGGTAGGCTAGCTTGTGGGCTTCGGCTGAGACGCGGGAAACGCGGCCTGATGACGCGGAAATCAACCCCGCCAGCGCCTTGAGCAGCGTGCTCTTCCCGGCCCCATTGGGTCCCACGACACTGACGAGCTCGCCGACATGCAGCTCCAGATTAACCTCATATAGCGCGGTCCGCGAGCCATAACGGACCGTCAGCGCCTGGGCGCACGCCACGATGCTCATGTCCGTTGCCTCAAGATCCACAAGAACACTGGACCACCCAGCAAAGTCGTGACGATCCCGACCGGCAACTCCGCGGGGCGCACCAGCATGCGCCCACCCAAGTCAGCGAGCACGAGCAGTGCGGCACCAGCCAAGCAGGAGGCTGGCAGCAGCGCGCGGTGCCCCGGCCCGGCGAGGCGGCGCATGACATGCGGCGCGACCAGACCGACGAACCCAATGATCCCAGCGAACGAAACACACGCGGCTGTTGCGAGGCTGGCGCCGAAAATGACACCGAGCCGCAGACGCCGAGGGCTGACCCCCAGCGTGCGAGCCGTGTCTTCTCCGAGCTGCAGCGCGTCGAGGCCGCGTGCCATGGCGAATAGCACGACAATTCCCGAGCCAGCGTAGGGCAACGCTCGCCCGAGGTTTGCCCAACTCGCGCTGCTCAGGTTGCCGAGCGTCCAGGCGAAGACGGCACGCAGCCGATCAGCGTCGCGCAGCATGAGAAACGTGGCGAGCGAAGTCAGGACACTGCCCACGACCGTGCCCGCAAGCAACAGGGCGGTCGTTCCTCCACGAGTCGCGTTGGCACGCGAGAGCGCCAAGGTGGCAAGCAGTGCCAACGCGGCACCGAGCGCAGCAGCGATCGGGACAAAACGCGAAGCCACACTGAGATCTAACGCACCGTCCGCGAAGGCGGCCGGCAAGTGACCACTCAGCGTGAGCGCCAGCGTAGCGCCAAACGAAGCGCCGCTGGCGATACCGAGCAAATACGGATCCGCGAGCGGGTTGCGAAAAAGACCCTGCATGGCCGCGCCCGAGCCGCCCAAGCTGGCCCCGACCAGGGCGGCCATCAGCACGCGAGGTAGCCGGAGATCCCAAACGATGCTGCCCATCGTGTCGAGCTCACTCGCTCTGCCGGAGAGGCCCGAGCCGATCGCATGCAGGGTGGTCGAGAGTGAGATCGTCAACGTCCCGTTCATGGCGGACACGAGCAAACCGGCGGCCAGCAGCAGCGCCGCGGCCGCCAGCGAGAGCCCCGCCCGCCGCCGCATGCGCTGGCTGCGAGCACGCGCGAACGGTGCGCTATCGCGGGCGAACGGCACGTCGCCGCCAGCCGCCACGCCGGGCAAGGTTGGCTCGGCGTTCATGGTGGCAGCTCGGGATGAAGTTTCGCAATCAGAGCGCGCAGAGCTTGCGGTAGGCGAGGACCAGGGCGCGAGAGCAAATGCTCCTCAGCGGCTGCCCACTTGTAGACGCGACCACTTTGGACCGCTGCGATCTGACTCCAGCCCGCACGCGCACGGACCTCTTCCAAAGACGCGCCGATGATGACACTCGGATTCTGAACGATGACGAGCTCTGGGCTGAGCTTCGGAAAGTCTCCGAGGCTCGCAGGGACGATGTTCTGGCCCCCAGCCTTTTGGATCAGCACGCCGATGAACGAATCGGGGCCGACGCTGTAGGGCGTGGGGTCAAGCTCGTAGTAGACGCTGACCTTGGGCGCGCCTTGGACGCGGCTTTCTAGTTCGGCCAGCTCCGCTCGCATCCCCGCCGTGAGCCCCACGGCCTCAGCCTTCCTACCTACCAGCTCGCCCGTTCGCTCGATGACGCGGAAGACGTCCGCCAGCTTGCGCGGGCTGGCACCGAAGACATTGACGCCGTTACCCGCCAACGCTGCGGCGGCTTTGCTATCGTCCGACAGCAGAACCAAGTCGGGTCTGAGCGCCAGCACCCGCTCCAGCTGCGTGTCGTACGCGCCACCGAGCTTGGGTAATCGCGCCACTTCGTTCGGGTAGTCGCTGAAGTCATCGACGCCGACGAGCCGCGCCCCCACCCCGAGCGCGAAAACCGTCTCCGTGAACGACGGCAAAAGCGTGATGATTCGCAGGGGCTCCCGCGGAACCAACACACTCCTACCACTGTCGTCGACAACGCTTAGCGGGAAGGCAGCCCTAGAAATTGGCCGTAAGTCACCTGCCCGTTCAGGGGTGGCCTTCGCGCATCCCGCGAGCACGAGCACGACGCCTAGCAGCCCATGCCACCAGCTCCGGGCTCGCGCCAATCGGCTGAGCGTTGCGAGGCGATGCGATGTCATGTTCCAAGCGAGTCGGGCAGTGTGCTCACTTCTACCGTCGCGCGGGATGCTTTGTGCCGATAAAACCATAACCGCCTCCAACCTTCACAGGGTTCAGAATGCGCCCAGCCCTACTGGCGGTAGACCGCTTCCGGAACCGATCGTAACCGGTGCTCCCTCAGCGAAATTGGCCTTGATGTTAAAGCGCCGGATCTGACCTAAATCCTTGTCCGCCAGCAGACACGTGTCGCCGCAACCAGGCATACACTTCACCGCATACACCACACCCTTGCCCTTCCCGTCTTTGTCTGGACGCGCTGTGGCGAGAACGATTGCCTTCTCGGTGCCAAGGTTCAGCGCGAAGAGCTGGTTGTTACCGGCGCCCATCCACGGCGTTTGGGTTATCCCAAGCAGAGTATCCTCCGAAGCAAACGAAGCGTTGCCCTGCGACGAGAAACCAAGCTCTTGATGCACCGGAATTGTCTTCTTGAGCGTGGGCGGTTCGGTTACAGCATCGAATACGAGCACACCCGATTCGCTGGGATTCACCAACGCTCCGTCGCTGTTGATCTCACTGGTGCAAGAGATAGCTAGCAGCTTGCCGGATGGCGAGAGCTCAGCCCGACCGCAGCCTTTCTTCCCCGAAAGCACGATGTGCCAGCGGGTGGTGTCCGTTTCCGTGTTGATACCCAAAAGCTCGCTATCCGCCCCCTGCTTGAAGGTGGCCGAATCATAACGTTGCAACACGACAATCGCGGTCTTAGCTCGGAGCGTCAACGACACTGGCGCTGGCGGGAAGCTGTTGTCTCGCGGCAGCGCAATGCTCGAAACGATCGTGGGCACAGTGGGGTCCACAATCAGGATGTCCCCGCCTTGATCAAAGGGCTCCTTGCCGGGCATTTTGTTGTCACCGAACCGAGCCACGTAGGCTTTGGTTTTGGAGAGCGCCAAGTAGTCGTACGGATTGGATTCGAAACCAGTTCCGATCGGAAGCTGCGCACGCACAGTGGCAGTCTTCGGATCCGCCCACGTCAAAACGTTCGTTCCAAAACGATCCAGAATTACGATTTCGCCACTAGCAGAAGGCGTCGAAGGCAAGCCGAGATCCCCGGAGAACGGCGCTGCCAATTGCGAGGCCATCGTCGAGCCGCTCGACAAAAAGGACTCAGAAAGCGCATTCCCCTTCGAATCCAAGAGTGCAATCTGACTTGTTAGGTAATCACCGAGCACGGCAACCATTCCAGCAGGACATGTAGTACTCCCGGTGGCTTCGCTTCCCATCGCGCCACCTGCGCCCGCGTTGGTGGAAGCGGGGAATGGAACATTGGGCGCACCGCCCAGTGCTACACCCCCAGTGCTGGTGTTTTTGGACTCCAGGCTGCAGCCGACGAGTCCGAATACGAGAACCACTCCAACTATTTTTTTCATTTTAACATGACCTCCATTGTAACAAACACGCTGCGTAAAGGCAGCGGGTAACCAACACTGTCAAAGCGTTCGGTATCGAAAACATTCGCGACGCGTGCGCGCGCTTTGACGGCTTCCCCAGAAAATCCCTGCGCCACTTCGAGATCCAAGCTGTGTTGCTCCGGAATCACGACCAACCCAGCCGGATCGGCGTACCGGCTTGATTGATAGAGTAGCGTTGCTCGGGCGCTGGTTCGATCGATCCACCCCGGCCAATGCGCGTTGCTGCGCCCCTCGACCCCCAGAACGCTCACCAGCCTTGAATGAAACGGCAAGAAGTCATTTTTCAACGGACGGTCGGGCGTTGTGTCACGCGCATCGAGCAGCGTTAACGAAAGATCCGTCTCGAAATGCTGTCCCAGCTCTGCCCCAAAAGAGCTCTCAAACCCGCTCAATTGAGCCTCGTGAACATTGATCGGCACGAGATAGCGCTGAGCATTTCGCACGTAGCTCACCAAGCGATCCACCTGCCGTGAATAGAAGGCCGCATCGGCCCAAATCCGTGAGCCAGCCCAAATCCGTTGCGCCCGAGCGCCTAACTCGGCCGTGATGCCACGTTCTGGCATCAATTGCGGATTCCCGCGAACCAGCAGCCCCGCTCCATACACCTCACCGAGGCTCGGAAAGCGGACATAGCGCCCTGCACTGGCATAGCTCGTGAAGGCTGCGGTGCGGCGCGAAATCGAAACACGCCCTACGGGCTCTCCTTGCTCACACACCGAGGAGCCTGCAACCTGGCGACAGCTCAACGCCACTAAGGGACTCAAAAACCAGTCTCTTGCAAATTCGTACTCGAAGCCGTTGGCCAGACGGGCCGTCAGCGCCGAAGCCCCTGACAGCTCAACATCCCCATCGCGACGCTCCAGCCGATCGACGGCGGTATCCAAGGCCGCATCCCAATGCAGGCGAGGCCCCAGCTCCAATCGCACGGCTAGCTTCTGTGCGGCGCGCTGGCCCGAGTTCTCCACCCGTGGAGCCATGAGGAATAGCTCAAATGCGGGATCGTCATACACGGAGTTTGCGGAGATAAACGAACTCGCCAACGTCAACTGATGCTGCTGTTTCCCGCCAAACCGGGCGCTCGTGCTGATCCCCGTCAGCATCCGTTCGTAGCGAGCCCGCGCCCTTTCTGAAGGTAAAAGCGCGAGCCTGGGCACGCCCTGCTCACGCGCGGTGACATTGGCCACGACGTTCATTTGGACGTTCCGCGACAACTCCAAACGCTGGAGCAGCCACCCATCGAACACACTCACGTCCGAATTCGTTTGCCGCCCCACTCTATCGTCGCCGGCGACGAACAACGTGCCGCGATTGTCGGCAAACGGGTACTCGTTGTCCGCGTGGGTTGCCGCGAGGCCTACCAGTGTCGCCGCTGTTTCACTTCCAGCTCCCGCCCAGGCAAACCCGGATCGCGATCCGAAGCTTCCTAGTCCAACTCCCATGCCCGAAGTCCCTGGTTCAGGCCGCTTCGGTTCGAACAAGATGGCCCCACCGATCCCCAGTTCATCCACAAATTTCGGACTATTCCCGCGATAAATCTCCACGTGATCGATCAACCAGAGTGGCACCGTCGATAGATCGACCGCCCCTCCCACTTCGTCGTTCAAACGGATCCCGGCAAGATAAACCGGCGTTTGCTCGGCCGTGGCACCGCGCAGAGATGCTGTAGCGGCAGAGCCGAAGCCGCCAACCTGGGTCACCTCCACTCCGGCCTCACGCCTGAGGACGTCCGCCGCATCAAGGCCTGGTGCTTCTAATCGTTCACGCCGGACGACGGATCCAGAAACAGCAGGTTCGCGTGGCAGCACATGCGGGTGGAGGGGCTCGCCAATGACCTCCACACTCGTGGGCGACGCGGGCTGTGCGCGCAGAGAAGCGCTCAACGTCAACGACGCTACGATCCATACGAGACTGCGAGCACAAGTTTTCGGAACCACGACGCCGGTCCCCAAAACGCATGTTTTCGCGCATTTTGGGCCTTTTTTGGCTCACCGCTCTCCCTAGAAAGCTTCGGAACCGGCACCTGATGATTTCAGGTGATCCTCGTCAGGTCTTCGGACTTGGGGCGTGCACTTGTGTGCTGACCTAAGCATCGTCGCTTCCCAACCTCACCGACCGGCCAGATTATTCTGACGGGCGGATTGATCAGTGCTTCGTGACGATGTTCGTTCCCTATACCGCTGCTGGGCAGTTCCGGAATTTCACCGGATTCCCTTGAAGTGAGCCCACCGGGGCCCACGACGAGTGACGGCGCGGACCCTACTGGCGGCCTCGAGGGGTGTCAAGGCGAAGATATGGCCCCCGTGTCGCCCCGTGTCGCCCCGTGTCGTCCCGTGTCGTCCCGTGTCGTCCCCCCGGGAAGTTGCATGATTGCACGCAACGCCAGGTCGTGCGACGCACCACCCTGCGGTGGATCCATGACTCTCCCCTTTCAAGTCACTGCCCTTGATAAAGGCTCACGTGCTCGGCGCGGAATGCTCACGACCCCGCATGGTGTTGTCGAAACGCCAGCGTTCATGGCCGTGGGCACCCGAGCGACGGTAACCGGGCTCACGCCGGAAGATCTGCGCACTCTGCGCACTCAGGTTGTGCTGGGGAACACGTACCATTTGATGCTCCAGCCCGGACCGGAGCTCCTGCGACGCGTCGGCGGGATCCACAACTTTATGGGCTGGCACGGCCCAGTGCTGACCGATTCCGGTGGATACCAGATTTTCTCGCTCTCAAAGGATCGCACCATCAGCGAAGAGGGGGCTCGGTTTAAGGCCTACACCGATCAACGCCACCACCTCTTATCACCGGAACGTTCGATCGAAGTTCAAACCGCTATCGGTTCGGACATCATGATGGTGCTTGACGTGTGCGTGGACTCCACTTCAGACGAAGGCTCAACACGCGAGGCCATGGAACGCACGCATCGTTGGGCGCTCCGCAGCTTGGCCGCACGCAGCAATCCGAATCAGGCACTGTTCGCGATTGTTCAGGGTGGTCTGCATCCCGGCATGCGCCGAGAATCAGCAGCTTTCCTGACGGGCCACGCGTTTGATGGCTTTGCGATCGGTGGCTTAGCAGTGGGAGACACGCGCCCGGAGCGCGAAGCGATCACTCACCTCGCCGCCGATTTGTTACCCCCCGCTCGACCGCGCTACCTCATGGGTGTTGGCACACCACCCGACCTCTTGGAAGCGGTGCTGGCTGGCGTCGACATGTTCGACTGCGTGCTGCCCACGCACCTGGCCTGGCAGGGGACAGCTTTTACATCAACCGGCCGAGTTCGCGTCACACGGGGTGCTACGGCGATCAACGATGAGCCCTTGGACGCCAATTGCACGTGCGCCACGTGTAAAACCTTTAGCCGCAGCTACCTCCACCATCTATTCAGATCTCGCGAGCCGCTCGGCCCTCGCCTGCTCTCGATGCACAACCTTCACCATTACCATGACCTGATGGCGCAGATCCGGCAGGCAATCGAGGACGGCTGCTACGCGGAATTCGCTCGGAAGAAGCTCAGCGAAATCGACCATCACGAACACAGTGCGCAACGTAAGAGCGAGACGGTTGAGCTGTGAGTGATTCAGCGCGTGGCTATGAGGTCGTGGTAACACGGGGTGGGGCGCACGCTGTGCTCGACCGAGCCAGTGGCGAAGTGATGCATCCCGTGGTGGGGCCCATGATCGAAGCGCAAGCGCTATATGTTGAACCTTCGCGGTTGCATACGCGGCTGAGTGAATATGCTCCCACTCCACTCGTGGTCTTTGATGTTGGCTTGGGCGCGGCCTCCAATGCCATTTCCGCCTGGCACGTATCTGAAGCTTTGGGGCCGGAAGCTCGACAGTTGAGTATCGTGAGCTTCGATACCACCGTGGAAGCACTACGGCTTGCAAGCACTTGCGAACATGCCGAAGCCTTCGGTTTGGCCGGTGCTGCTCAAGCGGCGGCCCAAAGCTTAATCGCGGAGCGCCAACACCGAACGGCACGCACCTTGTGGCGCCTGGAACTCGCAAATGTTCCTGAGTGCTTTTTATTCGAAGCCGAAGCCAGCGTGGATATTGTCTATTGGGATATGTTTTCTCGCCGCACTCATCCAGATTTGTGGACGGTGGGCGCTTTCAGCAGCATCCGACGTTTGTGCCGAAGTGGAGCCACCCTGCACACGTACAGCCGCGCCACCGCCACGCGCTCTGCCCTCTTGCTCGCGGGCTTTGCCGTCGGCATCGGCGTGACCACGGGGGAAGGTAAACCCACGACCCTCGCAGCCGCAGATGTTGACGACCTGCGGCAACCACTCGATCAGCGTTGGCTGGAACGCCTCACGCGCTCTTCCGAACCGTTTGCACCCGACGCACCCAGCGATGCCTTCGAACGCATCCGTTCAATGCCTCAGTTCAACTGAGATGGCCGGAGCCATTAGCCGGCGCGAGTCAAAAGGAACCGCTCACGCGAGCGAAATCACATTCCCATTCAGTCCGCTGTCCCCGATGTTCCCGGTGATACCAAACGGCTCCAGAATACTCCGAAGCGCATTATTGTGCGCTGTGCCGCCGGGGTATTGTACCACTCGGCCTGGCGTTACCTTGCCTCCAGCCCGACCAAACGTGGTGAGTGGGACGGACTCGTGCACATGCCCGCCAGCATTTGAGAATTCAGAACACACCAGCACAAGTGTGTTATCGAGCATGCTGCCGGAGCCTTCCGGTGTGGCTTTGAGGCGATTCAAGAAGTTCGCAAAATGCTGGGTGAAGAACACCCCCACCTTGTCGATCTGCGGACTGAATTCGTGTTCGAGGCCGTGATGATCATCCATCACCCCGTCCACGTAAGGGAAGCCCATCGCGCTCTGAGCTGAGCACAAGGCCTGGCATGAAGCCACGCGTGTGAGATCGCAAACAAGCGATTGATAGAGCAGATCGAGCTGGTGCGCTGCCACAGTTGGAATGTCCATCTCATTGCCGACCGCCGGCGCAGCGCAACCGACGCCAACTACTTGAGGAGGCGACACCACACCGCCACCACCGCCACCCGTACCACCGCCAGGCAAAGGCCCCAACTGCTTCTCAAGGCCGCGCAACGACTCCAGATGTTGCTCCAGCTTTTGTTGCTCGCTCACCCCGGCCACCGCCTTCATTGCGGCCACCTCATTCTTGAGTACATCCAAGATACTCCTGCCGCGCGCGCTCGTATCCACGGAAGCCGGCGGGGGCGTGGTGGTCGCTCCCGGGATCGTGGCTGTCATGGTGGGCTGGGTGCCCGGCATGAAATCTGAGAACAATCGAGAAAACATGGTTGCCGGTTGATCCACCGCGGGCAGCGCGCTGCTGCCCTTGATGTTAAGCCGGATCTGATCGATCTGCGCACCGCTGCTTGAGATCCCAAACTGGAGCGATTCGAACTTCACCGAACCCCCAATCTTGGCAGCAATCTGCTGATCGATCGTGTCCGTTGGAGCCCATTGGGCTTGGCCAGCTTTGGAGACACTGGAATCACCCGTCAGCAGCCCGCGCATCGCCGCCCCGTGCGGCTCTCCGCTCTGTCCCGCCATATTCGCGCCGGCTACATTGTCGCAGCCGAGGAGCTGAATCGATTCCGATTGGAGTCCCGCGAGTGGACTGAGCACTCCGTTGAACTTCCACGTGCCGTACCCAGAATTATCCGTGCCATCCGGAGCATCTGGGAAGTAGCAGCCACCCCCAACGAAGAGCACCACGAACCGAGTCGGAAAGCTTGCCGCCTGTGCTTCCACAAAACTCTCCCGAAACAGGGGTACTGCCAAAAAGCCTGCAGCGCCCATGCTCAGCATCAATTCACGCCGCTTCAAAAGTGTTCTCGACAACATGATCGTATTCCTTAGCTAGACTTGAAAGTGGCGCGGCAGATTATTGGTCCGAACGAAATGAGTAGCTGTCGGTACCGACAAGACCCGTCAACAATTCCCGCATATCGGCGTTGGAGCCCTCCATTTTGGCCTCCATGGCGTCAATGATCGACTTATCGCGCAAATACTTAGGGTAATCTGGGCTGCTGGTATCGATGACGGGGTCGAGGCTCACGCGCCCAATTCCCCAACGGAAGGCTTCGCGCGAGACGCAGTTCTTCAAGACTTTACTGGTCGCGATGCGCCGAGCGAATTCAACACCATTGGCGAACGGACCGTCCACCTCTGGATCGATCCCGCGCACTTCTCCGGAGGAATCAATCGTTTTACCGTTCTCCATGGCGCGGTACGTCCCCACGGCATCGTAGTTCTCAAACCCAAAACCCAACGGATCGATCAACGTGTGGCAAGCGGCGCACACTGGGTTCGCTGAGTGAGCGGCAAAACGTTCACGCGTCGTCAGAGTCGCGGAGGCCGGTACCGGATCGATCTTGATGTCCGGGGGAGGTGGCGGCATCGCCGTGCACATCACCCGTGTTCTCAGGACCTTTCCACGGGTGATGGGGAAGGAATCATTCGTCTTAGAATGCGCCGTGAGAAACGCTGCCTGTGTGAGGATACCCAGGCGCTCTCCGCTGAAGGTTACCTTCTGCCAAGCCGCTCCAGTCGGGCCAGTAACTCCGTAGTGGCTGGCTAGCGTCCCGTCTGCATACGACCAATCCGCATTGAATAGCGAAACAACGGATCCATTCCCTTCGTTGAAGATGGCATCCACAAAGCGGCGCGATTCTTCCACGATTGAGGCGTGAAGGCCGGTGTCGTACGTCGGGAAAAGAGCGGCATCCTTCGTGGCAACCACTGACTTGGTGATCCCAAGCCATTCCAACACAAAGCCGCGCAGCCAGGGGGTGGCTGTCGCGGTCGGAAGCAAACGACGGATCTGGGCTTCACGACCTGCTGCAGTGGACAAGGAGTCGTCGGCGGCGGCGGCGAACAGCTGATCATCGGGCATATTGCCCGTGACCAAGTAAGAAATTTGCGCTGCCAACTCGTACGGCGTTAACTTACGGTCTAAGCCGGTACCCGTACCGAACTCTGTTTTGTACAGAAAGTACGGAGACTGCAGCATCGTCTCCACGATGATGCCGATGCCGTCGGCGTACGTTGTACGAGCGCGTTCGTCAGCGAAAAGCTTGGCATACGTTGCCACTTCGTCGTTGCTGAGCGGCCGGCGATAGGCCTGCTGTCCGAACGTTCGAATATATGTCTCAGCGCAGGCGGCCTCACCTGCTGGGTCTGCGCAGGGCGCCACTGTTCTGGCGTTAGTAGCGACACCCGCCGCGAGGCTTTTTGCGGCCCGTTGATATTGCTCTGCTACGGCCTGCGGGACACGCAGTGCGGAGGCCATATTCTGAAAGCCCGAAGACTGATCATCCGGGAGAAAGGTCGCCGCTGTGCCAGCACCGACCGTGAGCAGCTTCTGGACCGTATTCTCATACTCAACCGTGTTCAGGCGACGGATCGCGATCGGGCCGAGAGCACCAGCAGGCGGCAAACTGACGACCACCCCGCTGCCACCCGAAGCTGGGCTAATTGTACCGGCTGACCCCGTGCCGTTGCCGAGCATGCTCCCTGAGCCCCCGGAATTGGCCGCATTATTACCATTCCCCGCGCCGGGTGCGCGCCCGCTGCCCTGCACGGAGTTGGTACACGCCGCTAAACCACCGACCAATAGGGCAACGCCAACCAGTGCCAAGCTGTGGCCTTGCGTTGCTGAGGACTTTCTTAGTTTCATCTTGGAGCCTCGATTCAGACTCCATATTATCAGCCGGGGGTAGCACTATGCGGCCAACCTCGCTGCTCTTTATAGCACATTCTGGCGCAAAAACCGTGTGCATCTTATACTTCGGAAGAGTGGCGAGGAGATTGTAGTCAATCCGGCCGCGAATTGGCCGGCCGCGAAGGCACTAGAAGGCAGGAACGGGAACGGGGCATGCGCCGTAATAGGCGACGTCTGTACCAGCGCTATTGGCAGCGCAGGCGTTGAAATACGTCTGCCCATTACAGCCGCAAACGTTCGGCGCAATCGCGATCGCCACCGGCAACACGGGACCTCCGAGTGCGCAAACTTCGGGCCGTTTTAGGCAAACACCAGCGGCATCCGGCGTAAGACACGTCACGCTGGGACCGGGGAGCGGCAAGCCCACACTGCCATAGCTGCAATATTCGTTCGCCGCGCAGGCAACGCCTGCGATGCCTCCGCAAGACTTGCAAGCGAGCTTGGTGCAAGCGGCAACCCCACCAGCGCAAGAACACGTACTGCAACCATCTGGCGCCGGAATATTGGTCGCGCCGTCGGCATACACCACATTGCCTATCGTGCAGGAACCTGGCGTTGCGCATTCACCCTGAGCGCTGAACCCAACACCGGCAGCAGCCGCACTACAGTCGCTCGCATAGGTTTTTCCGTCACATCCACAAACGGGAGCGAAGATCTCATTGCATACTTGCGGGCGCTTCTTGCACGTTGAGGAGGCGTCGGCGGCGCCGCAAAGACCGTTGCCCGCGTACGCACAATACTCATCCACGGCACAGGTATTACCGGCAAAGCCACCGCAGATTGTTTCGAGACACGCAGCCAAGGTGCAGGAAACGGCTCCCTGGGCGCAACTGCAGCTATTGCAGCCATCGCCCGAAGGAAAAACGCTCCCATCGGCGTATTCAACATTCCCAACCAAACAACTCTTTCCACCGCCCGCTGCTCCGCCGCTGCCAGCGACTCCGCCGGTTTTCGTACTCCCGCCGCTACCCGACCCACCCGACTTTGCCGTTGCTCCCCCCAGCGCGTTCGCGCCACCCGTGACGCCCGCCACTCCGCCAATACCACCACTGGCTTCAAAAGGCTTGCTCTCGAAGGAACCGCCGCACGCGAAAAACATGACTGCGATGGAAATCTGCAATGACGCCAAGGCGAGGGAGCGGGACGAGGGAGGGAGCATGACCCAATACCTAGCAAGCATGATGCCCGGTCAAAGTAGCCTGGAAGGGAAGACTCCGCGACACTGGCTACCTGTATTTCAAGGGTTTTCCCTAGGTAGCGGGTCATACTGGCCGTGCCCGACTGCAGGACCCCGTGGCTCACTTGGCACACAATCGGTCAGCTGGATCATGCTGCTACACGCACGCACCCAAGCCACGCTCAGCACATCTGCTCGCTAACCTATGGCGCAGCGCCTCGCCCGACGGTTACGAAACCGGGCGCGCTCGCCCTGGCCTGAGCCGCGATCCAATCGGCAGACCGCTCTCCTATTTCTCCCAAGTGACGTCTAAGAACTCGATCGGCGCCGCTCGGAAAGCGCTCGGAGGCTTGCCAAAATAGCGACTGAACGCGGTTGAGAAATGGTTGGGATTGTTGAAGCCAAGCGCGTCGCTGATTTCCTTGATCGGAGCGCGTGTGAATTTTAGGAGTTCCAGTGCTTCTTCCATTTTGAAACGCGTGAAGGCTCTTGCAGCGGAAAGCCGCAGCTCCTTGCGGCACGCTCGCTCCAATGAAGAAACACTCATCCCTAAGTGCTCTGCAATCTGTGGTACCGACAAATTTTCGTTCAGCCGCCCTTGGAACGCCTCGAGCATTCGCCCTTCCAAGCTATTCGGGCGACCTGCATGGCTGAGATCTTCGGAAAGGATTGGGCGGGCGAGGCGCTTCAAGAACTCCCAGAACAGCGAAAGAGTCCAGGCATCAAGCAGGAAAGGCGTCACCTGTCCGGGAGTCTCGACCTCGTCTTTGACCCGCTTCCGATACGCATCGATCATCTCCCGGGTGTCGGAAAAGACTAGGTCAGGCGGTTTGGTGCGGTCGCTGAAAATCTCCAACTGTTGCGACGACCGATGGAGCCCGCTTAACAGAAACTTAACGGCTAGAAGCTTGCACGCTGAGCGGGTTGCATCCTCGTGCACGTCACCCGGACGAACCATAAGAGTTTGGCCGGGATGAAGGATCAATCCGCTGCGATTGACGGTACAGGAGTAGCTCCCCTCCAAGGGATGCATGAGCTCGAAAAAATCGTGGCGATGCGCGGGCACCAGCCAATCTTCCGGAGCGTCAATGACATCAATGGCGAGGAACGCGCACTTGGTTTGCAGGCTCCGACCCCCTACCAAAGGATTGGCAAAAACGTGGACAGCCGATTTGCCGTAGTTATGAACTCGCTTCACGCTCGACCCATGTCTTCATCTTACATGGAGTTGCCGGGCAGCTGGAGATGCCTCCGCGTGTCCGCCGCCTTCTTGGCCCAAGAAGCGTGACGCCCAGACCCCACACGCCCGCAACCACGGCCGTTGAGACGCTGACCACCAGAACATGCTGCGCAAACCCCTGAGTGCGCAGCGCTCCGTTCAGGAGCGGCACGAAGATGGTCATTCCCAGGTAAATTCCCAAAGGAACCCACAGGCGCTCCTTCCCAGCAAAAGCATACCGCCTGGAGTGATCGGGCGACTCACCTGACTGGGGCTGCCGAGATGCGGTGAAACGAGCCAACAGCTGCTCTGCTCCCATGTGGGTCAGACACAACGCCACCACGTACAGCACCGTTCCTTCAACGCGGTGTTCCCGGTGCAAATGCAGAGCCCAAAGAATGCGAACACTGTTCACCAGCAGCGTGACGACATAGGCCGCACTCAGAGCAGCTGCTAACCATCCAACCTGGCTACGCCAAGACTTCAAGCTCCGAAGGCCGGTAACCGCCAACATCGCAAAACACACGATCAGGAAATTCACGCCCGCGCAGCCCCGCGTGATCGCTAGCTGCGCAGACTGACTTGCGATACCCACGCCAGCCTCAAACCGGAAAGGGTGACCACTCACCAGCTCCACGAGCCAGCCTGTAGGATCAAGAATGTAGCGAAGCTGGCTGAGCGCGGCGTGGGAATAATGCCATTTGAGCGCAAAGCAAAACAAAGCGGTGGCCGTCATGAGAGCAAAACTGATCACGAGTGAACCTGCAGTGCTGACTGCCTGCGCCATGCCAAAACGCCAAGAGCCAGACTCGCCGCGCAGACCAAAAGCACGAGCTCGGGCTCATCGGCACCGGTGACATCGCCACCCACGGCCAGCTCGGAGACACCCACTGGCAGCGACAAAGGTTGCACCACATTCGTCGCATTGCCACCAGGGTTCCGCACTTGTTCGTTCACTGCGATGAACGAAGTGAACGGTGTGAGCAGGTTGTATTTGAGCCCCAGGGCCACGACCTCCTGCCGTTTGCTGGGAGAAAGCTCCGGACCCGCGAAATCTGACAGCGTGCCAATTCGCGTGCGAGCCCACAAATATGGCAACGCACTGTTCTCCGGAGCACTCTTAGCGTCTTTCACCAGTAGCCGTGCTTCATAGGGCCCTGCACCCGAGATCCCGCGCAGCACCACGCCGCCCTTGGCCTCTCCGCGCCATTTTCCGTGGATCACGACCGGGCGATCAGCAAGAACATCTGGCACAGCCTTGGGCTCAACCGCGTAAGCATCAAGGCCTTCGAAACTCACTCGAACCCGTGTGAGCGCCGGCGCGGAAATGTACTCACGCAGCTTCTTGGCAGCGGCGGGAGCTTGACTCGGATCCGTCACCACGAATGGCACACCGAGACCCGCACGAGCGACCCCTTCCACCAAGAAACGATTGACGCTGGAACCAATGCCGAAACTGTAGACATTCGCCTGTCCCAGATGATTGCGAATGTGCTCAAACACTTCTGGCTCCGCGCTAATATAGCCATCCGTGATCACCACAAAGCTGCGCGAACGCGCTGGATCACTCCGTAAAGCTAACGCTTGCTGAAGTGCGGGGAGCAGCTCCGTCCCGCCGCTGCCATCGATGTGTTCCAACATGCGCAAGGCCGCGTCAAGATTCTCTCGGGTCGCAGCTAGCGAGGCCGGCGCCATTAACTTGGAATCGCCAGAAAAGAACAAGAGATTGAAGGTATCTTTGGGACGCAGCGCTGAGATCAAGTCACGGAGCAGCACCTTCGTTGTGTCGATGGGGAAGCCTTGCATGCTGCCGGAGACGTCAACAATAAAGACGAACTCACGCGCCGGAACCTCAGCAGGCTTCACGCGTTCGGGAGCTTGCACGATGGCTAGGAAGAACTTCTCCCCATTCTTTTCGTAAAGCGAGAGACCACTCTGAATGGCATCACCAGCCAAGCGATAGTGAAGGATGAAGTCCTTATTGTTGGCGGCGCCTTGGTTCGAATCGAGGGCAAAACGAGCCAAGCTGGGCGTATCCCAGCTGATCTTGACCGGGTGGGTGTCGACGCCCATTTTCGAGATCGGAAACCCCGCGGCGACCGTTCCTTGAATGCTGAACGTTGCTGAACCCAGGTTACCTTTGTGCAGGTAAGGGCTCTCGACGAAACGATTGTTGGCTTTTGGATCGGCTGCAGCTTGGTTCGAGTAGCGAGGACCGACAACGGTGGGAAAGACGAACTCGTAGGTTCCCGACTCAGGGATCAGCAATTCCGTGTAATCGAGAGTTACTTCGATTTGATCGTTGGGCAGGATGTTGGCAACGCCCATCGAGAAGACATTCGGACGTTCTTCTTCCAGCAATGCGGCTGTTTTTCCAGCCTTTTTAGCCGCATCGAACTCCGCTCTCGCCTTTTCGCGCTCTTTAATTTTGGCCACGATCAGCCGTTCCCCCAGCTTCATGCTGAGGCCATGCACGGCCGCACGGGTTGAGGCCGGGAAGACGTAGCGTGCGTTGATCGGAGCCTTGCCACCATTCTTGTAGGTTTGGGTGACGCGTACATCCGCGATCACTCCGCTCACGGCGACGTTCACCGCCGTTGAGAGCAGAGGGAAACTGTCTGCCGCCGAATCCCCACCTTCGACGAAGAAATAGGGCGAAAGCGTCCGATCTTGAGCTGATTTTCCTTCCTCAGCCAGCGATAAAGTAGACGAAGCCAGCAACGCAAGCAGCGCGCACACAGAGAACAGCACACGGGTGAACACCGCGCGTGCACTACAAGAACTAGTGAATGTTGAAGTGGCCTGGAGCATGGCCGCCCCATCGCAAGCGTCGTGCCGTACGCGCGAGGGCCCATTTCTGCGGAAGGATGCCCATATCTGAGCCTACTAGCCGATGCCGCTGTGACTCCCGAACCAACGGCTGTGTCCATCCGGACACGACGCACCTGGTGCACCTGGCGTGCACGCCACTCACTTCAGATCGCGAGCACAACGAACGCCAATGCTGTCCCCGTGGTACTCCGGCGCGTAAAAGTAGCGGTAGCTGGAGCTCAAGAACGACACATAGTGCCCGTAATTCCCGCCTCGGATCTCTCGCCCCAGCGAGGGAAGCGTGTTAGCGCAATCCTCACACTCGGGAGCATAGGGCGCATGCCAATCCCAATTCCATTCCCAAATGTTGCCAGCCAGATCGGCCTGCCCGAATTTTCCGTTTCCTGCTGGGATGGAGCCTACGGGCGCGATATCCAAAGCCTCACACGCCGATGTCCCATAGAAACTGCAACCATAGGCAGCAAGCTCGGCATCCGCCTTGGGCTCCGTGTCCCCCCAGGGAAAGACACGCTGCTCCGAGCCACCAGCAGACGCAAAGTTCCATTCTGCTTCTGTTGGTAATCTGCCGCCATCCCAAAGACAGAACGCGAACGCTTGAAACCAAGCCAGGCAGCCAACTGGCCGCAACTCATTCTGCCCAGGCTCACCGGTCCAGGTGGACACCGTTTCGCAGTTCATGGTGCGCGCCAAACCTTGGGCGTTGGGCGAAAGCTCCACTGCCCAAGCGGCATCCCAGCCCGTCCCGGGGATCCGCGGGTGTGCGCCCTCGCCCACTTCAGGGTGCCCGGCGCCTCGCCACTCATCGTACGCGCCAACGAACTGACGGAAGCGACCGACCGTGACCTCGTACTTATCCAACCGAAAAGCACTCAGCTTGGCCGGCGCAGCTAGATCGTTGCTCCGCGCAAACTCGCCTCCCGTCACAATGGGACTGAGGCAGCAGCTTTCCCTGCTAGAAAGGCCACAAATTGGCGGACTGTCGACGCAACTCCGTGCCCCTACCAAGTAGCTCTGGTCCTCCGCTTCAGCTGCCGGCTTGGTCCCGCTACAGGCTAGCACCCACGAACACAGCACAATGGGCGCACTGATTCTAGCCAAAGACGCCAGCCAACGGACCCGAATTGTAATCGGGGTGACCGAACGTGGTGGCGGTGGAACCGAAGGCATTGGCAATCGAGAGCAGGAGCTTGTTGTGTGGAACATCTTGGCACAGCATGCGGCGTCCTGCACGGAGCTTGTTGCCGCCGCCTGCGAGCAGGAAGGGCATCATCGTTGTGCCGTGCTCTTCAGGGTGCGAAATCTCCGAGACTGAAAGCACCACACTGTTGTCGAGAAGTGAGACCGGGCCCTCTTTTACATCCTCCATGGCCTTCAAGAGATCCGCGAGTCGCTCGGTATGCCAGCGCTCGAGGATCGCCAGGGAGTTCGGCTGGTATCCTTTGTCGTGCTGATAGGCGTGGTAATTCTCAGTAAATCCGAGGAACGGAAAATGGTGGAAAGCGATGGAGTCAGCGAATACTAGGCTCGCCACGCGTGTTTGATCGCAAGCCAGTGCCATGACCAACAGAGCGGTCATGATTTTGGCCACCTCAGGTTGGCTGTTGTCGTCGTTGATGTCGACTGAGGCGGGCGCCGTGGGCACGGTGCATGTCGTCACCCCTCCTCCCGTTCCGCCGAGGCTCATCTCCAAGTCGCGGACGTGCTGCAAGTGGGCATCAAGCCGCACCTTATCACCCGCACCGAGCGTGCTGTTGAACGTGGTGAATTCAGAAATCACCCTATCCAACACCGAGCGCCGCTGAGCTCTGAGCGCCGCCATGGGATCGGGCCCCACCGGAGCGGGCGTCGAAAGCCCGGAAAAAATTTCCCGGAAGATTTTGCTCGGATCCACGCTGGGTGGAACCGGCTGGGCGGGCCCAGCATAGTTGATGATATTCAGCGATGAGCCGTTGCCACCACCACCCGTTGGCCAGCTAACTCCGAACTCACGCGAAGCAAAGCGCGTTGCCGAGCCCACCGTCTTGGCGATCACTTGATCCACCGAAGGGCCATCCGCAAACCCGTCATTCCCTTGCAAGATCTGGCCCGTGAGCATGGCTCCGCTACCCACCGCGTGGGCATTACCCTGGCTGATCTCCGCAACTTTCATGCCTAAATCTTGGGTGATCAGGACCTTCTGGCGCCAGGGCTCCAGCGGCGCCAGGACGGACGGCAGCACGTGGTCGGTTTCCCCGGTGCCCGTAGGATTCCAAAGTTCTGGAACAGCGCCCCCCGGTGCATAGACCACCACAAAACGCTGTGGCGAGGCGGCTTGGGCCTGAGCCTTTGCTCCCCACAACATCTCAAGAAAAGGCAACGGCAGGCATACGCTCGCGGCTCCGAGAAGCATACGGCGTCGAAGCTTCGGCGACACAGTCATAGTGAATCTCCGGACTGGTTTTGTGGAAGAGTTCTCATGGCAGTGAATACCCCGGTGCAGCGAAGGCGTCTGAGGTCGCATGGGTGAGCACCAGATCCCGGACCCCGAGGCCTTGACTCGAGAGCACGGCTCCGAGGTCCTTGAGGACACAGGAGTCCTCGGGTCGCGCACTTCGCCCGAGCGCAAAAGTGAACCATTGCTTGGCCAAGCAATCTCCTGTCTTCGGATTGGTGGCCAAAAGATTCGCCAACTCCACCGCACCCACGAACGGGATGGACCCTGTATCCGAAACGATCTGCCCGCTGGCGTCGATAGGCTTGCCGTTCTCGGTGGTTCGCCACTTGCCGATGGCGTCGTAATTCTCGAAGCCAAAGCCGATCCCATCTATCAACGCGTGGCATGCCGCACAGCTCGGGGTCGCTTCGTGTGCCGCGAAGCGCTCACGCGTCGTCTGACCAGGCTCTCCCGCCGGCTCCACGCGATTCACGCTGGCTGGCGGATCGGGCAAAGTTTCGCACATAAAGCGCGTTCGAATTAGCTTTCCACGTGTCACCGGATTGGAACGGTTGGCGGGCGTCATGCGAACCAGTAGCCCCGCTTGCGTCAAGAGGCCCATACGCTGCGTGGGATCCAGCGTGACCTTCTGAAAGGTATCGCCGGTAACCCCCGCGATACCGTAGATAGCCGCAAGCTTCTGGTTCATGAAGGAATAGGGCGCTGTGAGCAACGTCTTCACATCCCCCGGCCCGTTCCAAACCACATCATTCCAGAACGCACTCATCTCCTGCTGATAGAAGCCAGACATCTCCTGCGTAAATTCTGGAAACGTGGCCGCATCGCGCTGAGCAACCGCCAGCACATCTAGCCCCAGCCACTGCGTTTGGAAGTGACTCAGCTGCAGCTTAGCCTTCGGATCAGCCATGAGACGGGAGGCTTCCGCACCCACTTGAGCCTTAGTGGCTAACTGACCACCACGTGCCGCGGCTAAGAGCGCATCATCCGGCATGCTACCCCAAAGCGTGTACGAAAGCCGCGACGCTGTATCGAAAGCATCCGCGCCATCTGCGGAGCGATAAAGGAATTTTGGCGACTGCAAGAAAACTTCTAATAACATTCGTACGGAAGTGGGCGCATCGAACGTAGCCCGTTGCGTGTCGTAGAACGTTTGAAAATTCTGAACCTCCGTGGTGCTCAAGGTGTGGCGGTAGGCCTTGGTTCCAAAGCCTTGAATAAAGCTCGAAATGCATCCGGGGGCTTCGGGGGCGCAACCTAAGAGACCGTTCAGGTCGGTTACCACATGCTCGGCGAGACCGTTGGCAGCGCCGTGGTAGCCGTCGATCAAGATCCGTGAAGGCGCTGATGCTGTACTGTCTGTGTCGTAGCCGTTCGTCGAAGGTTCAGGGGGGAACGTCTGGGCCGGCGCGGTCGTGTCACGCAGCAGCGCGTTCACTGTGTTGTTGTACTCGTAGCGCGTCAGCCTGCGTACCAGCGCGGGTCCGAGCATTGCGCAAGCTCCAGGGACAACCACGCCGCCCCCACCTGTTCCAAGCGGGCCACCTGGAGCACCTGGGCCAGACCCACCGCTCCCTGTTGGCACGCCGGAACTGGGTGACCCCGGAGTGCCAGAAGTGCCGGTGCCCGGACGCCCTTTGCTGGCATCCACGGACGTGCTGCACCCCGCCATGCCGAGAACTGCTGTGAGTGCCAAACCCTGTGCGCTGAACGCGATAAATCGAGGTTTCATAGAGGTAAAGCTCCCACGAGACGGCTTCTTACTCAGACCCTGAGTCTGGCATTCCTTAATGATTTCGGCACTGGCAGAGCGCGCCAAACTCTAGTGAGTTTGCGGCAACGCCGTTAGCGAGTGGTGGCTCGCGTACGCCGACGCTTAAGGCTTGCGCCGAGCAAGGAAAGTCCAAGAGCGGCCCAGCCGAAGCTGGCACGTGGCCTGGCTTCGCTGAGCGAGCACGACGACTTACCTGAGGACGAGCCTGAACCTGAAGAGACGGCGCCGCCGCCAGCCGTGCTCGCCGCGCTGCCCCCGGTCGTCCCTGCAGGCTTCGCACCGCCGGTGCCATTTGAACGAGTGCCGCCAGCGCCCGTTGCTTTGCCGCCGGTTGCAGCAACTCCGCTACCGCCAGTTCCTGCTCCGCCGGTTCCTGCCGCACCACCCGTGCCGGTGCCGCTCGCCGGCGCCCCACCTTTCACCTGAGAAAACATCCAATCCGGCATCGTCGAATCGTCCCGACAACCGTAGCCGTTGCCGTGTCCGCCCGGAAATTCCTGATATTTGTAGTTCTTGGCGGCTAGTCCCAGCATTCGATCTCGGAAGGCTCGCGCCTGCACCACTTGGCCAACGTCCACGCCATACATGGTCATGTCTCCTTCGCCCTCGCAGTTCCAGCTGGCCATATTGAGAATCTTCTCCGCACGCGCTGCATCCGGCGCTCCATCCATTCCGAGCACAGCCGCAAACATGTCGGGGTTGCGCATCGCAACATCCCACACTCCCCAGGACCCCATGGATTCACCTGACAGATAGAGCCGTTTGGTATCTATAGAAAGCTCGCCTTCGAGCTTCTTGATCAGCTCCACCGCCATTCGACCATGCGGTTCTTGCGGATCTTTGCCCCAATCTGCGGGTGCGCCTCCCCAGCAATAGTAGCTACACGGCGATTGTGGAGCGAGCACGAACGAGGGATATTTTGCTTGTACGTCGGCGTCGTACGGATGCAGGGCATCCAGGTGTTCACCGTTGGTTCCGTTTTCACCGGCGTGATGCAGCACAAGCACCAGCGGATATTTCTTTGCGGGATCGTATCCCTGAGGCACGAATAACCAGTAAGGAACGCTGCCGCCGCCCGGACTATCGTAGGTGGCCATGTTCACCACGCCTGGCGTGAGAGCTTGTGCGCTTGCGACCGGTGCCCAAACCAGGAATGAACTGAGCAAGGCTGCTTCTGCGGCCAACATTGGGAAGCGGTTGTTCCAACTCATTGCAAATCCTCATTGGCGATGCGGAAACCGTGATTGGCTAGTGGGCCGCCGCGGATTTACTCTATGATTCAAGCATGCCGTCGGCCACACACGTTTGCGCAAATAAACTTATCGTTTGCGCCAGCATGACCAAAGTTCAGTCGTTTTTGGTTAGGGGGAATGGGTCCAGGTCGTGCGTATCGCGTTAGGCATTGAGATGAACATTGGCTACTACCGCGGAACACTTCGCGGAGTTGCCAGGTACGCACGGACCAGAAAAGGTTGGCATCTCAACCAACAAGGTCCCACGGTTGAGGGCTTGCAGTGGCTCAAGCGGCGGAATCCCGATGCTCTGATCATCGGCGGAGCGAGCGTTGAGATTCTGAAGTCAGTCGCGAGCTGGGGCATCCCCGTGGTCAACGTGGGAAAGTCTTTCCCTGAGGTGCGATTACCCAAGGTGAGCAACGACGAGGTAGCCATCGGTGTCATGGCGGCTGAGTATTTCTTCGGCCGGGGTTACCGCCACTTTGGCTACGCGGGACACGGTGGCAATATTCAGGATGGGCGAGGCGTGAGCTTCGAACAAAGGCTCAGAGAACTGCAGATCCATTGCAGTGCGTTCGCGGACCCTGCCTGGCCCGAGGACGAGCGGAAGAGCGAGGCCAACTCTGCGGCGTTCAACGAATGGCTGAACGGCCTGGAAAAGCCCGCCGCCATCTTCTGTCATAACGACCACCGCGCATGGATGTTGGCAGAGCAATGTCAGGCGCTCGGGTTAGAGGTGCCGCGCGAGATTGCCATTTTGGGTGTCGACAACGACGTGACGGTCTGTTCGCTCTCAGATCCACCGCTGAGCAGCATTCAAACTGCCTCCGAACGCATCGGCTACGAAGCGGCGCGCTTGCTCGAGAGCCTCTTGAATGGAGACGTGAACACCTCCAATCCCCCGCCTCTTCCGCCGTTGCGCGTCGTCCAACGCCGCTCCACCGAAGCCCTTTGCTCAGACGATGAAACTGTCAGCCGTGCACTCCACTACATGCAAGAGCACTTGTTGCGCGAGGAGGGCGTCGAAGCGCTGACCAAACGCATGGCTTGCTCGAGGCGCAGCTTTGAACGCAGATTCCTTGAGGCGACCGGTTCAACGCCAGCGCACACCTGGACCAAGTTTCGAATCGCCGAAGCACAGCGCTTGCTCGCCGAAACTTCCCTCACCATCGACCAAATCTCGCAGCTTACGGGCTTTAGCGATGGGAATCATCTCTCCACCACGTTTCGCAAACAGACTCGGCTGACGCCCGCGCAATTTCGCAAGCGCTCCCAGTTGGCCCGAGAGTAGCCCTCTGGCTCATTAGCACAAGAGGCTGCGCCGAAGGGCGCTCGGTGTTCGCCCCGTTGCTCTGCGCAGCGCCAGCGTGACCCGACGCCCATCGCCGAACCCAGTGCGGGTCGCGATGGTTTCAACCGATAGATCGGTATCAACCAGCAATCGTTGAGCTTCCTCAACACGGAAACGAGCCCAGGCTTGAGCAGGCGTGAAACCTGTGCTTGCGCTAAAACGGCGTTCCAGCATTCGTCGCGAACATTTGAGTTTCCGGCACACTTCCAAGATCCCAACAGGGCCGGCGAGATGCGAACGCATCAGCTCCATGGCGTGTCCGACCAACCGATCGCCAACAGCCACCGCGTCCGTGGAGCTCCGATTCACGACTCGCGTGGGTGGCAGGAGAATCGTCTGTGTTGGCTTCTGCTGGTTGTCTAACGAGTGACCCAGTAGCGTTGCGGCTTCGTAGCCCGTGCGTTCAAACGGCAGCTGAACGCTACTGATGGGCGGTTCACCGAGCCCGCACACCGACTCGTGATCACCCACGCCAAGAATAGCTACTGCCTGCGGCACCTCAAGCTTTGCCAGCCGACACCTTTCGGAGACCGCCAGCGCCACGGCATCACTCTCGCACAGAAGCCCTACCGGTTTCCGACATGTCGCCAACGAACGGAGTCCGAATTTCTCGTAGCAAAAGCCTGCGCGCTCAACGGCGAGCCCAAAGGCGTGCTCGCGGCCACTGCTCAGTGCTGAATCCGACCCGACGTATCCAAAGTGGCGATAACCACGAGTGGTGAAGTGCTCAACGGCAATTCCACCAATCTCGGACTCGTCAACCAGGACCTGACCCAGCTGCCGCAAAGTCCGTTCGCCCAGCACCACCGTCGCGACCCCCGCGTGCTCGAGCAATTCCAACAAGACGTCGTCGGCCGTGGCAGTCAGAAAGCCATCTGGCTTACCGCTCAAAAACTCCGCGACATTTCGGGCCGTTGGCTCGACGAGTTGGGTCGACCAGCCGCGATGTTCACGCAGGTAGTTGCTGATCCCGCGCAGATAAGAGTGTGAGCGGTAACTCTCAAGGTCAAATCCGAGTCCAATCCGCATACAGCCGCTCCGCCGGCATTTTTGACATGCTCGGAGGGCTTCGGACCTACGGATCTTGCGCGCTTAGCTTCTGATTCGCTTCGCTTCCGCACGGGCGGCAAAATCAGGCGCTTCTTGGCGCTGAGTCGCCAAAACCGGGGCACCTGGTGTAGCTTCCCCCCAAATGCGTCCCCTGAAGAAGCTTGCGCAGGCTCTATTCCTGGCCGTCTGGTGCTCCACCTGGATCACTCTGGCGTTGCTCGCTGCGTTGCTAACCTGGAATCGCGATGTCCCACTCTGGATGGCACGCCGCTTCTGGGCGTACCCGCTGATTTGGGCAACGGGCGCGCGCTACCAGGCTGACCCCCTTCCTGATGTGGACTTTAAGGCTCCGCACATCTTCGTCATGAACCACCAGTCGATGCTGGATATCGCCTGCGCTTTCCACTCGATCCCTAGCAATCTCAGGTTCATGGCCAAGGAGGTCCTGAAATATGTGCCTTTTCTTGGTTGGTACATGTGGGCCACGGGGATGATCTTCATCGATCGATCGAAGGGAACCAAAGCGCTAAAGAGCCTGAGCAAGGCAGCAGAGCGAATTCGCAATGGCGCCAATATCTTGGTTTTTCCTGAGGGCACGCGTTCCAAAGATGGCTCCATCCTGCCCTTCAAACGCGGACCTTTCGTGCTCGCATTGCAGGCAGGTGTACCGATCATCCCTGTCGCGATCGAAGGATCCGGCAGAGTCTTGCCCACAGGCGGTTTCGACATTGTTCCTGGGGATGTTCGCCTCAAGTTGGGGACACCCATACTTACACAGGGGCGGCCCAAAAACAGCAGCGAGGCCTTGATGCACGAAGTGCATCGGGCGCTTATCGAGTTGCATCACTCGATTGGTGGAAAGGGTGCACAGCCGTGCCTCCCGACACCCGCGACCTGACTTTAGACACGTTGCGAGGTTTCGCCCTCGTGAGCATGACGCTCACGCATGCGGCGCGGCTGTCTTCATTTTCGTTGCTAGTCAACAGTCCCGTCTACGTCGATGCCGGCGATCTGTTCATCACGATCTCCGGCTTCACCCTGGGAATGCTCGGAGTGAAGAAGCTCCGAAGCCAAGGTCCTCGGCGAGTTTACGCAAGTGTTCTCGGGCGCGCGCTTCAGCTCTGGCTGATTCACGTGAGCTTGATGCTGCTGGCTGTGGCGCTCAACGAGTGGGTAGTCAACCTGGGGCTGCCCCAGCTTCAGGCGTTTGGCGGTCTCGTGCAGACGCTCGGGGTGGTGTTGAGCTTGCGCTTTCAGAGCGATCTCTTCTTGAATATTCTGCCTCTTTTTGTGGTATTTTTTTTGGTGGCGCCGCTCTTTTGGGAGGCCATCCGGCGCAAGATTTGGCCGCTCGCGCTCGGGGTTTCCGCGCTGCTCTGGTGTAGCGCGCAATTCGAACCAAACCTCTTGCCTTGGTTGGATCCGAGATCCGGTACGCCCGTCTTCTCGCTGGCCGCCTGGCAGTTCGCGTTTTTCGTCGGGCTTCTCCTGGGCGCCATGCGCGAACGCTTAGCAGCATGGCTGAAGCCACACGAACGCTCGTTACTCATGCTCGCACTCCTGATCTTCACGCTGCTGTTCGTGTTCGTGAGGCTCCAAGGTCCAAGCTTCGCGCGCCTCGGACTCCACCTCCCCGCCGCAGCGTGGCGCTGGGCGTTCCTGAAGCAAACCTGGGCACCGCTCCGCGTGCTGTACACACTCTCGGAACTGGTCCTGCTCTACGCTGGCTTTCGTGCTGTCGCTCAGGCAAGTCAACGCGTGCGCTGGGCGCGTTTTATCGATCGCCACGTGCTCACGCGTTTGTCAACGATCGGCCAGCATAGCCTCGTGTGCTTTGTCGCCCATATTCCTCTGGCGATCTTTTCGGTGCTCGCAGAGTTCGATGAGCGTCCGCGGGTGTTCCGAGACCTGTACGCTGTTTTTAGCCTGGCTGTTATCTATGGCGTAGCTGCTGTTTCCAGAAAGTCATCGCGACGCTTGGCCGTTGGCTTTGGCAACAAAGGGCAATCGTGACCGTGGTACGTCAACATGATGGCGCTGGAGCGCTGGTGAAGCCGATAGCCAATGGCTGAGCCTCTCAAGACCTTCTTCTCGTCCGTGCTCGTGCGGCGCCTCTCTGGCGAGCTAGCACAAGTTCTGCCCTCGTTCCCGTCGCGAGCCTTCATCGCGCAAGCCAGCGCGGGGCTCGATAGGCTTGAGCTGCTCGACCGAGGCAAGCACATCGCGCGTGCCCTCGCCGACCACCTTCCAGGCGACTACCCGAGCGCCCTCGACGTACTGCTTCGTTCGCTTGGCCCAGAGCACGCGACAGACGAACTCGTCGGTGCGGGCATGGCCCCTTTTTTCTATCTGCCTCACGTGCTGTTCGTCGCTGAGCGAGGGCGCGACCACTTCGACTTGTCGATGCGCGCGCAGTACGAGCTGACGAAGCGCTTCAGCGCGGAGTCGAGCATCCGCGCTTACATCGCGCAGGACCCCGAGCGCACGCTCTCGGTCCTTCGCGAATGGACGAAGGACGCGAACGCCCATGTTCGACGGCTCGTTTCGGAAGGCACCCGGCTCCGACTACCGTGGGCGAACCGAGTGGCGTGGCTTGATGCCAACCCAGACCGCGTGCTTGAGCTGCTTGAGTTGCTGAAGGACGACCCCACGACGCTGGTCCGCCGCAGCGTAGCCAACAATCTGAACGACCTCGGCAAGGTCCATCGCGAGCTCTTAGCCGAAACCTGTGGCGAGTGGTTAGAGGGCGCTTCGGCCGAGCGCCACGCGCTCATCGAGCACGCTCTCCGCAGCGCGGTGAAGCGTGGCGAACCAACCGCTTTGCGACTTCTCGGCTACGGCGCCAAGGCAGCGGTGTCCATTAATGGCGCTCGATTTGAGCCTCGACAGGTGCAGATCGGCGACCGTGTCACCGTACGCTTTACGGTCACGAGTACGTCTCGACGGCTGCAGGACCTCCTCGTGGACCTTGCCGTCCATTTCGCAAAGGCCGACGGTCGTACGGCAGGCGCCACTACCCGGGCCGGCACCGCGCCGAAGCGATCGTCAACGGGACGGCCTATCCGGTCGGGGAATTCACGGTGAAATGATCGAGTGGCTGCTCTCGTCTAGCGCTTGATCGCGCGGATCACAGCCGACGTCGAGCACGCGCTGCTCGGGTCAAAACGAATGCCAAGCGCACGAGGTGCCCTCTCGCGCTGCTTCGTCTTGAACCCCTCGAACGGATCAGTGGACATGATTAACCTCCTGTAGCTGGCGCGGTTGAGCGAAGCATGCGCGGATTGTGCTTCCACGCGCTTATGCCGGAGGATCTCGTGCTCACATATCGAAGGTGCCGCGAGGTACTAATTCTGTCTGATGCTCATGCAGCGGTAGGCGCTGTCTTGCGCAAACGAGATCCCGCTGGCACCTTTGGGAGAAAGCTCCGCCAAAATGCAGTAGTCAGCGGGGGCGACATAGTTGAGGCACGCAGGAGCGGGGCCACCTTGGTTGCAGGTAAACTCCAACACGCCGCTTGCAAGATTTGGCACGGCAGAGGCTCCAGGCATATCCACCCAATTGCCAATAGCTCCGGTCTGCGAGCTCCAGCTGGCAATCCGAAAGCGGGCCTCGACCAGGTCGCTCACCGGTCGCTGGTTTCCCCAATTGGGAGTTACGCGGAAGGTATTGTTGGCGTCGTTGCGAATCTCAGTGGAAGGCGTATTCGTGGTGCCAATATCTGACCCGCAGATCCGAACCCCCGCACAGCTAGGATCGGTAACGCCGAGCTTGAGGGCTGCCCAACCGGTGGTGGGGAAAGTGGGCGGGCTTGTTTCCAGATCGAACGGCACCGCGGTTGGCGGCCAGTGAAACGAAACGATTGTGGTGAAGGGAGAACAGCACGCGTGGCCAATGGTAAACCCGTACCAAAACTGAGCCTGTGTGGGCGATGACGTGCCGAGCTCGCTTTGCACGGCAGCCAGATCCACCTTGAGATTAACGGCCCAGGGAATGGTCGTCGCTCCGGCCGCAGCGCTCTCCCACAGTTTGAGATCGCTTGCCCACGGAGCTCCGCCCGCGCCCGCGGATGGCACCGCCGCGTCATTGGCTTTCGTCCAATGTCGTGCAGCTAAGATAGTATGAGGATCTCCCTGGTTGAGCCCCTTGGCGTCCACCTCAAGGATGGAGACCTGACCAGTAGTCGGATTGCGAAATCCAACGAACGCTGAGTCCCAGTCAATGACAGTGGGCCCGGCGTCGGTTGTCGCTCCGTCCGGGTCGACCTGTGCTTGTAGGCTCAAGTAGAGCGTATTGCCGACGGACAGCCCTCGAAACGCGGCGTCATTCGACATTGAGCCAAAGTTGGGAAAGCTTTGACGTGCAGCACCGCTCCAACGAGGATCGTCAATGGTCGCCCACTGATCGACGCCAGACCACTGAGGCGGACCCTGCATTCCAGGCACACCCCGCGCGATAGGCAGGCATGCTGTCGGATATTGGGCTGGGCCAACGTTGCGTTGGTCGCACGGTGCTTCGGTTGCTCCCAAGCCGCCGCTGCCTGCTTGCTGGATTCCGTCCATCCCGCCTCCGCCCGGGTTACCTACAGAACTACCGGTGCCGCCAGCCGCCGCTCCACCAGCGCCAGGCATCACGGTTGCGCCCCCGGTACCAGCCGCATCCGTGGCGCCAGTACCCGCGACACCAGTATGCACGCCTCCCATTCCGAGCCCTGAGGGCACGCCTCCCGTCGCTGCTCCGGCGAATCCAGAACCCGCACGTGGAGGGCAGGTCCGTGTCTCGACGCAGCTATCGAACCCGTGGCTGCAAGCGTGCATAAACAGCAGTGTCGAGGCTCCGGCGACGGCGACTATGAACAGATTTCTAGCGTTCCGTTGCATCGGGTGTCCTCGGGCAAAGTAGTTACCTCGGCTCCGCGTGGCCGGCAATCCCCTAGGTTTTGGTTGCTTCACCGATCACTTGCGGTCGCCGAAGAGATCTTCGCTGGAGGGACGAGGAGCTGTGGGTGGTGCCGAAGAGGGCGCAGTATTTGCTGCGGCCTTGGGAACGCGAGCGGCACTCGTTGAAGCCGGCGGGGGGCGAGACCTCTTGCGATCTGGAGGGCGCTTGGGAGCACTGGTGGTTCCATCGATCTTGCGGGCGGGGAGCGTCTTTTCCGTGATCGGCGGAACGGCCGGATCTGGAGCTTTGGCAGGTTCCGCAGTCATGATCGGCCGTGGTGCAGCAACCGGCGTTGGAGGTGCCTCAGCTGTTGCGGAAAGTTGCCCAGCGAGCTGCACAGCGCCGCCTGGCTGACCCGTGCGATCGAGCAGAAACCACGCAACGCCTGCAGCCATGGCCACTCCAAGCCCCACTCCGAGCCAGAGCAGCGGGGGCGCCCCCTTCCCAGAATGCTTGTTCACTTCCGTGGCCACCAAGCTTCCGCTTGGCGCCGACCGAGCGGTTTGGATTGAGGCTATCGGATTGTGCGCAGTGGATGCGAAGCCGAGAGACTCTGCTGCATCCTGTACTCCGCCCTCGCTCACCCCGAGGGCCGCGAAGAGTGACGCGGACAGCTCCTCGGCTGATTGAAACCGTGCGTTGGGATCCTTCGCGATTCCGCGCCGAAACCAGGCGTCGAAGCCACGCGGAACCGGACCCACCTCAGAAGGAACCGGAGCCTCCTGCGTGCAGATCTTCAAGACCAAATCACCGATGGCTTCACTCACAAACGGACGGCGGCCCACCAGGCACTCGAAAGCGATCACGGCCATTGCCCAAAGATCCGTCTGCTTATCCACTTGGCGGATACCCTGCGCCTGCTCGGGGCTCATGTAAAAGGGGGTACCCAAGAGCGCACCCGTTTGCGTCCCGCTGGATCCACTGCTGCCACCCGTGAGAGGGTCGACAATTTTGGCGATGCCGAAGTCCAATACTTTTGCGATCTCCTCTTCCTCACTGACGATGTAGACATTGTCGGGTTTCAGATCGCGATGCACGATGCCTGAGGCGTGCGCTTTCGACATGGCGCGCGCTACGTGCCGGATGATACGAGCGGTCTCCCGAGGTGAAAGGCGGCCGACGCGCTCAAGGCGACTGCCCAGGCTTTCACCGTTGAGCAGCTCCATGGCGATGTAGGGCCTGCCCGCATCCACGCCATAGTCGAAAATCTGAACCACGTGCATGCTGCGCAAAGCGGCGGCCGATTGAGCCTCACGCAGAAATCGCTCCAAGATGCTGACGTTGCCAGCAATCGCTGGATCCAACAGCTTGATCGCAACCGCTGAGTTCAGCACCAGGTGATGAGCACGCCATACTGAGCCCATGCCTCCCTGGCCGAAAAGCACCTCTAGACGGTACTTTTCGGCGATCAGATCGCCAACGTTGGGCGCGTGGTGCATGTTCGCGGATTACTCCAAGGGCCGAGTGTAGCTCAGCCCAGGCGCTGACGACGCAGTTTCCTTCGAAGGCCAAATGCAGCGCCCAGAAGGCCGATCCCGAATGCTGCACTCGTTCCGTCGACGTTGCCCTGTCCTGGCAGCTCGCAGTTGCAGCGACAAGGCGGGACCTTGCCCGGCCCCTTCACGGGCTCTAGCGCTTCAATCGTGGACTTGACCAGGATCGAGCCACCCTCCGGCACGTTGACCTTGAAGTAGTTGGGTGAGAGCTCGGTGAGGGTCACGCCATTGAGGGCTTCGAGCGAGTGACGCCAACCCTCGAGAGCCCCTTCGTGCTTGACGAAGTACCCGAAGGGAACCTGAGCTTCGAATTGCCGAACCTCTTTCCCATTCACGGTCGAGCGCTTGCCGGTGTCGTGATAGACGTGCACTTCGTACGTGGCGAGAGCGTCCGTCGCTTGCTCGTAGGGGCTTCGCTCGGGGCCGGTGCGCTCACGTTGTTTGTCGGTAACGACTCCCTGTGGTCCGGTCGCATGCGCCGGCATATTCATGGTCTTTACATAGATGTGCACTTCGCGTTCGGTCGCACCTCGCCGATGGGTGGGAACGTGCTTCATATGCCCAAACCTCTCATGACCAAGCTTTGCTCGCCTGCAGAATGTCGTTGCTGCAAAAGCGCTATGCGAGCACCAAGAAGGCGCTCTCCGAGAGCGTGGAGGCTCAAGCATTGGTCGCTGAGTGGCGCTTCTCACTGAGCGGTTGCCTGAGATTCTGGCTCGGGTCCCGAGTGCTCCGCTTCGGGCCAAAGCTTCGGGAACAAGAATCGTAGACTTGCAAGCGGGATATTGAACGAAACCGGTGCGCGTGGGCCTGTTGCCACGAGCAGACCAAAATCAAAGCACGCGGCGCGCCGTTCTGGGAGGCAGGCCCGTCATCGCGAGAAAGCGCGCACGTTCGAGCGATCCAGTCAACGCGACGTAGTGCAGTGCCTCAAGTGTCTCCAGCTTAATCCCAGATCTTTCAACTCCAATGTCCCAAGGGTGCGCTGCTAGCCACGGCAACAGACTCGAAGCTCGGGTCGCCACCTCAAGTTCCACCTTCGCATCAATGTGGGCCAGCGCGAGTCGCTGTTTGGCAGCTTGAGCTTTGTCGGCATCAAAATCTTTCACCAACGCGCGTTCGATGTCGTAAGGGCGTGTGTGCTGGCCTTCGATCTTGTTGGTGTAATAGCTGTTCATTGCTCGGAGCAGCGGCGCCAGCGCTGGCGTTAGCGGCCGGGCCTGTGCACCCAAGCGATGTGCTTCGCGGACGAGTAACAGACGGTGATTTATAGTGCTAACCATTCAATATAACGTAATAATTTACAGAAAATCTGAAGGTGTGAGGACATTCATCTGGACACTTATTTGGCTGGTTGCCTTTGAGCTTCGTCGTGAAACCGTGACCGCGACTACCTGCGCCACCACCTGGAGAAGGTCAGATGCCAACGCCACATGCCTCTTCCCATAAGGCGTGTAGCCGTAACGCTCAGCCAATTATCCAGATTGATTCGACAGTGCGATGACGGAGTAAATCCGGCTCTGATGTCACTCAAGCACGAGCAAACGCCCTTCGGGGCGACGAAAGCCAGAAGTGCCGGCTTTGGGACCAGTCGTTTGCCGCGGAGAAAGGCACGGAAGCCTCTGAAGCTTTGCAGTCGGTTTTGTTGCATCAACTGCCCCGAGCTTGTGTAGGCTGACAGCGTGGCTCCGAGTTTTAAGCGAAGCGCTCTCCTGCTCCTTGGGCTGACACTGGTCGCCAGCGTCGCTCGCTCCGAAGGCAACAATCCGCTCGCGCGCGGAATCGACCCCGTGGTCTTCAAGCTCAGCCCGTCGATGAATGCGTATCTCACGGTGGAGGGCGCCCGCCTAGAAGCGGCCGGCTCCTACCAGCTCTCGCTTGCTGCTGACTACAATAAGGGCCTTATGGCTTTCAAGGTTGGGGACGATCAGCGAGCGGATCTGATTGCACATCGCGTGGACTTTCACCTCCTCGGATCGGCGGCGTTGACTGACCGATTCGAGCTTGGGCTCGACATTCCCTTCACTCCCTACCAAGCCAACGGTTTTGATAAGCTAAAAGCGCAGACTGGTTTTGCCGACACACCTCCGGCCTCGGCGGGCATGGGTGATATTCGGCTGCTCGGGCGCTTCGGACTGCTTTCCGAAGTGAACACTCCGGTTGGGCTCGCCGGCGTCATTGAGGCGCGCGGGCTCACCGGCGCGGGTCGGAGCTTTTTAGGAGAGCGCGGCGTCCTCTTAACGCCTCGACTCGTGGTTGAGCGCAGGATCACTCCGATCTTCACCGCTTCGGCGTCTGCTGGCTACCAATACCGGACGAAAGCCGGACAGTATCTCAATCTGTATGTTGGCGATCAGTTCAGCGCCGGGCTCGCCGGAGCGCTCGCGCTCCCGGACACTTCATCGCTGAAAAGTGCCCTGCAATTGGAGATTCTTTTGGCAACGCCGGCGCGGGCTCCCTTCACGTTTGCGTCCTCCGACGCACTCAAAACACCGCTCGAAGCGCTGCTCGGCTGGCGCGGCTGGTTCCATGATCGGATCGGAGTGCAGGCAGGGATCGGACGCGGCATTACCGGTGATGGCGGGTACGGTCGCGAAGATTTTCGTGCCTTCGCGTCGGTGACCTTGCGCGGAAAAAGCGAGCCAAAGCTCAACACCGACCGCGATAACGATAACGATAGCGATGGCGTACTGGACGTAGAAGATCAATGCCCAGATGTTCCCGGGCCTGCACCCTTGGACGGCTGCCCGGACCGCGATCATGACGATATCCCAGACGTTTCAGATCAATGCCCGGACGAACCCGGTCCCGCCACCACCGAAGGCTGTCCCGTCAAGAACAAGCCCCTCATTGTGTACGAAGATGGCAAGCTCGTGATGTTCGGCGCGATCACCTTCGACACCGGCAAGGATACGATCAAAACGGACTCTTTCCCCATTCTCGACGAAGCGGCCCATGTGTTCAGTGAGCACCCGGAGCTCAAGAGAGTTCGCGTCGATGGCCATACCGACAGCGTTGGCGGCGACGAAACCAACCTGGATCTCAGCAAACGCCGCGCGGCGGCCATCCTGCGTTATCTCGTGGACCACGGGATCCGCGCGGAACGCCTGACTTCAGAAGGTTATGGGAAGACTAAGCCCATCGCAGATAACAGAACGGCTCTCGGTAGGGCTAAGAATCGGCGCGTCGAGTTCACCGTACTCGAGAATACGAACCAGCCGGGCATGGCTCAACCCGCAGGTGACAACGCCCCGGCGCCAAAGCCGTAGCTACCCCACGACAACTTATTTATTGCGTGCACACGAAGCTGATGTCGAGCTTGTCACCCCGGAGGAGCCGGCATTTGTCTGCGAGCGTCGCGCGCGCGGGTGCCAACCCCACGGCTGGCTCAAAACTAAACCCGTCTCCCTTACGACATAGAATTGTAGGTTGGCCAGCGCGCTGGATCTGGATCTGTACCAGGGAACCATCCGGGGGATCACCAGGCAGCTCGATCACTTGAGGGGCAGCCACCAGCTCAGCAATCTTGGTGAGCGTCGCATTGTAGTCCGCGGCGCAGATTGAATCGATCAGCCCATGCTTCTCGGTCGTGTTCTGGTTCATTGCGTCCACGGCCTCTTTGTATCGCTTCGCCACCCCCTGCGCTTCGTCCGGGCCCGCGCCGCAGCGGGCAGGGCTGCCATTTGCATCCACGGCACCTATCACAGCCAGAACCACGTCACGCTTGCGACCTGTGCCAGTGCCATCGTCGAGATTTTTCAGAAAATCGACGTAATTTTTGACAGGCTCGAGCTTCGCGCGGCCGCCTGCTGTTTCGCAGGCGTTCTCGAGACACTGCCGGCCACCCAGATCGCCGGTCACGCAGTAATTCCCTTCCCCGCCGCATTCGGAGTCCATCGCGCACGCAGCCCCACAGGCAGGCGTCACGACGATGTTGGTCTTCTTGGGATCCGAGCAGTCATCTTCGTCCGAAACGATGATCACGAGCAAACGTGACCCCGGCCGCAGAAAACCCTTATTGCCTGAAGGAGTGGCTGCGATGCCCGTTGAAAGCAGGGGCTCGGTCAGTGCAAGCCGCGCGGCCTCGAGCCCCATCTCTTCGCCCGATCCACTGGTTCCTTGTTGAATGAGCAAAGCAAACTGTTGGATAAGGTCTGGCTTGTCGTACGGGATGATCTTGAGCGTGCTGCTGGCTACCGGTTGCCCTTGTAAGTCCTTGCCAAGCTGCAGCTTCCCGCTCTCCATGTCGAACGTGACGAGCACCGGCATGGACGTCATCGAACAGCCGGCAGCATTTTGAGTGACTCCCGTTGTGACCACGCCCACCTGAAAGTCGTGTTTCACTGGCGCGCTAGCCAGGGTGTCGACGAACGTCCCAAGCTGGGCCACGACTTTGGCCTGCTTCGCCTGCATCGACGAGGAAGTGTCTATGACGAACAAGATATCGGTCGACACCGAAGAAGGTAGCGATGCTTGGCTTTTGCAATCCGACACCACGCCTTTCGGCGGCGCCCCGGAGCAGCCCCCAACCCCCAAGAGACAAACCGTGGCAACCCAGCTCGCAGCCCAGCGCATCATGCTCGTACCAGGCTAACCTGGAAATGTCTCCGCTAGGCAACCCGCCGAGCTAGTGTCCTTTAGGTGGGCTCAACGAGCGCATGCCGGAGCGGAGCACCGCTTCGAAAGTGTCTGCAATGACTAAGAAATCTAGTCGAGCACAAACGAGGGCGCCGGAAAACATGTATGACCAGGCGCTCGACGCGGAGACTCGTAGACGCTTGCGATACGCGCGTACATGAGCGCACATGATGCAGGTTTGAGCGAGTTGCATGTTTCGGCCTGCCTGGT
>Ga0163155_10000460_pt1 | contig 50083 bp, 56 predicted proteins | sample OliLakLV19SP4G1_FD_148611 | JGI IMG/M metagenome (GOLD analysis project Ga0163155, IMG submission 148611) | Freshwater microbial mat bacterial communities from Lake Vanda, McMurdo Dry Valleys, Antarctica - Oligotrophic Lake LV.19.SP4.G1 | ecosystem: Environmental > Aquatic > Freshwater > Lake >... | reverse complement strand
CCCGTGGTCTCGAAAGGCTAGACGCCATGACCGAAGGTTGGGTCGCTGCTAAATTACAGCTACGCAGTGATCAAGGATGAGAGCATGCTTACTATCTCCGAGGAACGAAAAGGGCAGCTCCGCGGGCACGCTTGCGGCGCGGCCCCGCAACCATCGTGCCCCTCACGCAGCGACCCGGCAGCGACGGACGATGCTTGGGAGGGGCGGCGGCCGCGCTTCGCGGCAGCGGGGTGGGCATCAACAGCCTTCCGCGCGAAAACTCTTGGCTTTTACTAGAGGGGGCAAGGCGCTAGATTTCCCGTGTGGCGCGACCCTCTCGACCGCCCGGCTTCGACATGACGTACCGGCCTGCGGAGGCAGTGTTTGGTCCACCATTTTCGGCTCGGGTTCCTTCACTCGTGTACTTAGCCGTGGCCATAGTGGTGGCCGCGCTGGTGCTCATCGGTGAGCAGAGTCCAACGAACACGTGGCTTTTTGATTATGTGGTCCGCCAGAACGCAGGGCGCATCATCTCGTCCCGGTTGTTGGCCATCGTGCTGGTGATTGGAGCGCTCTCTTCGATCATCCGCACGAGCATGCGAGGCGTGCGAGTTCGTGGCGACGGTGTCGAATATAAGGATGTTGTTTCCCTGTGGCCGCGTGTTCGACGTTACAAGTGGGCTCAGATCGATAAGGTCACGCTGAGCGGGCGGACCGCGATCGTGCTCTCCTTGTGGGATGGCACTCACATGGTGCTGCCTGCTGTGGGGGATCGCAATGGCTTGGCGCAGGCCCTGGAACGCGTGGCTTATGCACGAGCGATTCCGGTGCTCGGCGGCACGGGCTTGGATGACATCCCTGAATCCCGAGATTTTTCCGAAGAATGAAGCTCGGTAAGAAGAAGCCTAGGGCGCGGGCACCGGTGAAGCGGCTTGGCTAGCGCATCAGGTAGTCGCGCGCGGCTGTCGTGACGAACTCGCGATGGGGCCAATGGCGATAGAAGCTGGCGTTGAGTGTGGGCGGAGCTGATTTTTGTTGGTTTGAATACACGAGCCTGCCCACAACTCGAACCAGCGAGCCGGCTTTTAAGCTGTCACGGCCGCTATCGTCGGCTTCTGACAACTTAGCGGTGGCGCTGAGCTCGCCGTAACTCTTCGCACTGACCGTGACTCGGCAAGTTTGCTCACCTTCTTCGTCACACAGATTGCGTTTTGAGAGCGTGCGCAAATCGAGAGTCAACTGCGTCTTACCGTTCTGGAGCTCGATGCGCTCCTCAACCACTCCAAACACGCTCACGCTCCGGGCGCTCCAGGTTTTCGGGTCGCGCTCAGCCATGACCGGATCAAAATCCAGCGCTGCGCTCGCCGCTTCAGCTTCTTCCGGCAGGGGCGCGTAGTCGACGGCGTAGCCGTACGGGCCTGGAGAATGGCAGCCCAGCGTCAAGCACAGGAAACCCGCACAGCCTAGAACTTTTTGTCGATCGATTCGCACCAGCGTCGGTTAACACACCCTGCTCGTGGCGTCACGCGTCGGACGCTGCGGCCAGTGTGCCGGCGTGCACCCGGCGTGTGGAATTACCGCGTGACTCTCCCATGCTGGCCATTTATGCTGGGCGCATGCTCTCGCATGTCGTGATTTTTTGGACCAAACCGGGCGTCGTGGATGCCGCCGAGAAGCTTCTCGCGGGTGTGAAGGAATATTTGGCGCCGATCCCAGGCGTCAGCGTGCTGCACGCGGGCAAGATGGTGCCGAGTGAGCGCCCCGTGGTGGAGCAAAGCTATCAAGTCGGCCTTTACGTTCAAGTTGAGGACAAAGCCGCAGAAATTCGCTACCAACAGCACCCGCTGCATCTGGCCTTCATCGAGAAGTGCCTCAAGGACAATTATGAACGAGTGCTGGTGTATGATTTCGCGGACTGATTCGCGGACTGAGAGGAGGCCAGCATGACCAGCATGACGGGTCAGCCTGGCGGTTCGCCGCTTGCGGTCCCCGCGGCGTGGGATCTCGTGGCAGGGGACTACGCGGCGGAGCTAGTACCCTTCTTTGAGCGCTTCGGAGCCGGGCCGCAACAGTTGTTCATGCCGGCGAATCTGACTTTTGGCTTGAAAGCTTGAGGCGGCGCCAGGAGCGTAAGGCCAGCTCCAGCGTGAACAGTGCGAGCGCGGCTAGGGCAATTTCAGATGAAATTTCGAGGAGTGGCTGCTTGGCCGCCAGAGCGGCTGAGCTCCGATCGCCAACATACGGCACAGGCTCATTGAGGATCTCGTCGGCGGTGATCGTCGCCACACGTTCCTGGCGCTTGGCATCGGCGCTGATTTGATACCTTCCGAGTAGAGCCGGCTCAAACGCCAAGAGGCCCTGAGCATCGGTTGTTACGAGTCGGCTTTGGAGTGGCCCTTCGGGCCCGATCACTGACGGGGCTGCGTCCGACGGGAAGCGCCAACTCCGACCCACCTCGCTCACGCGTGGCCCAGTGCGCTCCGACGCAAGGCGAACAAAATGATCAAGTAGCGCGACAAACCCTGGTCGCAGGGCCAGATCGCTTTGATCCACGGAAGCCGGCAACCCCAAGCTGAAGGCACTGCCACGCCCAACCTTTTGCTCAAAGAGGAAAGGGCGATTGTTCTCCCAACTGGCTTGGACCTCTGCGCCGGGCCCTGGCGAAAACACGACCTCGCCGCGTGGGCCGAGTTTTTCCAGGCTTGCGCTCGGCTCCCCCAACCATGCAGTTGAAGCCGCTAAAATTCCCTGACTGGTTGCAGGCTTCTGCCAGCTGGCGCCTCCAGAGAAAAAGGGCTCGAAGCTTGAACCCAGCTGTGCATTTTCAACGCGGGGCCCGAAGAGCGCGACGGCGAGCTTGCCACGTGAAAGCCAAGCCGACAGCGCCGTGCGCATTTCAGGCGTGAACGCTGCCGGGTCATCCAAGATCAGCAGATCTTCGAGGTCGAGCTCTTTGTCGGCTTCAGGGACTCCTGAAAGAGGATGCACCGTGAGCCTTGCATCCAGCGCGCCCAGCACTTGCTCCAAGATCGTGGAACCACCCGTGACCACGGAGCCTAGCGCCTTATCCACGACAACACCCACCGAGAGCGTCCCGGCCTGCGTGGTGGCGGGTGCGGCGTCGTCGTGGCTGAGAGCGTCGGTGCCATCCAGATACACGTTCGTGGTGCTGGCGGCGCGCGAGAGCTTGATTGAGACCGAACTCAAACCGATTTGCACCGGCAAGGGGCTGGATCCGAGTTCTTCGCCGTCGCGCAGCTCGGAGCTGACGGACTTGGCCGCAACCGCAATCAGCCGGCGCCCCACTGCAGCCTTCTTGCTCGTGCACGCGACCTTGGCGGTCACAAAAGAGTTGGAGGTTTCTGCACTGATCACCGCGCAATCGTCGATTTTTGTTTGGAGTATGGGGAGTGGTGCCCACACTCGGGGCTCGCCCGCTTTGGGCGCAAGTCCGGCAAAATCGCTCAGCACAACCACACGCTTGTCGGCGTGGCTCAACTGCTTCACAGCTGAACGACCGAGCTCAACCGCCGTTACCAGATCTGTCGCGCGATCACTTTGGCTGAGCTTACCGAGTGCCGCACGAACGGCAGCTAGGTCGGTGGTCGCGGAAAGCATGAGGCGAGCAGGCTCCCCCGCAAGCACAATAGCCACGGCATCCCCTTCTCGAGCTTCAAGGATGAGCTGTTGAGCTGCAGTGGTTGCTTCGGCAAAGCGCGTCTTTCCTGAAGCTGTTAGCGCACGCATGCTGAGCGAATCATCCATCACCAACGCCAAGGCGACTGAGGCGCCTGAGGGGCGCGCCAACGAGACCCGTGAGCAGCGCACCAATGGAGCTGCTCCGAGCAGTGCGAGGGCCAGGATCAGCAAGGCACGCAACAGAAGAAACAGGCGATCATCCAGCCGGCTGCGTTGCCGAGCACTGGTGCGCGCGAGTTGGACCAACTGAATTGGCGCAAAAATCTGCTCTTGAACACGGCCCCGCTTCAGCAAGTGCGCCAGGACGGGCACGGCTACGAAGACTGAAATGAGGAGGGCGAGACCGGTGAGGAAGCTCATCGCGGCGCTCCCGCGATCAAGTTCAGAGCCTGGCGTGCCACCTGAATGGGCTCCTCATTGGTGAGTGCGCGGAGGAGCTGGCCCGATTGTCGGACGAGTGCTGTCTTGAAACTCAGTGTGAGTTCCTGCAGTGCGGATAAGTAGGCGCCGCGCGCGTCCGCTGCATTCGTTTCGACGATCAGGCCTGATTCCGGTGACTTCAGGCGCACGGGGCCTTCCAGCGTGAACTCAGCCTCTAGCGGATCGAGAATCTGAATGACGAGCACAAAGCGACCTCCGGTCCCGAGCTGAGCCAGGAGTTCGGCTGCGCCCTCAGGCAAATCTAGCAGGTCACTGAAAACCACGATCACCGTACCGCGTCGACTCCGGAGCCCGATCGGTTCGAGGGAGCGCTGGAATTGCTCAAGCGTGAGGCCTCGACCCTGCCCGACATTGGCGCGCTCCAAACTGTGCACGAGGTTTTCGAAGGCGAGCAGGCCCGAACGGAGGCGCACAGGCTCGGCACCCTCACCAAACAACCAATCAAGCGCCACCGCGTCACCACCTGCCAGCGCCACACGCCCGAGTGCCGCTGCGATCACACTCGCATAAGCCAGCTTGGAAGCGCGGGCTTGGGGCCCATGAAAGCCCATGGAAAGGCTCGCATCCATGAGCAATCTGAGCGCACGATCCGTATCTGTTTCAAATTGCCGGATCAGTAATTTATCGTGACGGAGCGCCGCGCGCTGATCTAAAAACCTAAGATCATCACCCGGCACGTAATTCCTGTGCCCTCCGAATTCAACGCCGGAGCCACGCTGGTGACTGCGATGGCTGCCGGCGTACAGACCTGACGCGACACTCCTTGCCGTGAGGTGCAAGGGCCCAAGGCTGCCCCAATCGAGACCCGTTCGTACAAAGCTGGCTTGGCTCATGCGCGGTGTTCTTAGCGGGGTGTTGGGCTGGCAGCTGCGGGCGTGTTGGCCGGCTTGGCCGGCTTTTGCACCTGTTGGCAGGCGGCGAGGAGCTTTGGGCCAAGCACGCTGGGATCGAGGGTGGCCTTGGGATCATTTTCGAGCCATGCGCCGCAGGCCTCAATGGCGAGACCCAGTGCTCCGAGCGCCGAATAGGCCTCCAGCAATTGCCGATCAATGACCGCCCGTTGGGGCTTGGTGAGGTTGCCCTGCGCGAGAAAGCGCACCCCGCGCGCGACGGCATCCACGTAGCGTGCGCCCCGGATATCAGAAATAAGTGCAGGAATTTCGCGAGTCACGGCTAGCTGGAGCTCGCGTTGTTGTCCCTGTGCTTGCCGACAGGTGACATCCGAAGCTGCTGTGGCCCCAGCTATGCCATCTTTAGTTAACGGCAAATCAAAGAGCGGGATCAGGATGACATCGCCGCGTTCTATCGGCTTTCCCGAAAGGTGATTGTAGCGATCCAGAACCCAAGCTTTTTGCTTGTCGCCCAAGAATTTGTAGGCAAAAGAGATCGTCGTGTCGCGTTCGGTAGCGATCAGCCGGAGGTTGTAGTGGATCTTGATTTCAGCCCCCTCGTCGGGGGTTAACCACGGCTTGCTGCCGTTGGCGAGCGCTAGCAAATCTGAGCGGTCTTTGGCCCCCAGCAGCCGTTCCGCCAAACTGTCCCAGGTTTGACCGGCTTGGATCACTTCATAGCTAACGGCTGGGACCTCGAGCCGCATGCCCGGAACGATCGACGAACCGCCCTGCGAATCCAGCATGTTGGCAGCCACCAATAACTTCTCGAACTGCACACGCCCGTAAAATCGCTCCGCGATCTCTGCTAGTGTTTCGCCCTTCTGGACGACGTACACAAATGCGCTGGCTCTGCGTGGACTGACCAAAAGCCATGAGCAAGCTAAGAGCGCGAGAATAAAACAGCGGAAAATACGCGGGCGATCCGTGAGCAGCACCTGCAAACTTTGCCCCCGAACCTGCCAAACGTAAACCTTAGGCAGCGCCAATGCTCGTGGGCGCTGCTTTTGGTGCGGCTTCGGTGGTCTCTCTCTTGCATTCGCATGTCGGCGTCGGGCCGTTTTGGCTCGTTCTCTACGAGGAGTCGGTGAATGAAGAGGATATTGGCTAAAGTATGCGGGGCGAAGTGGCTGGGGTGTGGCGCGATGGCGCTCGTCTTGATGGCGTGTTCAAACGAAAGAGTGCCTGCCAAGGACGCCTCGGAAGCAGGGAGCGGCAACCCCCCCGCAGCGAATGACGCCTCTGGGCGCAATTACCTTGCCCAACACGGAGTTCCCAGGGAAACCATTCGCATCTGGTCCCGCGGCGAACATGGCGCCCAAGGTACGGATGAAGAGACGTGGGCGCTCGACCGTCGGGTCGACTTTGAACTCGGAGATCGCACCGGAGGCGTTGGAACCGCAGCGGATCCGAGGGCGGGAGTCCCGCACAACGCGACGTTAAATAGCGACCTTGCGCAGGACTCGCGTCTCGCTTGAATGCCGGTGCGGTGATCAGTCGGCCTTGTTAACGGCGCCCTTCAGATCGTCGATAGCCTTGTCGACGCGCACCTTCGTAGCGTCCCAAGTTTGCGACGAGGCGAGCTCGAGAGACTTGTATTCGTTCGCGACGGCCTCTCGCTGCGTACGCAGATTGGGCAATCGAGCCTCAAGCTCCGTCTTGGCCTTACCTTTTATAGTCTTCGCTTCAGCCTCCAACTTAGTGATGTCCTTGTCCACCTCGATCAAGCTCTCCGTCGCTTTGTGACGATAATCTTCTCGCATCTTTAAGAAACTTGCCTGAGCATCGGCAACCTTCTTATCGGCCTCAGCTTGTGCGGCGTTGATCGTCGTTGTTGCCTCGCGATTGGCCTCAAGTGCCTTCCGATCGGCCTCAGCGCGAGCTTCGTCGGCGTTGCGCTGCTCATCAGCGGCCTTGTCGCAGCCAGCTGCCGACGCCATACAAAGTGCCACACATACAGAAAGAGTTGAAATACGTATCATAATGCCTCGCGTTAGAGTTGTGCCTCGCCTCCGAGCAAGACCTATGCCGCATGTCTAATGCATGAGCGGGCAGTTGTTTCTCCGTTTCGCGCTAGAAAATCTCGTGGAGAACGCCGAACCAGAACGCCACGCCTGGGGCAAGTCTGCACGTTCTGGAAGCGCTTGCTCTGCGGAATGATCCGCGCTCGAGTGTGGCGGCTTTCATGCAACCCCCGCCACCCCGCCACTTCTCCATGCTGCGCGAGCTTCGCGCGGCGGATGTTTTTACACTACTCAATGGTGCCGCCGGCACGGGCGCAATCCTGGCGTTCATGGACTATTGCGTAAGCGGGACGCTGCGATCTTTCTGGATCGGCAGTGGGCTGATTCCGTTTGCGTTGGTGATGGACATTCTGGACGGACGCGTCGCCAGGCTGCGCAAGGAAGTGTCACCCCTGGGGCAAGAGCTGGATTCCCTGGCAGACATCGTGTCGTTTGGGGTGGCTCCGGTAGCGATGGGGTTCGCAGCGGGAATGCGAGGAGGGTGGGACTCGCTCTGCTTCGCTGTGTTTGTGGCTTGCGGGATCAGTCGTTTGGCCCGCTACAACGTCACCGCGACAATGCTTGCCGACGCCACCGGCAAGGTTCGCTACTTCGAAGGCCTTCCAATCCCGAGCAGCCTCCTGCTTGTGGTCCTGATCTTCATCCTGGCACTCACCGGCAACTGGCAAACGGATCTGCCGTTCGGATCGTTTGCGCTCGGGCCCATGTCACTCCACCCGCTTGCACTGATTTACCTCGCCCAGGGCATGGCCATGATCAGCAAGACTCTGCGAATTCCGAAACCGTAGCTTGCCGCGAGCGCGAGGCTGCTAATCGACTTTGCAAACAAACCCGGAGATGACGCTGCCGCAGCCGATGGCGTCCCATGACCCGCTGTCATTCAGCATGCGCGCGCAATCTTTTGACTCCACGTCGTCTTTGGGCTGCGCTGAAGCCCAGTTTTCGTACAGGGCGTTGATAGCCATCCCGGTTTGATTTCCTTGCCAGAATTGCACCCCATCCACCCAAAGCCATTTTCCTTCAGTGCTATCTCGCCCGCCCAGCCATAGCCCCTCGATATTGCGCGAATCCGCCGTCGATCTCACCCAGCTGTTCTCTTCTGCACTCAGGATGGACGTTAAGTGTAGGCCGCTTGCCTCGCATTTTTGGTTAGCAAGACTGCGATTTGCAGCTAAGTCGCAAAACATGTAGCCCCGAGTGCCGTCGCTCACGCCCAAACAACCCTCAGGGCATTGCTCGTCGGTTATGCCGCTCTCACAATTGTCGTCACGCCCATCACACCGATCCGGGCCCGACTGACACATGGGCGATCCCCCCGAGCCGGTTCCTGAGCCTCCTGTCGCCAACCCGCCGCTTCCCTGGCCTAGCTCTCCTCCCGTAGCGGCGGCGCCGGAACCCATCGCGATCCCACCTGCGCCTCCGCTTTGAGCCCCGCCACTGCCTTGGCCTAATCCGCCACTGCCTTGGCCAGCGCCACCCGTTGAAGCGGGAGAACCGCCTATTTCTCCGTTCCCGAGGGCTCCGCCGAGACTGCGCGCGGCACCCGAACCTGAGTTCGTAGTGCCGCCGGAAGTCAGTATTGCGCCACCGGAGGCTCTCACCCCTCCGCTGTTCGCAACGTTCCCTCCGGACGCTGCGGCATTCCCTCCGCTTCCCACCGCACCTGTCGGATTAAATAGAAGACCGCCCTCCGCGGATGAACAAGCAGCGAGCGCGGCAAACACGGCGCTCCAACCGAGCTGGCTGGTGTTTCTCAACGTGTGATTAGAAGACCATCGATTCATTGAAACAACACCTTGCCCCGCACCTAAGCCAACTTATAAGAACTGACGATCCGAATAAACGGTTGAGTGTGCTTACATCGTGAGTGCTGTTCGGACAAGGAGTTTTGATGGCACACGGGCGCATTCGGCGTCGATGTTGCGATGCCCTTGACGCGTGCGTGATCAATTGCCACGGTGTCTCAAATAGGGATAACCTAACGCTGCGAACACTCCAGCGTTACCGTATAGATGGAGCTGGGGGCGCGGCATTGCGCTCACCCTGTGAAACAGCCGCTCCGGCGAGTCATTCGCAAACACCACTCGACGTGGTGACACCGTCACGTTTCAGACTCGAAACGATGCGCGCTCCGCACCTGCGGCCGAGATCCATTGAAGGAATGGGGGATCTCGCCGAAAGTATTTCTTCACCCACCGCCTACCTCGATTCACAAGCACTCGGTCACAAGTTACGTGCCGCTGAATCCAAACCTGGCGATTTTGAGACCTGGCAGTGCATCGCAACAGCCACGCACATAGAACTGAGCCGCAAATCTTTCTTAGCCCGCGCCTTTCTGCGTTTTGACCGAAAGCAGTTTGAAGTGTTCGGCGTGCTACCGTGCCCTGCGGTAGAGTGACTAGGGCGCGGCCCCACGTTGAACCAACGCGCGACGCACGGCTGAAAGCGGTGCGGAGTCGTCGAACACAATTCCACTCCGCCCCTTTCGCACGCCCAGATCAGCCCATAGTTTTGGCAAATCGACAGCTTGGGATCGTTTGCCCATGCCTTCATACATCTCGCGGAGCACGGGCACAGTTGTCGCTCGATCCCCCACCTCGATGACTCTATCGATATCCCATATGACAGAAATGTTGCCCCCCTGCTTCACAATCGCACGCAGTGCGTCACGCAAGGAAAACCGATTGTTGGTACGCTGGCGAATCGCAACATCCGAAAGCAAACAGAAGAGTGCTCCACCCCAATACGTTGGCCCCCAGGCGCGAGTGTTGTTCAAGCCTTCGTCGCCCGGTCCTGGCAGGCCATGATGCATCTTGGCTATCCACTCGCTCCACACCGCCTCTTCCGAGATAGCACCCGCTTGCACTCGAACTAAAGGCTCCACGTAAGTAGCCAGGCCTTCTTCGAGCCAACGGTGCTGGCGAGACACCTCAGGCAAGGCTGTATGAATCATCTCATGCACCAGCACCCAATCTCGCGCCAAAACGGTGTCCATCGCGCGCTCGCCAACAGCGATATCAATAGCGGCGCCAGACATGCCCATGGTGGAGCCAGAGCCCACGTCATTTCCCCTCACGGGGCGCACCATGATCATCATGCGGGATATGGGCGGGCGCCCGTAGAAGGCTTGCACCATTTTGGCACTGGATTCGATCCAACTATAAATCACCGCTTCATCTCGGAAAGAGCCTGGCAACAGGGCAACCTGCACGCTCCCGTTCAGCAGGCTGCGTTGGCGGAGTTTCCCGAAAACCGCATAGGGCAAGTCTATCGCTGCAGTCTGGGTCAGAGCTTCATACGTGTGAGGAACGCCCTCTACCGGATAAACTCCAGTCGCGAACGATTCGCCCGCTGCGCTCTCAACTTGAAATCGAAGTGAGATCCCCTTAGGCGCGTGAAGCGGCCTCAGCAGCCAAGTTGAAGGCGGGGATTGAATCGCGTCCCCCTTCAACACCGCCACGGACCGCTCGCCGCTAGCTTCAGCGGCTGCTCGAAGCTCGAACCGGTATCGGATGCGGCAGCCTATTGCACAGGCGCTAATCTTCCACTCACCACGCTGTCCGGGAACGCGAGACCATTTTCCCCCCACCTGCACTTCGACATTTTGAACATACGGTTCGCCGCCGTCGCCCACGGAGAATGTTTTAGCGCTACCGCGTGGGAAACTGCCTTCCACATCAAGAATTTGAGAACGCGGCGACGCCACCACGTTGTAATTCCACCCGACCAGCAGGGGCTTGGCTAGCGCCGCCTGATTGTTGGCGCGGGGGGGAGTGGGGGTAGCGGGGGTAGTGGCCGATGCCTGCCCGTCGCGTGGGTGGGTGGCAACAGATGCCGGAGGGTGAGAGGCCGTGTTAACGGTTGGCGCGCTTTCTATGCCTATAGCATTCACGCCACTCCTCCTACTTTGACACGTTAGAATAGTGAGCGAGCCAATACCCACCGCCACGTGGGCGCCGTAGCGCTTACAGGCTAACTTTATACCACTCAAGCGCATTCTTTGTACATGGCACGCTGGGGGAGGCAGCGCCAGCGCCCCAATGCCGCGCTTAATCCTTATAAAGGCACGACTACTGGGATGATTTCCAGCCATTTTTGAACGAGACCGTGCAACAGATAAATCGCAAACGTTTGACGTTGGCGCGATACGGTACCTGAGAAGGCGGCAGCGTGTGCCTTTCGCCGTGACGCGCGATGAGGGCTACACGCGCCCCACCGAGGTCGACAAGCACATCCCCGCGACGATACCGATCATCATCACTTGCGGATCTTCTCGCCTTCCGGTTCCTTCGGCGAGAGCGTCACGTCGAGGTTGAGGCCGGCCTCCTGCTGATTCGCGGGCGAGGAGCCGGGACGCGGGTGTCCGACGCGCATCCGGAGCTCACGCCAGCCGAGGCGTGCGTCCTGCAGGAGGTGTCCGGGCGCCTCGTAGCCGTACGCGCGGTGCTCGCCGGGCTGTACCTTGCCCTTGGCTGCGACATGCTCGACGAAGCGCGCGGCGAAGCGATCGATCTCCCCTAGCGGATCGGCGGGATCACTCGCCATGTGCTCGGCCTGGTTCTCGGAGTAGGGCTTGCCCTTGCCGAACTCGACGTACTTCCAGAGCGCGTCCGGGACCTCCACGCCGCCATAACGGCACTGCCAAACCAGGGGCGCGTACGCTTGGCGTATGTCCTCGAAGGGCTCCTCCTTCGGATCGAACCAGGCTTTGTGGGTGAGAACCTTGGGACGCCCGCTCTCGTCGATCTCGTCTCCGCCGGCGTCGCCGTAGCAGAAAAAAGCCGCGGTCCGCCCCTCAAGGTGATTCTTGCTGAGCTGCTTCCAGGCGTCGGTCTTCTCGAACTTCATGGCGAGTTCGGGATCCTTGTGGTCGATGAGCTCCTCGCGCGGGTTGCCGCCGTTCATGCACACGAGGCGATCAAACATCAACTTCAGGTTACTGCTCGGTGCATACCAGTTGATGGGGCCGATGATAGCCCAAGCATCCGCGAGATCGAGGCGGGCGTACATGTCGAGGTCCCACATCAGATCGGGCTCGGCACTGCTGCCCTTCTCGTAGCAGTTGCAAGGCCACACGCAGAGAGCCATGGAGGTCGACACGCACGCATTGCAGCTCCTGATCTGGTCCCGTTTGTAAACGTTGCCGAGATCCTCGACATCGATCTCCCAGTCGACCGGCATCCGCTGCACCATTCGGATCATCAGCGCGCGAGCCTTGGAGTCGACGCCCGGACAATTGTACTGCCGTCGATCTGAGCCGGCGATGAGCAGCACACGAAAGGGCCGTTGATCGGGCGGGAGCTTGCCGTTGTCGTCGTTGGGTTTCATTGGGAATGAGCACTCTACGCGAGGCGCTGGGTGGGCGCAACGACCGTCGCCGTAAGCAAGCAGTGGTCCGAGCGTCGCGAAGTTCAGCGAGGTGCGTCGCCGTAGAAACGCGCGATGCGGTCCGGATGCACGCGAAAGACCGAGTACAGGATCTGGAGCATCGTCCAGATCGCTAGCGTGCGCAGCGGCGCGCGCTCGAAGCGCCGAGCACTCGTCTCGACAGTGATGTCGCGAATGTAGATCGTGCGGCCGGCACCCTCGATGCGTCGTACGAGATCGTAGTCCTCGAAGATCGGAAGCGCGCGGAAGCCCCCGAGCACTTCATAGGCGCTCCGGCGGACGAAGATCGCCGAATCCCCGTAGTAGATGCGCAGCCAACGACGCCTCACGTCGTTCGCCCGTGTGAAGAGGCGCGCGGCAAACGAATTGGGCACAAAGCGCAAGTGAAAGTTCCCGCCGAGAACGCTCTCGTCCAGCAGCGCATCCTCGATCCCGCGCCGGGCGGACGGAGGAAGCTCCGCATCCGCATGGAGAAACAGGAGGACGTCGCCGCTTGCAGCGCTCGCACCGGCGTGGAGCTGGGCGCCGCGTCCTCGGGCCGTTTGGATTACGAGAGCGCCGGAGGCGCGAGCTATCGCCGTCGTGCCGTCGGTGCTGCCGCCGTCGGCGACGATGACCTCATCAGCGATCGCGTGACCCATGGCGACGGCGCAGGCGATCGTCGCCTCTTCGCACCAGGTCGGAATGATGATGGTAATCGAGGGTCCATCCTTCGCATCAACTCTGCCTAGCAACTTCGCTCGACTTCGAGACCACTGGGGCACATGAATCGCATGCCGCGTCAGGTCGCGGCGATGACCACGGTGCCGGCGAGCCCGGCGACGACAGCACGTTTTGCGTTGAAGCGAATCATCGAAATATCTCCTTGGAGAACGCGCTGCGAGTCGGGTCCATCCCGTCTTGCGAGCGTCTCTGAAGCAGAGTCTAGCCACCTCGCAATTCGTTACGCCCGCAGACGACCGCTCGCCAGCGTGAGAACCAAACGATTGAGGTCGGGCGTTGGGCTTCGTCAGAATGCGCTCAACTCATCGGTCGATCTGGACCGTCCCCGGGGGCAGTGTTGGAGTGTGGAGGAGGTCGACCGGAAGTCCTAGCTGTCGGCGGCGGGATTCGTCGCCAACGTGGTTGAGCTGCCGATACGGGAGCCGCGCTGTGTCGAGGAGACGGGCCTCCTCTCCGTCAGAGGTAGTCCATCCAATAATTCGGCATGATTGCGACGAGACCATCAAAGCCGCCGCCGACGCCTTCACCACGCGGCAGCTGTGGCGTTCTCTGCATTGTGGATTCCATGGGGGTTCAGCAGCACAAGGCGGTGCTGTCGCCGGATGTCGGATACTGGGCAGCCGCCAGCGTTGGCCCGCACGGATAGGCACCAAAATGGTTCGTGCGAGAGCCCAGCACCTCGAACCACTGCGCGAAGCGCGTGCTCGACAGCATGGCGGCGGTGTTCGCGCACACACGCTCCGGGCGATCGCGCTCGAAGGCATGGTGGTCGTCGAGCCAAAACAGCGACTCGGCGCCCTCGATGCCTCCGCGATACACGGCGGACTGACCATAGTCCTCACACTGCTCGTCGAGCCCCTCCAACTTGAAGAGCCGATACGTTACCGATGTGAAGCGAGCCGCCCCGACCTTGATGGAGATCTCATCGTTCTGGATTGAGATCGGCGACGTACTGACGACACGGGGGTCAGCGAACCCGGCGCGCTTGGCGAGGCTCACGAAGTCCGCTTGGTAGAGCGCGCCTCCGAGGCACTCTGCGTACAGAACCGGGTCGGTCGCGACCTCGGCCGGCAGACGGCGATCCGCGAACACGTCGCTGATGTAGAGCTCGCCGCCGGGCTTCAGGACACGGAAGACTTCAGCTAGCACCAGGTCCTTTCGGGGACTGAGATTGACGACGCAGTTCGAGATGACGACGTCGACGCTGCCATCCGCGAACCCAAGGGAGCGCAGGTCCTCGACGTATCCATGGTGGAAGGTCGTGTTGGGGCGGGCGAACCGGAATTTTTCGGCGTGCCATGTCGCCGTTTCGCGCGCGAGCACCAGTTGCTCCTCCGTCATGTCGACACCGTGGACGTGTCCGTCCGGCCCGACGAGCTGGGCGAGCACGTAGACGTCGCGCCCGGTACCGCAGCCAAGATCAACGGCAGTCACGCCACGGAGTCCATGGGGGATCGGGAAGCCGCAACCGAAGAACCGATTGACGACATCCTTGTGGACGTTCGCGAGGCGTGAGGCGATCCAGGCAGGCGGCGCACCAGTTGCGCAGCACGCGTTCGTCTTCAGGTCAGCGCTCGAGGCGAGAAGCTTCCCGTAGTACTCCCTCACGAACTCTTGAAGATTCTGCTGGCCATGCTCTGCGGGGTTCGGCTTCATGCGAAAAGGGCTCCTTCGTCTCTCGGACTGCGTAGTGCCACGACATGCGCAGCAAAGACGCAGTCCCGGTGCTCGGCAAAGCGTTACACTGTATGGTGGTCGCGCCGGCGACCACGCCCCCGGACCACCGCTTCACTTGCGCTCCGGTGGCGCCATGCTCCTGAACCGCTTCAAAAGCTCCGCCTTGATGTCGGCGGACATCTGCTCTTGGGGAAGGCTGCCCAGAGTCCGAATCGTCGTCCTCATCTGGTGGAGGTAGGCGCGACAATGCTTGCACATGCCGAGATGCATCTGAAACTGCGCCCGTCGCCACAAGGACATGCGTCCTTCCAGGTATTCGGTAACGAGTTCCGTGAGCTGTTGGCAGGTGAGCATGATCGCTTACTTCCGTTCCACATACTCTTCGAGCGAGGCCCGAAGCTTCGAGCGTGCCCGGTGGAGGAGCACGCGCTGATTGGTCTCGGAGATCTCGAGGACGTTACAGACCTCGTCGGACTCGAGCCCATCGATATCCCGCAGCGTTACGACGGCACGCTGGTTCGGCGGCAGCGCAGCGACGGCGACCTCGAGGTGCTGCATTGCCTCCTGAATCATGAGGAGCTTCTCGGGCGTAGCGTCTTCCCACCGGCGCGGCGGAACACCCCACATGCCGCTCGCCTGAAAACGCGCATTCTCGACCGCGGGTTCGTGATCACCGTCTTGGTCGGCGAATGCCGAGAACGGAATCGTGCGGTTTTCGCGGATGCCCCGCGTCTTGGCTCGGTTGGTGAGAATGCGGAAGATCCATGTCTTGAGCGTCGAGCGCCCCTCGAACCGGTCGAGGCCATCGAGGACTGCGACCCAGGTCTCTTGCACCACCTCTTCGGCCACAGCGCGACTCGGGACAAAAACGAGAGCCAGCCGCACGAGAGGTCCGTGGTACCGGTCGATGAGGTCGGAGAACGCTTTGGGGACGCGGGCACGAAGCTGCGCGACCAGCGCAAGGTCGCTCTCGGACGCAGGAACGCCCCGCATGGTGGCACCAATGGCGCTCGGCTTGGCGGCATCCTCCACAGTTTTTACGCGGTCAGTCATCCTGGGCCCTACAGGCCATCGGGACCATTCCCCTCGAGGAAAGCCTGCGCGCGGCATCATATCTCTCGTATGGGATCCGGGTCCAGAAATCCTCCGAAAAAGCAGTCTGCTACGAGGCGTTTGTCACGACGCGCTCGAAAACCCCGTGCGCGGTCCACTGCTGGAACCACTCGCGAATTTGCTCGGGGCGCGCCGTGGTGCCTTCGAGCGCGCTGCCGAGCGGCTCGCCAGCAACGAGGCGACGGAGCAGCGTCAACGGAGCCGGGCCGAGATCGAACCGCCATATCTTGTATCCAGACCTCACGACGACCGTGGCAGAGGGTTCGCGGTTGGGCATCGAAGGCTCGCCGCCCTGAATGAATGCCTGCAAGAAACGGTTCGCCGGGAACTCGAACGACAGCAAGCGAACAGCCGGACTTGCCACGAACCTGACTCCGGCGAGGTCCGATTGCGGCACGGCTTCGAGCGCGCCCGCAGCCAAGGGTTCAGGTGCTCGCGCATGGAGCACTTCCACGAGCGCCCATTCGAGCCGCGCCAGATCCAGGGCGAAACGACCGAGATCGTCCTGCCGCTCCTCAATGAAGCACGGCAGATACCGCCCGAAACCGTTGAGATTGGGCTCACCCGACGGGTGGGCAACGACGTAGCCGCGGCAGAGCGCGCTGAAAGCTTCGTCTCCGAGAGCGAACTCGAGCGCCGGATAGTCGTCGGCAAGGCATTCGATGAGACGCGAGAAATAGCTCCGCTGGTAGATATCGAGCTGCTCGACCGCGGTTTCGGTACGGTGAGGTAAGACGACGCGATCGAGGTCGCACGGGGCAAGGAAGCCAGCATGCCGACGAATGCCTGCGGCCGCCGACTCCGGATCAGTCGTCACGAGCAAGAACCACTTCTGCAGGGCTCGGAGCGACAGCTCGCACGGAACTCGCGTCGTCATGCACCGGCCGCTTTCGGTAACGATTCGTCGCGAATGAAGTCGCGCGCTCGAAGGGCCTCGCGGTGAACGGCCTCGAAGGGCGGGATCTCGGCGTCCCACTCGAGCAGCACCGATGCACCGCTCGCGCGCTCATGTGCCTCGCTGAGTAGCCTCCAAACAGGATCGATGACCGGTCCGATGTGGGTGTCGATGATATGAGCGCCCTCGTGCGAGTGACCCGCGACGTGAAACTGGACGACTCGGTCGTACGGAACGCCAGCGAGGTACTCGTGAGGGTCGAAGCTGTGGTTGTGGGCGCTCACGTAAACGTTATTGACGTCGAGGAGGAGCCCGCAGTCGGCTTCTTCAGCCAGCGCGGACAGGAATTCCCATTCCTTCAACGTCGATCCGGCGAACTCGACATAGCTCGAAGGATTCTCGAGCGCGATCGGCGCCTCGAGGAAGTCCTGCACTTTGCGAACACGGTCCGCAACGTGACGGAGCGCTTCTTCTGTGTAAGGCAGCGGCAGGAGATCGTGGGTGTTCCTGCCGGCGGCGCCGGTCCAGCAGAGGTGGTCGGACAGCCAGCGCGCGCCCACGCGATCACGCAGCGCCTTGAGCTCGCGGAGGTACTCGAAGTCGAGCGGATCCGTCGAACCGATCGAGAGCGACACGCCGTGCATCACGATGGGGTATTTTTCAGCGATCCGGTCGAGGAACAGCAGCGGCTTGCCGGCCGTCTGCATGTAGTTCTCGCTGATGATCTCGAACCACCCGACCGGCGGGGAGCTATCGAGAATGTGGGCGTAGTGGACCGTCCTAAGCCCCAGGCCGATGCCGAGATTGGAAAATCCGAATCGGTTCACTACGCCCCTCATCTTACTCATGCCGTCTTGCAGCCGCCCTGGCCCTTGCACTCGTTCTGGCCCGTGCAGCCGTTCTTGTCGGTCTTGCAGCCGCCCTGGCCCTTGCAGGCGTTCTGGCCCTTGCAGGCGTGCTTTGCGCCCTCCATGGCGGGCGATCCGCTCATGGGTTCCGACATGGCGCTTGGCGTTTCTGACGCGGGAGTGCTAGCAGCGCAGCCGGTCACGCCGAGTAAGGCCCCCGAGATGGCGGCCGCGAGGAGATTTTGAGTGACGTTCATGCGAATGTTCCTTTGGTTTCTGCGCTTCGAACTTGAAGCGACTCAGCCCAGTCTCCGGAGCGGCGCGAATGTTTCACGGGATGCGTCGAAACGGAAACGGCCCCAAAGAATGCTCGGCCGCGAAGACTGGACCGCCAGAAGGGACCTCCCTGGCCACCGGTGGCAACCCTGGGCTGAGGCTCGAACGGTCCGCCGCGCATGAGCCTGTAACAATCGTTCGAACTCCGAGACCACGTCCCATGGTCGCGCATGAACCCGGAGAGGGCCTCGGAATGCAGAGTCTATGCCCCGAGCTTCGAAGCGAGGCGTACCGCGCGACGACGCTCGACTCTGAGCTCACCGAAGCGACGCGCAGATTCGTATCGGACAGCTCGAAGAATCGCTTCGACGTAGCCTCGCGCACGTTGCGTCTGTCCTCGATCTTCGATTGGTTCCGAGAGGACTTCGAGCTCTCGTCGCAGACACTCCCGGCGTTTGTCGCGCGCTTCGCCGAGCCCACAACAGCGACCGCACTGTCCTCCGGCGGAAATGTGCGCGTCGAGTTCCTCGATTACGACTGGTCCTTGAACGGGAGATGAGCATGTCCACAGGAAACTCAGCTGCCAGGCTCCTGCCGCTTTTCGACGAACACCCGTCCTTCGACCGGGTGCTCGAGGAACATGGCGCATCGGCCCTCGTCCGGGGGCGCGTGCGAACGCTTCAGGTCAACGTGGGCAAGCTCTGCAACATGGCGTGTCACCACTGTCACGTCGAGGCCGGACCCAAGCGAACCGAAATCATGACGCAGGGCGTAGCTGACCGGCTCATCGAGCTGCTCGCAAAGAGCCCGGAGGTGGAGGTCGTGGACTTCACCGGCGGGGCGCCCGAGCTCAATCCGCATTTTCGGTGGCTCGTTGAGCAGGCAACGCAGCTTGGCAGACGGGTCATCGATCGCTGCAACTTGACCGTCTTGTTCGAGCCTGGCCTCTCAAACTTGCCAGAGTTCCTCGCGGCCCACGAGGTTGAAATCGTCGCTAGTCTTCCGTGCTACACCGCGGAGAACCTCGAGAAGCAGCGCGGGCGGGGCGCTTTCGACAAGAGCATCCAGGCGCTCCTGCTGCTCAACCGATTGGGCTACGGCCGTCCCGGTTCACCTCTCAGATTGAGTCTCGTCTACAACCCCGTGGGTGCGTCGCTCCCGCCCGCGCAAGCCAAGCTCGAGGCCAAGTACAAGGAAGAGCTGTCGCAGCATTTCGGGATCGATTTCCACGATCTGCTGACGATCACCAACATGCCCATCAAGCGGTTCGCGCACGCCCTTGAGCGCGAAAACAACTTCGAAGGGTACATGAGCCTGCTGGTGGACCACTTTAACGTGGGCACCGTGCCCGAGCTCATGTGCCGTTCGCTCGTGAGCGTGAGCTGGGATGGGCAGCTCTACGACTGCGACTTCAACCAGATGCTCGAGATCCCGCTCGGCGCCGGCGCGCGAACGATCTGGGACGTCGAGTCTTTGGCTGAGTTGGAACACGGGCGGGTCGCGACGGCGAGTCACTGCTTCGGCTGCACGGCGGGTGCTGGGTCGAGTTGCTCCGGAGCGATCCGATGACCGCGCTGGTGCCCCCCGGCGAGCGCATCTCCGCGTTGGCCGCTAGGCTCGCTCCAGAGCCAGCGCTCGGCGTCATCGGAGGCAGTGGATTCTACGAGCTGCCGGGGCTCACCGATGTGCGCCCGCTGGACGTGACCACTCCCTTCGGTGATCCATCCGGGCCGCTCGTCGAGGGCCGCCTCGCCGGGCGACGCGTTGTGTTTCTGGCGAGGCACGGCGAGGGACATCGTCTCCTTCCCGGTGAGGTGAATACGCGCGCAAACATCTATGCGATCAAGCGGGCCGGCGTCGCACGTCTCGTGTCTGTGTCCGCGGTCGGGTCGCTGCGCGAGGAGATCGCACCCGGCGACGTGGTGCTTCCGAATCAGTTCATCGACCGCACCATGGGCCGACCGTCGACCTTCTTCGGGCAAGGCGTGGTGGCTCACGTGAGCCTGGCAGACCCAGTCTGCGGCCAGCTTGCATCTTCGCTCGCGGCGGCAGCGCGCGAACAAGGTGCGCGTGTCCATCCGCGGGGTACCTACATCTGCATCGAGGGACCGCAGTTCTCGACCCGGGCCGAATCAGCGCTCTTTCGGAGCTGGGGAGCGGACGTCGTCGGAATGACGAATCTTCCTGAGGCTCGGCTCGCCCGTGAAGCAGAGCTCTGTTATGCGACCCTCGCGCTCCCGACCGACTACGACTCCTGGCGCCCGCATGACGAGGTGCGGGTCACCGACGTGCTTGCCGTCTTGGCGGCGAACGTGGCGCGGGCCAAGGCCATCCTCTCGTCGGCGTTCGCCGCGCTCACCGCGGGCGACTGCACGTGCCAGTACACACTGGACACCGCGCTCCTGACGCGGCCAGATGCTATCAGCGCTGCGGCGCGCGTTCGGCTGCACGCCCTTCTCGAACGCCGTCTTGACCGCGCCTCCAAGGTCGTCGAGGGGGCAGGGTGAGTCGAGCCGTCGCTGCGAGCCCCTCGCCTCGCCCCTCCGTCGAGGTGTTGCCGGACGATGCTCACAACCGCGAGCTGATTGCGAACGTGCATCCACAGGGCTGGGAAAACCCGAAGCCCAACGGGCGCTACAACCTCGTGGTCATCGGTGGCGGAACAGCAGGACTGGTCTCGGCCATGGGCGCTGCTGGCCTCGGCGCGCGTGTGGCCTTGATCGAGCGTCATCTCTTGGGCGGCGACTGTCTTAACTATGGCTGCGTTCCGTCGAAGGCGTTGATTCGTGCTGCGAGGGCCGTGTTCGATGCGCGAGAGGTCTCATCGTTCGGCGGCAAAACGCCCGAACCCATATCGGTCGACTTCGCCGGCGCGATGGCGAGGATGCGCAGGCTGCGCGCCGACATCGCGCATCACGACTCGGCGAAGCGCTTCACCGACAGCGGGATCGATGTGTTCCTCGGCGACGCAAAGTTCGTGTCGCGGGAGGAGGTCGAGGTCGCGGGCGCGCGGCTTCGGTTTGCGCGCGCAGTCATCGCGACCGGAGCGCGCGCCGCAACGCTTCCGCTCCCCGGCCTCGCGGAGGCTGGATTCCTGACGAACGAGACGGTCTTCTCATTGACAGTGCTGCCGAAGCGGCTGGCCGTCATCGGCGCAGGCCCAATCGGCTGTGAACTGGCACAGGCCTTTCGACGCTTCGGAAGCCAGGTGACGATCCTCAGCGTCGACGCCCGCGTGCTGCCTCGGGAGGACCCCGACGCCGCGAACGTATTGCAGGCGCAGCTCGCCCTTGAGGGGATCGAGCTCGTTCTCGGCGCCAAGCTCACGCGCGTCGCGGGAGATCTCGAGAGTAAGAAGATCTCCTTTGATCGCGGTCGGGGCCCGGAGGAGCTCACGACGGACGCCATTCTTGTCGGTGTCGGACGCGCACCCAACGTGGAGGGGCTCGGCCTCGAGGCTGCCGGGGTGAGCTTCGATCGTGCAGGCGTGAAAGTCGACGATCGCCTCCGGACGGCGAACCCTCGCATCTACGCCGCGGGGGACATCTGTAGCCCCTATAAATTCACACACGCCGCTGACGCGATGGCGCGCGTGGTGCTGCAAAACGCGCTGTTCATGGGCCGCAAGAAGGCCAGTTCACTGATCATCCCATGGAGCACGTACTGCGATCCGGAGATCGCGCACGTCGGGCTCTACGAACAGGAGGCAAAGGAGCGCGGGCTTTCGGTGAAGACGTTCACGGTCCAGCTTGAAGACGTCGATCGTGCGGTGTTGGACGGCGAGACGAAGGGCTTCGCGCGGCTCCACGTCGACGAGCGGAACGGTCGCATCCTCGGTGCCACAGTCGTGGCTCGTCACGCGGGCGAGATGATTGGCGAAGTGTGCCTCGCAATGACCGAGGGGCTCTCCGCGGGCTCACTTTCAAAGACCATCCATCCTTACCCGACCCAAGCGGAAGTGTGGAAGCGCCTCGGTGACGGCTACGCTCGAACGCGGCTCAAGCCCTGGATTAAGCGCCTCTTCGAGCGCTACTTCGGGTGGCGCCGATAGGCGTGGGGTGTTGCTTATGGAGTCTTGCGATACAACGTTGTGCATCTTCGTGAAGGCGCCACGTGCTGGTAACGTGAAGACGCGTCTCGCGGCGAGCATCGGTTTGGATGCTGCTGCTCGCCTGGCTGACGCCTTCTTCTGGGACACGCTCGCTCTCGCCGAGCAGTTCACCACGCTGCGCGCGGTGGTGGCGCTGTCGGGGGAAGAGAAGCTGCTCCCGATGCTCCGAGATCGCGTCGCGATCTGGCCACAAGGCGATGGTGATCTTGGCGCTCGTCTCGCAAGGAATCTACGACGAGCGCTGACGGAAACTCCCCGCGCCTTGGCCATCGGCACCGACTCGCCGGGGCTTCCGCCGACGCTCGTTGCGCAGGCACGCGCTGCCCTCGACACGCACGACGCCGTACTTGGCCCCGCCGCCGACGGCGGCTTCTATCTGCTCGGGATGAGGACGTGCCCAGAAGGGCTGCTGGTAGGTCTGCCCTGGAGCGCCGGCAACACGCTAGAGAAGACTCTGACGCGTCTGGAAGAACGTGGGCTGACCGTAAAGCTCCTGCCCCCATGGTTCGACGTGGACCTGGAGCGCGACCTCGAACGCCTGCGCACCTTGCTCAGCGCTGGAGAGATCCACGCGCCGGCCACCTGTCGGGTCCTTGGGATTCATCCCGGGGTGGTGGGTCTATGAAAACGGCGGCCGGGCGAACCGCAACGAGCTCGAATGCTGCGCGACCACGAGTCTCCGTGGTCATGCCAGTGCTGAACGAGGAGCGGCGGATCGTACGGGCCCTCGATAGCGTATTCGCCGTCGCTTCCGTCCACGAGGTCATTGTCGTCGATGGTGGCAGCACCGACGCGACCGCCGACCTCGTACGCGCCCGTTCCCGCGCCACGTTGATTTGCGCGGAGCGCGGACGTGCAAGACAGATGAACGCGGGGGCCGGTGCGGCGGGCGGCGACGTGCTGCTGTTTCTGCATGCCGACGTGACACTGCCGAGCGACGCGGTCTCATGGGTGGAGAGCGCTCTCCGCGATCCCGCTATCGTCGCAGGCGCCTTTCGCACCTGGACGGTCGCGGACGACGGCGAGGCACCTATTTGGGCCCCTCTCCTGCATCTCGCCGATCTGAGGTCCCGCTACACAGGCCTGCCGTATGGCGACCAGGCCCTTTTCGTACGTGCCGCCGTGTTCCAGCGCCTTGGCGGATTCCCCGACCAACCGCTCATGGAGGACCTCGAACTGAGCCGGCGGCTCCGTGCGGTCGGCAGCGTCGTCACGGTGCCTGCCTCCGTGCGTGTTTCCGGAAGGCGCTTTCTGGCCAGGCCCGTGTACGACACTTTCCTTGTGAACGTCTTCCCCTTGCTCTATCGGATGGGGATCCCGCCACGCGTACTCGCGAACTTCTATGGGAACACGCGCTGATGGCCGTCCCTGATTCTCATCTTGTTGCCGTCGCGGTGCTCGGCACCCTAGCCGTCATCTTCTTTTCGGTGGAGAGGGTCGCACCGCTGCGCCCGCGTCGCGCCCCGCTCCTTCGTCGTCTTCTCGTGAACGCCGTCATCTCGGCGTCGGCTCTTGGCGCTGCCGTCGTGGCCGTGCGGCCCGCGGCGGCGGCGGCGTTCGCGTGGACCTCGGACGCGCACTTTGGGCTCGTGCAGTTCATCGATGCGCCCGCAGCGATCCGCGCTGCGGCAGCCTTCGTGCTGATGGATTTGTCCTTCTATTACTGGCACCGGCTCAACCACCGCCTTCCCCTGCTCTGGCGCTTCCACAACATCCACCACCTCGATCCCGATCTGGACGTCAGCACCTCGTTCCGTTTCCATTTCGGCGAGGTGGGGCTGTCTGCCTGCTTTCGCGCGGTGCAGATCTTGCTCATCGGCCCGTCGCTCGGCGCGTACCTCGCCTACGAGTTCGTGTTTCAGGCCAACACGCTCTTCCAGCACAGCAACATCAAGCTGCCGGTCAAGGTCGAGCGGATCTTGAATCGACTCTTGGTCACGCCTCGCATGCACGGCATCCACCACTCGGAGATTCTGCGCGAAAACCGTTCGAACTTCGGCGTCGTCTTCCCGTGGTGGGATCGCATCCACCGATCGCTCCGGCTCAACATTCCCCAGTCGCGAGTCTCCATCGGCGTCGCAGGTTACTCGCTTCCCGAGGACAACGGGCTCTGGAGGGCGCTCGTGATGCCGTTCCGCCGCCAGCGCGACTACTGGACGGCTCCCGACGGAAGGCGGCCCGAGCGCGACGAAGCGGTTCTCGGCGAGCTTCCGTCGCGGATGGTGGAGTAGCTTGCCATGAGCCAGCCCGCCGACGACAAGTCCAAGCAGCCCCTGCGGAGCTGGCTGCGCTTACCTCCGTCGCGGATGTGAGACATTTATTTCGTGGGCTCGAGGCTCAACTCCAAAAGGAGAAAGGTCTGCCAGCGTGGCTCCGGAGCCGACCTACCAGCGTGCGTTTTGCGCTGGTCTTGGGTGTCACGGGAGCGCGGTCCGCGCTTGAGATTGTGCGGAGCCAGCAGGTCGCCGAAGTTCTCTTGGGCGTTGGTTGGGTTTTGGGATGGTTGCTGTGGCGCAGGATGAGTCAAACCACATCTGCGCGGCCGGAAGGCGAGTGGGGGTGACGTTGAGCGAGGCTCCCTTTGAAGCCATAGCACGTGCGGGATTGGACTCTCTGGCACCTCGTTCTCACGATGCTCGTAGTACCCACGGCGAGGTTCCCCAGTTCGCACATCGGTGACCTCGGTACGAAGCTCCCGAGCGTCCAGCGCCTTCAAGAGGGCGTCCATAATCCGTAGAGCCCGCCCGGCGCGCACCCGGTAGGTGAAACACTTTCGGTCTTGCGAGGACTAAACTTCACTCGCCCCATTCAACCCAGCGAGCGAACCAGCAAAGGACGGACTATGAACTTGAACGGAAGCCTCTTGGTCGCCAAAGTTGCCAAGCTCAAGAGGGCACCAACGCTCAACCGGGTGCCAAGGCCGCGGGCGCTAGTGGTGACGAGCTTGTCCCTCTGGGGCATTGCCCTCGGCGCAGGCATCGTCGGTGGGCTAGCTCAGCCGGCCTTCGCGCTGTGCGCAGCCCTCGCTGCCGTAGTGCCCCTGCGCGCCACGGCGCCCGCACGCGAGCGAGGACTCCTCGTCGCGTATGCGTTCGGCGCGTGGAGCTTATTTGGCTTGGGCCCCGTGGTCACCATCGCCGAACCGCTTGGAGGTCCCTACGGCGGCTCGCCCGTGCTGTTTGCCTGTGGCCTGATTGCGGCCGGCTTCCGGATCTGGGCTCTGAGCTCGGGAGCCACGGGTGCTTGGCTCCGCGCCGAGGCTGAGCGCGTTTCTAGCAGCATTTTAGCAGAACTTTCGACGAGGTGCGCATTGAGGAGCTGGCCCCGACTCGTGCGGTCGCACGGTTTCGAACCAGTCGCCCTTCAAGCTGTCGGGCGCTCTATGGGCTCAATCCGGCCACCTTGGACCTGAGTGCGACCGATCCGAACATGGCTGAAGGGCAGCTGTCGGTAGACCACGAAGTCCCGCTGGAGGACTTGGTCCCGCTCGCTGAGTACACGTGGGTGGCCCGGGCGACGGACGCAGAAGGGCGCGTTTACGAGAGCGGCCCTCAAGCGTTTGAAACCCCAGCGGCCGCCATGACAGAGGCCGTGACGAACGTGGCTCTCGCGACGGCTGGGACCAGCGTCACGGGAAAGAGTAGCAACTGGGCGAACGGCCCGGACGACGGCGCGTTCGGCGCACTCAACGCGATCGACGGAGTCATGGCGACGGAGTGGTCAAGCAACGGCGACGGGGACGGAGCCTGGCTTGAGCTCGACGTCGGTCAGCCGCGCGACATCGTCGCTTTCGGATTTCGAAGCAGGATGATGAGCGATGGCACATCCATCGCGACCAGCGTCGAGCTCGTAGTGAACGGCTCGACCCGCCTCGGGCCGTTCGCAACGCCTGACCACACACGACTCTACAAGTTCGACTTCGCTGAATCGCAGTTGACCCAGCACGTTCGACTCGAGATCCGAAGCTCAACGGGCGGAAACACCGGCGCGCGCGAAGTGCAGCTCTATTCCCGCCCGTGAGACAGCTGCAAGCGCCATCAACGCGGCCTGACAGGAACAACTGCCGCGTCCACAAATGTGTAACGGCTTGCCGGGGACGGAGACGGCAACAGCATGAAGATCACACCGAAAACTCTCCTCATCCCACTTTTTGTCGCGACGTTCGGCGCGCTGGCCTGCGAGGAGAAGAAGTCTGAGAACCTCGCGCCGGTCGCATCGGCTCTGGAGCCGGCGAAGCCGGCGGCGCCTCAGTCAGTGAGCTTTTCCGTTGATGCGGCCTCGAGCAAGGTCGCTTTCTTGATGGAGGCTCCGGTGGAAAAGATCAGCGGGGACGTCCCTGGTTCTCTCGAAGGTGAACTGTTCGTCGACCTCGGCGACGTGACGAAATCGACAGGGCTGGTCAAGGTCGATCTCGACAAGCTGACGCTCTACCAAGAGAAGCGTGACGACGAGAAAGGTCAGTTCGGCGAACGCAAGAAGAACGACATGCAGAACCAGCATGCACGCACCTGGCTTGAAATCTCGTCAGATACACCGGAAGAAACGAAGAAGCTCAACCGCTTCGCTGAATTCCGGATAGCGCGCCTTGAGGCGCCTTCTCAGACAGATATCCAAACGATGACGGGCAACGAACGCAAGGTAACGGCCACCGCGGTCGGTGACTTCCGCCTTCATGGTCGGAAGAGCGAGAAGCGAGCCAAGATTGAAATCGTGTTTCAATTCGCTGGCGACAAGCCAACGTCGATCCGTATTCGCACGGTCGAACCGCTTGCGATTGGGCTCGAGGAGTTCGATGTGCGCCCGCGCGAAGCGTTTGGCAAGCTCGCGCAGAAAACGCTGAGCGCTCTAGGCAGTAAGGTCGCCCAGACGGCGCCACTCCAGATCGAATTCACGGCCAACGCCAAGTAAGTCCACGGTGCTTCGCTGTCCTGAATGACTTGAAGGCAAGCCGTGAAATTGCTCCGGAACGCGTAACCGCTTCCGGAGATCTCCGTATTGGGGGGGGCTCGAAACCGAGCAACGCAACACGAAGGAGTGGAAAATGACGAGTAAAGTATTCATTTGGGGTCTGTCGGTCCTCACCATGAGCGCCTGCAGCAGTAATGACACGTCAAGCAACGCTGGCGCGGGAGGCGGCGCTTCAGCGCCCGTGCTCACCGCCGCCTCAGCCGACACAAAGGTGCTCTGGGGTGATATTTCCGGTTATGCGAAATGGGGCCAATTTCCCCAGAGCACGGAGCTCACGTTGTCCAAGACGCACAACAACATGTTCGTCGTCTCGTATATCAACGCCGTGGTCACGAAGGCCGTGGCTGACGGCACGGTGCCACTGCCGGACGGGGCCATCATCGTCAAAGAGAACTACGCGAAGAAGGATGATCCCATGCCCATGGCGCTCACGGTCATGAGCAAGATGGGGCAGGACTGGTACTGGGCTCAGGGTACGCCCGACGGCAAGGTATTCGTGGGCCCCGACGGACCGCTGGAAGGCAAGAACGTCGGCATGTGCGTGATGTGCCACGGCGCAGCGACGAACAACGACTCGGTTTTGACGCACACGTTTTAGGGTTGAAAGGACCCCGGTAATGACCTGCCGGGCTCTCGGCTCTCGGCTCGCGCGGCGACCATCGAGTATGTGCCGGCATGGTTCCTGCTCTCCATTGAGTCATGAAAGGTCACCCAAGTGAAGGCGCCGATCGGCGACGCGCGCGAGGAGCTCGAAGTGGCGTTTAATCGAAGCTTGTGGAACGGGGGGATGCCAGGAGGCGCGTGCGCAGACTATCCGGGTGCCGATGCTCGACCTGCAGAGGGTGCGCTCCTCGCGAAGCTCCTCGCTGGCGACGCAGCGGCCTTTGCGGGCCTGAAAGCCCAATACCACAACCGGCTCGTTCGATCGGCGAGGCAGTTCGTTGCCGACGACTCAATTGCTGAGGAGGTTGTTCAGGACACCTGGGTCGGCGTTATCAATGGCCTACCAAGGTTCGAAGGGCGCTCGACGCTCAAGACCTGGATCTTTCGCATCCTAACCAATCGGGCGAAAACGCGCGGTGTGCTGGAGCACCGAACCGTGCGGCTTTCCGCCCTTTCAGAGGAAGACAGTAACGGCGAGGCTGCAGTGGAAGCGGGACGATTCAGACCGAACGGCATGTGGGGTGTTCCGCCACGGAGGTGGCAAGACGACACACCCGAAAAGCTGATGATGACGGCGCAGGCCGTCCGACACATCAGGCGCGCCATCGCAGCCCTGCCGTCGAACCAGCGGACGGTTGTGACCCTCCGGGACATCAATGGGCTCGGATCTGGCGAGGTCTGTAGCCTCCTTGAAATTTCGGAGAGCAATCAGCGCGTGCTCCTGCATCGTGCCCGCTCGAAGCTCCGAGCTGCGCTCGCGGAGTACGTGGAACGGACGTGAGACTGTCGCCGAAAAGGAACAGAGGTCTTGGTGCCGCCGGCGGCTAAGCGCCGGTAGGCGCGCTCTTCATCCGTTGTCACCAAAGCCGGGATACAGCGTCATGCCGCCGTCGATGAACAGCGTCGTCCCGGTGATGTAGTCGGCCTCATCGGAGGCGAGCCAGACGGCGGCCTTGGCGACGTCTTCGGGTTCGCCGATCCGGCCATACGGGATGAGCTTGAGCAGCGCCTTGAGCTTCTTCGCATCGTTCCAGACCTTCTCGTTGATCGGCGTCTTGATCGCACCCGGCGCGATGGCGTTGATGCGAATGCTGTTCGCGGCGACCTCCTGTGCCAGCGTCTGCATCAGCAGCTTCATGCCGCCTTTGGAGGTCGCATAATTGACGTGCCCGCCCCAGGGGATGCGCTGGTGCACCGAGCTCATGAATAGGATCTTGCCGGCTGCGCGCGACACCGGCGAACGACCCTGCGCGAGAAAGAGCCTGATGGCTTCGCGCGCGCACAGGAACGCGCCAGTGAGGTTGGTGTCGATCACCGTGCGCCATTGGTCGACCGTCATCGCGGTCACGGCGGCATCTTTCTGCAAACCCGCGTTGGCGGCGAGGATGTCGAGGCGGCCGAAGGTCTTGGTGAATCTTTCGAAGATGCGCTGCACGTCCGCTTCCTTCCTAACGTCGCCTTTAAGCAGCACCACCTCACCGCCTTCATTGCGGATGGTTTTGGCGAGCGCCTCCGCGGCGGTCGCGCCGCGATGGAAATTGATGCCGACCGCTGCGCCAGCCCTAGCAAACGCGGTGACGAGTCCGGCACCGATGCCGGAATCCCCGCCGGTGACGAGCGCTTTTTGTCCTTCGAGAGGTTTCAAAGAATTCATTCGTGGTCACCGAAAATATGCAAGCAAACTCAGGGTAACGTTCACAAATCACTCCTCAGCTTTCCCCACGCGCGACGCCCCCTTTTTTCTTCAACGCGTCTTTCGCAAGGCGGGTCAGGTACACGGTCACCGCCGCCGTGGCGACCAGTCCCACTCCCAGCAACACCCACTGTTGCGTCGTGATTTGTTGGTCGCCAGCCAGCGTCGCTTTGCCGACGTAACCCAGGTAAACGTAAAGGATGCTGCCGGGGGCCATGCCGAAAAAGCTGGCCAGTACGCAGGGCCAGAATTTTACTTTTGTCAGCCCAAAGAAATAATTGGCGAGGTTGAACGGCACCAGCGGACTGAGGCGCAACAGGCCAACGATCTTCCAGCCATTCTCACCGACGGCTTCGTCGATGGCCGAAAACTTTTCGTTCTGCTTCGCCTGCTTCTCGATGGCGCCACGCGCCAGATAACGCGCCACGAGAAACGCCAGCGCCGCGCCCACTGTCGCGCTGCCCAGGGCCACGGGGATGCCCCAAAATCCAAAAGCCACGCCCGCCGCCAGCGTGAGGAGCGAGCCGGGAAAGAACAACAGGACGCCCAGAATGTAGCCGCCGACAAACAGCGCCACACCCAGCGCCCCTTTTTCTTGGATCCAATGGGTGAACTGTTCGATCCATTCGCCAAAGGGCAGGAAGCGCGACGCGACGAACAACCCGATGACGGCGACTCCAAGCGCCGCCCATTTCCAGACGGCTGTGCTTTTGCCGGCGGGTTTCTTACTCACGAACTCCCTCACCGACCATCGTCAGTGCCTTTCCTGTTTGCTTCTCCAGCACGATCTCGTTCGGAGGAGCGCCGCTCGGCTCGCGCTGCCGTTTGCAGGAAATGATCAACACGGCTACCGCGACCAGCGCGGCCAACCAAAGATTCGTGGTCTTGCAATTATTGCCGAAGTGGTCGCGCATATCCGCCTGCGAACCAATGCAGGAGCGATGCCAGAACAAGGGGTCCCCCGAGATTCCATCCCGGGTGGCGACCAAGTACACTCTCCTTGAGCCCTCACCTCGCGTCCCTGCACCGCGTCGAAATGTCCCGGTGTGGGCGTTATGTCGACTTTGTCAGACGCCACTCAACCGTGTTGCAGTTAGCAGAACGGAACGGGTTTTGCTTAAGGTGAAGGATGCCGAACAACCGCAGTTCAAACAAGGAATCGCGATGAAGGAAGAGAACACAACAGAATCGACAACGGACTAATGGTGAATTCGGCAAAACCGCAGGATTCAGGCCTCATCCAGTTGCAGCCGTTCGAGGAGCAGAATCAAAAACTTGAATCCAATGTCCATCCACCCGAATGGCAAAATCCTATCCCAAAAGAATGCTACCAGTTGGTGGTCATCGGTGCGGGAACAGCGGGGCTGGTAACTGCGGCTGGCGCGGCTGGCCTAGGTGCTCGCGTTGCGTTAGTCGAGCGAGAACTGATGGGTGGCGATTGTCTAAACGTTGGCTGCGTTCCGTCCAAAGGGCTCATCGCGGCGGCACGCGTGGCGGCTACGGTTCGGGACGCGGAGGCGTTTGGTGTTCATGTTCCCGACGGCAGTTCCGTTGATTTCGGCAAGGCGATGCAGCGGATGCGAAGCAAACGCGCTTCGATCAGTAAGGCGGATTCCGCCAAACGGTTCACCGACCTTGGCGTGGACGTGTATTTCGGGGAGGCGCGATTTGAGAGCAACGGGACTGTCTCAGTTCAAGCAAGGGATGGCACCTCTACCACACTGAATTACAAAAAGGCGGTCATCGCCTCAGGCGCCCGCGCTTCCGCCCCGCCAATCGATGGTTTGGATTCCATCGAGTATCTGACCAACGAGTCTTTGTTTTCATTAACTGAAGCTCCCAAACGACTGGGCGTGGTCGGTAGCGGCCCCGTCGGTGTCGAGATGGCGCAGGCGTTTCAACGTCTTGGCAGCGAGGTCTTTCTGTTCGAGCGTGGTGATCAGGTTCTGTCGCGTGAGGACTCCGATGCAGCAGCCGTGGTTCAAAGGCAGTTGGTCAAGGATGGCGTTCGGCTTGTGCTGCACGCCAAGGGCATGCAGTTAAGTTCAGCCGATGACGGTTCAGTGAACGTAAACGTAGAGATCAACCAGAAGGCTGAGCCAACTAAGTTCACCGTAGACAAGCTGCTGATTGCAGTTGGCCGCGCGCCCAATGTCGATGCTCTGAATCTCGAAGCGGTGGGCGTCGACTATGACAAGAAGGGCGTCAAGGTCAACGATCACTTGCAGACAAGCAATGCCAACGTCTTCGCCGCCGGAGATGTCTGCTCAAAGTACCAATTCACTCACGTCGCAGACTTCCATGCGCGAATCGTTATCCAGAATGCACTGTTTGCGGTTGGACCGTTCGGCAAGAAAAAAGCCAGCGATCTCATCATTCCCTGGGCGACCTATACCTCACCCGAAGTCGCACACGTAGGAATGTATCCCAAAGATGCCATGGAAAAAGGAATCGAGATCGACACGTATACGCAGCGACTAGCCGATATCGACCGTGCCATTCTCGAAGGCAGCGACGAGGGTTTCGTTCGCATTCACACAAAGAAGGGCGGTGGCGAAATTCTGGGAGCCACCATCGTCGCAGAGAACGCGGGTGACTTAATCTCCGAAGTCACTCTCGCGATGACGCATGGCCTGGGGATGGGCAAGCTTGCGTCAAGCATCCATCCCTACCCAACCCAGGCCGAAGCGATTCGAAAACTTGGCGACCAATACAGTAAATCGCGATTGACCTCGACGACCAAGCGACTGTTGGATTTTCTGATGCGACTGAATGTTGGGAAGTAAGGCAGATTATGAACAACCCAACGCATACAAACCTGAGCGTGACATCCGACCGGCGCATCCCCGTCGTTCTGTTTCTGCTTCGTCTTTCGATTTTCATCGTGATGTTCATGTGGACGTTGGATAAATTTGTCCGTCCGGACCACGCGGCATCTGTTTTTGCGAACTACTACTCCGTCGGCGGATTGACCCGTGCCGTGGCGTTGACGATTGGCGCTCTGGAGATCGCTTTGCTGGTCGCATTCATTCTTGGAGTTGCCAAACGTTGGACCTACGGGACGGTCCTTGTTCTTCATGGGATTTCGACTCTCGCCTCATACAAACACTACGCCGCCCCCTTCGAGGGCCCCAACCTGCTCTTCTTTGCCGCGTGGCCGATGCTGGCGGCGTGCGTCAGCCTGTACCTGCTTCGCGATTTTGATACACTGGGCGTTGTCCGATGGGCGGGGCGCAGGTCGCCCGGCAATGAGTCGACGCGACAAAGCGGGAAACGATGAATAGGAACTCCCATTCCGACTCCCTGGTTTTCTTCGGAGCCACGGGCGATCTGGCCTTCACGAAAATATTCCCGGCGTTGCACGCGCTGGTAAAACACGGTCAGCTCGACGTGCCGGTCATCGGGGTGGGCCGGTCGGACTGGTCAGATGCCAAACTCCGGGCGCAGGCGCGCGCGAGCATCAAGAAGCACGGAGTTTCCGATTCCGCTGCAGGAAGGAAACTCTGCGATCTGTTGCGTTATGTTAGCGTTGACTATTCCGCTCCGGAAACCTTTCAGGCGCTGCGCAAGGCCCTGGGCAAAGCCCGGCGCCCGGCGCATTACCTGGCCATCCCGCCCCAAATGTTCGACGTCGTGGTGAAACACCTGGCGGCATCCGGCTGCGCCACGGGCGCGCGCGTGCTCGTCGAAAAACCCTTCGGCCGCGATCTCGCCTCCGCCAGGAAACTCGATCGGATCCTGCTCAAAACCTTCAATGAGTCGGCGATCTTCCGCATTGACCATTATCTCGGAAAACCCGCCGTGAACAACCTGCAATTTTTCCGCTTCGCGAATGCGTTTTTAGAACCGGTCTGGAACCGTCACTACATCGAGAGCGTTCAGATCACGCTGGCGGAGGACTTCGGCGTGGAGGGCCGGGGCGGCTTCTACGAAGAGACCGGCGCCGTCCGCGATGTGATCCAGAATCACCTGTTCCAAGTGCTGACCAATCTGGCCATGGAACCTGCGGCGGGCACTGACAGTGAATCCCTTCGCGATGAAAAGGTCAAAGTCCTCAAAGCCATCGCGCCGCTGACAAAGAAGAACCTCGTTCGTGGCCAATTTCGCGGCTATCGCAAGGAGAAGGGTGTGGCGCCGGATTCCCAGGTGGAGACGTATGCGGCCATGCGACTGAACATCGATTCGGATCGCTGGCGCGGAGTGCCCTTCTATCTAAGGGCTGGGAAGTGTCTGCCCGCCACCGGCACGGAAGTCGTGGTCCGGCTCCGTCAGGCCGCATCCCTGGCGCAAAGACCCGATCTGCGACGCAACACGTTGCGATTGCAGCTCAGCCCTGAGATCCGCTTCACGCTAGGGCTCAATGTGCTGGACCCTGACGACCAGAGGACGGGGCAGGCGGTGGAACTGATAGCGTGTCACGAACCGGATGCTGGCGAGCCGTCAGCTTACGAACGCGTACTCGGGGACGCCATGGAGGGAGATGCCACGCTCTTCGCCCGGCAAGACTATGCGGAAGAAGCATGGCGCATCGTCGATGCGGCGCTGAAGGCGGACACGCCTGTTCATGAATACAAACCGAAAACGTGGGGACCGAAAGCGGCGGGGCGAGTCACCCCTCCTGGCGGCTGGCACAACCCCGACGGCGGCGACAAATCCAAAATGAAAGTGTGCTCATGAAGTCCTCGATTCACACCGATGCTAAACCGACCACAGGTCACGACCGCAAATTTGTGGAGGCGACATTCATGACCACGACCTTCACTTCCCGCCTGTCGGCCACGACCACACCGCTCAAGCACGCCTGGGAGCACACAGTAGGAAGCGGCCATGCGCCGCTCGCGCTCCGCGCGGATTGGCAGGAGCAGCTCCGCCGCTGCCACGACGAGCTTGGCTTTCGGCATGTGCGCTTTCACGGAATGCTCTCGGATGACATGGGCACACTCATCGCCCACCAGGACAAAGCGCTCTACTCCTTCTTCAACGCCGACAGCATCTGCGACTTCCTGCTGTCGATCGGCATGCGCCCCTTTGTCGAGCTGGGCTTCATGCCCCGGATGCTGGCTTCGGGGCCCGAAACCGTTTTTAACTATCGGGGGAATATCACGCCGCCCAAAGATTACGACGCCTGGGGCACGCTCATCCGCAAACTGGTGGGCCATTGGGTGGAACGCTACGGCATCGCCGAGGTCCGCCAGTGGTTCTTCGAGGTATGGAATGAAGCGAATATCCCGGCATTCTGGACCGGCACACAAGAGGAGTACTTCAAGCTCTACGCGCATACGGCGCAGGCGATCAAGTCCATCGACGAGTCGCTCCGCGTCGGCGGCCCGGCGACATCCATGACCGCGTGGGTCGAGGAGCTGCGGGATTACGGCGAGAACAACCGCCTGCCCGTTGACTTCATCAGCACGCACATCTACCCGACCGACCCACTCGGCTTCGAGGGCGCGGACACGGAGGAGCAGCTCGCCAATAGCCCGCGGGATCTCCTGCGCGATCGGGCGAAACTCGTACACGAACAGGCGCGCGGACGCCCCGTCTATTTTACCGAATGGAACATCACCTCGAATCCACGCGATCACTACCATGACGAGCCGTTCGCCGCGGCCTATGCCGCCAGGATCATGTTGGAGACGGACCCCTTTGTAGAGGGTTACAGCTACTGGACCTTCACCGACATCTTCGAGGAGAATTACTTTCCCTCGATCCCGTTCCATGGCGGGTTCGGTCTGCTGAATCTCCATGGCATCCCAAAGCCGATCTATCGCGCCTTCCAGCTCTTGCACCACCTCGGTAACGAGCTGCTTCCAGTCGTTGGCGTACACGAGACGGTCGATGTCTGGGTCGTTCGCAAGCGCGGTTCGATCACGGTGTTTCTCACCAACCATGCCCAGCCGCGTCACGACATCCTCATGCAGCGCGTGGAAATCCGTTTGACCGATGCTCCCGCGCCCCTTGCAGCCACCATTGAGCGCATCGACGAGGACCATGCGAACTCGCGCAGGCTGTGGCGCGAGATGGGCGAGCCGGAGTATCTGAGCCGCGCGCAAGTAGAGGAACTCGAAGCTGCCTCTCGGCTCCTGAAGGAGTCGTTCGATGTGACCTACGCGGATGGCGCCGTCCGCTTCGACGTCGACCTTCCCCCGCACGCGATCGCAGCCATCACGCTCGAGTTCGCGCCGAGCACACACCTGTGACAGCGGCCGATGACGCCAAGATGGCGCACCCATCCGGGCGCTGGATTGCCGTCATCTGTCGCCGCTGCTGCAATGGAATCGTCATCCCACCTTTGGAAATCGCCGCATTCAGGGTGATCTGGAGACGTGCTCGCCCGTAATGGCGCACCTTTTACCAGACCATGAAGCGCTCCTTGATGGTCTGGAGCGCGCAGCGTTCAGCTACTTTCTACAAGCGGTGAATCCGACCAATGGACTGATCGCCGACACCACGCGCGACAACTCGCCGGCCAGCATCGGCGTGGTTGGATTTGCGTTGTCGGCCTATCCCGTCGCCGTGGAGCGAGGCTGGATGACGCGGGCCGATGCGGTCGAACGCAGTCTCGCGACGCTGCGTTTCTTCCGCGACAGCGATCAAAGCGGCAGTCCGGAGGCAACCGGTTACAAAGGTTTCTACTACCACTTTCTCGACATGCAGAGCGGTGTTCGCATGTGGCGCTCGGAGCTGTCGATGATCGACAGCGCGATGCTGATCGCCGGCGCGCTAACGGCAGCCAGCTATTTCAAAGCCGAAACGAATGAGGAAATTGAACTGCGCGGAATCGTCGACGCGCTTTACCGTCGCATCGACTGGTCGTGGACGCTGGACGGCAAGGCGACCATCCGGCTGGGCTGGAAACCCGAGTGCGGATTTCTGAACTATGGCTGGGATGGTTACAATGAGGCCATCGTGCTGTATGTGCTCGCGCTGGGCTCGCCGACGCACCCGATTGCGGGCGACAGCTTCGAGGCCTGGACCGCGACCTACCAGTGGGAAAATTTGTATGGCCACGATTTTCTGTATGCGGGGCCGCTGTTCATTCATCAGTTCTCGCACGCCTGGATCGATTTTCGCGGCATACAGGATCGTTTCATGCGCGAGAAGCGTTGCGACTATTTTGAGAACAGCCGGCGCGCGACTGAGGTTCAGCGTGAATACGCGCGCCGAAACCCGAACGGGTTCGCCGGTTATGACGAATCCTGCTGGGGCGTGACCGCCTGCGATGGCCCCAGCCAGCAGAAACCGGAACTCGCTGACGAATCACGCCGCTTATTTGGTTACGCCGCTCGGGGCGTCCCGTACGGGCCTGATGACGGAACCTTGAGTGGATGGGCGGCGATGGCATCGCTGCCGTTCGCGCCAGAGACCGTCTTGAGCACCGTCCGCGCCATGCTTGACCGCTATCCCGAGAGCCTGTCCGACCTGCAATACGCCAGCAGTTTCAATCCAACCCTCTCCCGCGCCGATCGGCGCGCCTGGGTCTCGGCCGGAAGCTTCGGGCTCGATCAGGGCATCGTGCTGCTGATGATCGAAAATCATCGCACCGAGCTGATCTGGCAGCTGACGCGGAATTGTTGCGCGGTCCGCACCGGATTGTCCCGCGCGGGATTCCGTGGCGGCTGGTTGTCGCGACGCGCGTCAAACAAGGACTACGCCAATGCCCAATAGTTCAAGCTCCACGGCCCCGTCGGACGCAGCCGAGCGCGAACGGCGCAACAACGTGCATCCCGACGGATGGCGCAATCCGGTGCCGGCCGCCCGCTACAGCCTGGTCGTCATTGGAGGGGGTACGGCGGGACTGGTGGCGGCCCACGCCGCCGCGGCATTGGGCGCGAAGGTCGCGCTGATCGAGCGCCATCTTCTCGGCGGCGACTGCCTGAATGTGGGCTGCATGCCATCTAAGGCGATCATTCGCACGGCGCGACTGTATGCCGAGATGCGCCATGCCACGCAGTATGGTGCAGAGATCCCCGGCGATATCCGCGTTGATTTTTCCGCCGTGATGCAGCGCATGCGCGGCATTCGCGCCCGCATTAGCCGCGCCGATTCGGTGCGCCGGTTGACTGAAGCCGGGGTGGATGTATTTTTCGGCGAGGCCTGCTTTGCCGGAACCGAGGCGCTGACGGTGGAGGGCGCGACTCTGCGCTTCAAAAAGGCAATGATCGCGACAGGCTCGCGTGCCGACACGCCCTCGATTCCTGGGCTTGTCGAAGCCGGTTACCTGACCAACGAAAACGTCTTCGACCTGACCGAACTGCCGCGCCGCCTGCTGGTTATCGGCGGCGGGCCGCTCGGCTGCGAACTGGCGCAGGCGTTTTCCCGCTTCGGATCGAAGACCATCATTGCGCAGAACTGGCCGCTCTTCCTGCCGCTGGAAGAGCGCGACGCCGCCCAGATCCTGTCTGACGCCTTCGCCCGCGACGGCGTCGAAGTGCGGCTCAACACCCAGGCCGTCAACGTACGCGTCGAAGGCGGGCAGAAGCTCGTCGATCTAGTCAGCGACGACTACAAAACCACGGTCGCAGTCGATGCCATCCTCACCGGCACCGGCCGGGTGCCGAATGTCGAAGGGCTGAATCTGGAGGCTGCGGGCGTCCACTACGACGCCGACGATGGCATCTGCGTGAATGACTTCCTGCAGACCAGCAATCCGCGCATCTATGCTGCCGGCGACGTCTGCCTGGAGCACATGTTCACCCATACCGCCGACGCCTCGGCGCGCATCGTGGTTCGGAACGCGCTGTTCCTCGGGCGTCAGCGGCTGAGTGCACTGACGATCCCCTGGTGCACCTACACCGATCCGGAGATCGCCCATGTTGGCCTCTATGTGCGGCAGGCGCACAACAAGGACATCTCGGTCAAGACTTTCACGATCCCGATGCACGACGTGGATCGCGCGATCGCTGACGGGGAGGAGGCGGGCTTCGTCAAAATCCACGTGAAGGAGGGCACGGACCGGATTCTGGGTGCGACGATCGTCGCCCGTCACGCCGGTGAGATGATTAACGAGGTCACTCTGGCGATAGTTGCGGGGATCGGTCTGCGCACTCTGGCCCGTGTCATCCACGCCTATCCGACCCAGGGCGAAGCGATCAAGAAGGCGGCGGACGCCTACAACAGCACCCGCCTAACGCCATTTGCAAAAAGTCTCATGCGCAAATGGTTGCGGGGATGGTTCTGATCACTCTGGCGGCTCACACTGTCGGCGGTCGCTGTCCTGAGCAGTACGTGGAGATCTGCGCGGAGGCTCCCCCTAACTTGGTAGCTTCGGGATCCCCTGCGCGTCGCCGGCGGCAGTGTCGATGGAACCGTCACCGTCTGGGCCATGGGCGGCCATCTCGTCGATGTCACCGACCTTCCGCGTCGCCGGCGTCTGGGTGCCGTCGACGCCGTCCGGGGACACCTCGTCGGCCGAGCTCTCCGGCTCCCTCTCCCCGGGCGCGGCGGTCTCCTCGCTCTGGTGGTCGGGCTCGATCTTCGAGGCCCCGCGCTTCTTGGCGCTATCCTGCGTTCGCGTCTTCATGACGCTACCTCCATGCGGCAGTTCCCACCCCGGCCGAACGAAGGGCACGTGTATCCGTTCGGTATGCGCTCAAGGTAGTCCTGGTGCTCGGGCTCGGCCTGCCAGAACGGGCCAGCCGGCGCTAGCTCGGTGACCACTTTGCCGGGCCACAGGCCCGAGGTTTCGACATCGGCGATCGTCTTTTCGGCGACGCGCTGTTGCGGCACTCTTAGAACGCGGTTCGGCTTCGACATGAGGTCCTCCTACCGCCGAGCGCGTCCGCTACGAGCATCTGCTCATCTTTCCACCTGCACGCCGCGCCAGAACGCGATCCGTCCTCGGATACTGGCGGCCGCAGGCTTTGCATCTTGGTACACCCAGGCTGCGTCGCGATTGGTATCAGCGCCGACGACGACGTCAAAGTAGGAGCAGTCACCTTTCCAGCTGCACACCGTGTGGTGTGCGCTCGGTCTGATGTGCTCCGCCTTCACCGCCGCTGCCGGGAAGTACTCATTCCCCTCGATCAGCTCGACATCATCGCTTTCCGCGATGACCACTCCGTTCCAAATCGCTCGTGCCATGGTATTCCGTATTCCTCGTTGTCATGAACGTCGTGTTGCTCCTTGCAGAATGCGCTGGATGGGACCGGGTGTCGCCTCCGAACCGGCCATCAAACTCGGCTTGAATTAGGGACTCGGTGGCCTAACGACTCCCCGTAGTCGGCATCATCGGGTTGCCGAAGCGGGCTTGATCGGGGTTTCCGGCACCTGCCATGTTCGTCTTTATCTTGAGGCCCGTCAGGTAAGGATCTGGCTTTCCAGCGAGCATTCCCTTGATGGCATTCGCGTAGTAGTCGCGAGCCTCGTCCACGGTCTTGTGACCCTCGGCTACGTCCGCGGCGAGATTGATGGCGAGGAAGTTCGCTTCTTCCTTGTCGCATCGTGCGGAGAGTTCACCCGCCGTCCGTTCGGCGACGACGCTGCCGTCATAGTGCGCGAGCTCGTCGAACTTGTCAGCGGGAACCGCGAAGTCGACGAACTGTTGGAGCACATCTTTGTGCGGCATCGGGAACTCATGCTGCACCTCTTGACGGTGCAGAAGCGTGCGCTTCCAAGGACCGCTCTTTCCCCAGACGAGCAGATCGGGACCGACCGCTTGTGGAGGTCCGTACGCTGCGATATTGACCGCCGCCACCTCCTTGGTCTTCTCCGGCCAGCCCTCCATGTTCTTGTCGATCCAGGCCTTGTTGTCCTCCATGGCCTGCTCCGTCTTCATCTTCATCTTTTTCATCTTTGCCTGATCGACTTCGACGCTGGCAACCACGGTGCCGGGCCCAGCAGTGCCGGTGGTGATGGCAGCGGCGCTTGGATCCGTGGTCGTACACGGCCGCTCACGAATGCCTCGGGCGCGAGACGGGCGTCGCCCGAACTCGCCGCGCCTGGCTCAGTCGATTGCGCTCGAAGGAGGGCATTGCCAACGCGACGACGGCAAGCGGCATGATTGATGCTTCGATACTCAGCGAAATCTCAACCGAGGAGCCCTCAATGCAGACCTACGACCGACTCGATAACCAGATTGATCAGGCAATTGTCACCATCGGCAAGGACCGCAAGCGCAAGAAGGTCATGGCATTCAGCCTGTTTGCCGCGGCAGCGGTGGCTTTGCTCGCCGTCACCTACGCCATGTACACCGACACCCCCGGGCAGATTTCGCCCGATCGGATCGGCGTCGGCGCAGTGAAGCCTCTTCTGAAGTAGGGCGGGGCTTCGCACGCTTGGCCTCCGTCTCCTGCATCTCGTAACGTGCAGGACCGTGTCACTACGCACTGCATTCGCGTTCCGGGCGCGCCTCCGAGCGTGGCCGATCGGTGGATTGCTGGTGGTCTCAGGCCCGCCGCTCGAAGGCAAAGCACTCCTTCTTGCCGCATACCTTGACGACCTGCTCCCCAACGCGGTCAAGCTGGAGACGCTCGACAGCCTGGCTCTGGATGATCAGACCGTCGGCGCGATCTTTCGACGAGCGATTTGCCGCGTGTCTTGCTCGAAATCTTCGATGATGCAGGGCGGGGGTGGAGCGGACCATTGGGTTACCTGGACTTCCATACGGAGTGCCGCTCACGGCGGATACGACCTCGCCTCGGCAAGCTGTGCCGCGAGCGCGGAGGGGTCGCTCGTCGGCAGCTTGCAGGCACCCCGTTCGCACACGTAGGCGGTGGCCCGCCCGGCACGCAGCACCTTGTCCCGTGCCCAAGGAACGCGGCCGCCGAGAGCCCCGTTCAAGTCGGCCTCGGTTGCGACGACGATGACGGCGTTCGGGACGAAGCTGCGCTGGAGGACATCGAGCAGCGGGCGCGCCATGGTTGCGAGCGCGCCTCGGCCCTCGGGCACGACGATCACGATCTCCTTCGCGGTGTCGGTGGCCCAGTCGAGAGCCAGGAGCATCTGGTCGAGGGCGAGTGGTCTGGATGAGAGCGTTCGGGAGAAGGCGCGCACCGTGGTCTCCGCCCGCTTCCTGAACCGATCGTCGTCGGTGAACGCGTAGAGCCTGAGCCACGTGAGCGCGGCTACCGAGTTCACACTCGGAACAGGGCCGTCGTAGTCGGGCTTCTCTCGGACCAGCAGGCGCTCGTGTTGCTCTGACGATAAGAAATAACCCCCGTTGATCGGGTCGGTGAACGACCGCTCGACTTCGTCCATCAGACGGACTGCGTCGGCGAGCCACGCCGGATCCGATGTCAGCTCGAACACGTCCAGAAGTGCGTTGGCGAGGAGAACGTGATCATCGGCGAAGCCGACTCCTTGCTCGCGGCCTTCGACGAACACGTGGGGGAGTCGTCGTCCGGCCCGGATAGGAGCGACCAGCGCCTCGGCAGCCCGTGTCGCTGCCTCGCCGTAGCGCGCTTCTCCCAGAACGAGAGCCGTGCGGGCGAACGCGGACACCGTGAGACCGTTCCAGGCCACGATGACCTTGTCATCACGAAGCGGAGGCGGTCTCCGAGCCCGCGTCCGGAGAAGGCGTGCGCGGATCCCGGGGAGTCGGCTTCCGAGAGCCCTTGGCTCCATCGCGAGCCCGCGAGCGACGTCCTCGATGCGTCGAGGGGTCGACAGGATGCTGCGACCCTCGAAGTTCCCTGCTTCGGTCACGCCGAACCGGGCTGCTGCCACGCGCGCGTCTTCATCGCCAAGCGCAGCTCGCAGCTCGTCGGGTGTCCACGTGAAGGAGATCCCCTCTTCACGCCGACCACTTGGCGTTGGGCTGTCCGCATCAGTGGCCGAGAAGAACGTGCCGTCCCGGGCAGTCATGTCGCGCAGCAAGTAGTCGAGCGTCTCGCGCGTCGTCTCGGCGAACCCTGCATCCCCGGTCGCCTGTGCGGCTTCCAGGTACGCGAGCGCGAGGAGCGCGTTGTCGTAGAGCATCTTCTCGAAGTGCGGCACGAGCCAGCGCGCGTCGGTGGAGTAGCGATGGAAGCCTCCGCCGATGTGATCGTAGATGCCGCCGGCTCGCATGTGTTCGAGCGTCGTGACGGCCATCCGCCGCGCGTCTGCATCGCGCGCCCGTCGCGCGACTCGCAGCAGGAGCCGGACGGGAAACGACGATGGGAACTTCGGCGCGCCACGTGCACCGCCGAACTCTGGATCGAAGCGCTGCGCGGCCTGCGCGCGCGCTGCCATGAGGAGCGCGGCGGGTGGGAAGTCGCCGGCCGGCTCGGGTGCCGCCGCCGCTTGAAGCTTACCTGCGACGCTTCGAGCCGTCTCGGAGACACCCCTCGGATTGGCCGTAAAGTGTTCGGCCTGCTCGCGCAGGACCTCGAGGAAGCCGCGGCGGGCGCCGCGCACGCCAGCCCGAGGTGGGAAGTACGTTCCGCCGAAGAAGGGATCGCGGGTCGGCGTGAGCCACACGCTCATCGGCCAACCTCCGCTGCCCGTGAACGCCTGGACGAAGCTCATGTAGACCGCATCGACATCGGGGCGTTCCTCGCGATCGACTTTGATGGCGACGTAGTGCTCGTTGAGGTAGCGCGCGATTTCCTCATCTTCGAAGCTCTCCTCCTCCATGACGTGGCACCAGTGGCACGTCGAGTAGCCGACCGAGAGGAAGATCGGCCGCCCGAGCCTTCGTGCGCGCTCGAAGGCTTCGTCGCCCCAGGCGAACCAGTTCACCGGGTTGTGCGCGTGCTGAAGTAGGTACGGGCTCGACTCGAGGATCAGCCGGTTCGTGAACTTCGGTGTCCCGTCAGGGGTCTTGTGGCGCGTCCGCGGGAGGTAGCTCGGGCCTTTCGCCCGAAGGGCCGCTTGGAGGCGAGCATTGAGCACGGAGTCCGTTGCGTCGTCGCGGGTGCGAGGATCGCCCTGGCTCACGGCACCCGCTGAGGAGCGGCCGCAGCCGCGACCGGAGCAACCGACGAGGCCAGCCATCAGCGCGGCGACGATGACGGCGTAGGGACTCTTGAGTGCAGCGAGCGTCAACCTCATTGCATCGACTCGTCGAGCAGTCGAAGCATCTCGGCATCAGGAAGATTGCCGCCAAGAACTCGTGAGCCGCCGTGCGGATCGGCGATGCCGCACACGGACGAGGGGGGCAGGAAAGTTCCATCGCCTCGTGCTCGACCGGTTGAATTTCCGCTGGACATGGAGTCGTCCGTTGCGCGAGGTTTGCGCCAATCTTGCGAGGAAATAGCCATTTAACGCGCGGCGAGCACTCCGTACGCCTTCAGCTTGCGCCAGAGCGTGTTCTCACCGATTCCGAGCGCCCGGGCCGTCGCTGTACGGTTGCCCTGAAACCGCTCAAGGGTGGAGAGGACGTGGCGGCGCTCGATCTCCGAGAGGGCGAGCGGCTCGTCGTCGGTGGCGCCGCGCTGCGCCGGACGAGCGGTACGTACTTCTGGTGGGAGGTCGCCCAGCTCGATCTTGGGCTGCCCCTCGGCGAGCACGACGGCGCGTTCGATCGCGTTCTCGAGTTCCCGCACGTTGCCGGGCCACGAGTATGCGCACAGCGCGTCCAGAACCTCGCTCGACAAGGCGCAGGGGCCGCAGGTGTTCTGCTTGCAGGTTTTGGCAATGAAGAGGCGCGCGAGCGGAAGGATGTCGTCGCGGCGCTCCCGTAGCGGAGGAAGCTCGAGCGGAATGACTCGCAGCCGATAGAAGAGATCCTTCCGAAAGGCTCCGGACTCAATGAGCTGCTCGAGGTTGCGGTTGGTGGCGGCGACGAGGCGCACGTCGACCGGAACGTCCTTGGTGGCGCCCACCGGCCGCACTGCGTGCTCTTGCAGCGAGCGGAGCAACTTCACCTGCATCGGCACGGGCGTCTCGCCAATCTCATCTAGGAAGAGCGTGCCACCCGAGGCCGCTTCGAAAAGCCCCTGCTTGTCCCTCACCGCCCCGGTGAACGCGCCTTTCTTATGACCGAAGAGCTCGCTCTCAAGCAGAGCCTCGGGCAAGGCCCCGCAGTTCACGCCGACGAGCGCCCGCTTGCCCCGCCGCGAATGGACGTGGATGAACTGGGCCACCCGCTCTTTGCCGGTCCCGCTCTCGCCCGTGATGAGCACCGTCGAGTCCGTGGCCGCCGCCCGCTCGGCAAGCTCGAGCACCCTGCGCATGCCGGCACTCTTGGCGACGAGGTCCACTGAGGCGTCACTCATTCCAAAACGGAGTGTACATTGCCTCCAGTTTGGAGGCAACGCAGCGTTTCCTCCTGGGCGATCCAGCATATCGGGCCGATTTTACTTGGTGTTTCGTGTGGCACGACCGGTGCTTCATCACTTGGCATGAGCGCACGTACTGACGACACCTGCCCAGTCCCGGCAGTGCCCAAGCCGGCAACCGGAATCGGCTCCCGAGCCACGCTTGCTGCGAGCGGGGGGTCCATCCTTTCTGCCTTCCTCGCCTCCGCGTGTTGCGTCGGACCGCTCATCTTCGCCCTCCTCGGCCTCGGTGGCGCTGGGCTCCTCGTGAAGTTCGAGCCGTACCGTCCCTACTTCATGGCGATCACTTTCGGGCTCTTGGGCACGGGCTTCTACTTCACCTACTGGCGGCCCCGCCTCGCCTCCGCGACGACGGGCGTCGAGGGTGCCGCATGCGCCTGCCCGGCGCCCCGGACCAATCGCGCGGGACGCATCCTGCTCTGGGTCGCGACGGTTCTCGTCGTGGGCTTCCTCATCTTCCCGTACCTCGTACCCATCCTGTTCAGCTGAGGAGACGCCATGACGACCAAGGAAGCGACGTTCTCCATCGAAGGCATGACCTGCGACCACTGCGCCACCACGCTCCGGGCAGCGCTCGCTGAGCTACCCGGCGTGCAAGAAGTGAACGTGAGTTTCGCAGATCGGCTCGCCACGCTTCGCACGGACGACGTCTTCTCGTCAGGAAGCGTCGCAGAGACCGCAGAGATGAAGGGCTACGCGGCCAAGCTCCGGCCGCAGCTCGAACAGCCGTCGCGGCAGTCCATCTCAGCTCGCGGCGCTGCGTTCGATCTCGTCGTCATCGGCTCGGGTGGCGCTGCCTTCGGTGCGGCGCTGCGCGCGTCCGAGCTCGGCGCGAAGGTCGCGATGGTCGAGCGAGGCACACTCGGCGGAACGTGCGTCAACATCGGCTGCGTTCCTTCGAAGACGCTCATCCGTGCCGCTGAAGCCGTGCATCGAGCGAATCATCCGAGGTTCTCTGGCATCGCCACACAAGGCCGCGTCGACGACTTCAAAGCGCTGATGGCGCAGAAGACGAGCCTCGTCGAGGAGCTTCGACAGAGCAAATACGCGAAGGTCCTCGCCGAGACGGAGGGCGTCTCCTTCTTCGAAGGTCACGCTCGATTCGTGGCACCGGGACACATCGAGGTGAACGACACCGAGCTTCGAGCAGGGCGGTTCATCGTCGCGACCGGGATGCGCCCCCACGTCGCCGACGTCCCCGGGCTCGCTGAGGCCGGCTACCTCACGAGCACCAACGCGCTCGCGCTCGACGCGCTGCCGAAGTCGATGATCGTGGTCGGCGGTCGCTTCGTCGCCCTGGAGCTCGCGCAGGCGTTCGCGCGCTTTGGCACGCGCGTCACCATTGTACAGCGCAGCGCCCACATACTCCCGACCGAGGACGACGACGTCACCGAGGAGCTCGAGCGCCTGCTCGTCGCCGAGGGAATCAAAATCCTGACGAGCGCGCGCATCCTCCGCGCCTCGCGAGCGGGCGGTGAGCGGGTGGTCGAGCTTGAGCACCACGGCCAGCGAATTCAGATCAATGGGGAGCAGATCCTCGTAGCGACAGGGCGGCAGGCGAACACGGATGACCTTGGCCTCGAATCCATCGGCGCACAGCTTCGCAGCGATGGGACGATCCAGGTGGACGAGACACTCGAGACGACGGCTGCCGGTGTCTTTGCCGCTGGTGACGTAATCGGAGAGCCGGCATTCGTTTACACCGCGGCGTATGAAGGTCGACTCGCGGCCGAGAACGCGCTGGTGCGAGGCGCGACGTCCAAGCAGCCGCGGGACTACGCCGCGCTTCCTGCTGTCGTGTTCACCGATCCGCAGCTCGCGACGGTGGGTCTGAGCGAGAGGCAGGCTCGTGAGCGTGGCATCGAGGTGGACATCGCAAAGCTGCCGCTCGCGTACGTCCCGCGAGCGTTAGCTGCTCGCGACACCCGCGGCTTCGTCAAGCTGCTCCGCGCCCGCGGCACCGATCGCCTTGTCGGCGCAGTGATTCTCGCTCCCGAGGCCGGGGACCTCATCATGGAACCCGCGCTCGCGATTCGCCATGGCATCCCGGTCAGCGAAATCGCTCGCGCTTTTCATCCCTACTTGACCGGCTCCGAAGCCATCAAGCTCGCCGCGCAGGCCTTCGACAAGGACGTGGCGAAGCTTTCGTGCTGCGCCGCCTAGAAATCCAGGAGACCTCAATGAGATACTCACTTGCTCCCTGTCCTGCACGTCGACGGCATGCACTGCGCGACGTGTCCCATCACGGTGCGCAGAAGCAGAGCATGTGTAGCGCACTGCTTCCCCTTGTCGCCGCCATCGGGTTCCTCCTGATCACGGCTTGCCAGCGGGAGCCGCAGTCCACTGTCGCACCCGCAGGGTCTGCGAGTCCCGCGACGACCAGCGCGCCCACGGCCGCAGAGCGCGAAGTGGAATTGGTTGTAGAAGGCATGGACTGCGCGACCTGTACCATCACCGTGCGCACAGCAGCCAAAGCCGTGCCCGGGGTGGTCGACGCACGGGTAACGACAGATCCGGGACGCGCCCTTGTTCGGTACCGTCCTGCCGAGACCGATCCGGGGCGAATCGCAGCGGCGATCACCGAGTCGGGATATGCAGCGCACGAGGCCAGTAGGTAATCGGCACACAGCTCACCTTTTCCAGGCCCATCACTACTGTTTTGCACAACCACAACTACCGCAGGCGCGAGGCGATGTGGATCTCGGACGTCAGGGTTTTGTGCACGGGGCAGCGTTCGGCGATCTCCAACAGCCGCGATCGCTGCTCGTCAGTGAGAGCCCCGCTCAGCTCGATCTCCCGCTCGATGCGATCAATCTTTTGTTACGCGGCGGTGGAAGTCCGTTGGTTGCCCGACGTGCTCGCATGCCGGTGAGGGCGGAGGATTTTAGACTGTCTACCGGCCGGCCGGGGCTTGCCTTCGGCGAGCCAACTATTCGTCGAATCGTCGAATCATAGGCAGCTATTGGCTGCCGAGACCACGACGGCGATGCGTTTTCAGGCTCGAGCCCTTCGCATCAACCTTCATGCAGGCACGCCGGTTGAACCAAGACCAAAGGCGCTCGGCTCGCGTCGACTGGCCCGGTCGCTCACCGTTGCATATGGAAAGCAACTGCGTCAAAGCGATTTCTCGCCGCTTCGAGCTCGGCTTCCACGTCCCGGTGTGGCATCGCGCCCCGTGTCACGTACGTGCCTACGGTCCCAGCACAACGTCTTGCTCTCGGCTCGTTCGCAGAGAAATACACGGTGGCACGCGCAGTGCATCTCGCGGGCAGGCCCCTGTGGCTGCGAGCTTCGCAACCACCGCTTAGCCGATGACCCACAATCAAATCGGACAGATCAATGAAAATCAAGACAAGCCAGCGCTGAACAGCCTCGCTCGTGTCTCAGCCTGCGAGGACGCGGCTGTGGATCACTGAGCCGCAGCCACCCTCAACCCTGTTTTTCAAAAGAGAGATTACTATTATAATGTCACTGCTATCATCGCGACCCTTTACTGCTTCGTGCGGGAGCTGTGCTGTTTTGCTCATGCTGGCCTCGTGCTCAACTTCGTCCCAAGAAGTTCCCGCACAAACCTCCCTTAACGCCGGCTTCCAGGGCGGTCCCTGCTCGGGAATGCGACTCCCTGACGATCAGCACTACGTGGGAGAGGGCCTCTGCGTAGGAGCGGTTGCGTTGAATCAGGGTGAACTTCGCCAATTGACATTCGCGCCTAACGGAGACCTTTTCGGTGTCACCGTTGCGGGGTCGGTTCGCCGATATCGGGATGCAAACCAGAATGGCATCTTCGACCCTGGTTCTCCTGAGAACGTGGAATGGGCGGACACCGGAGGCACCGGCCATAATGTTCACGTCGATTCAACTGCCGGCTACCTCTACGCGGGAACTCCCAAGGGAGTGAAGCGATGGCGCTATACAGCGGACCTCGACACCGGCGGTGCCGGCGAGGACGTCATGGTCGGTCAATCATCCGCTGGCACCCACAAGTTTCATCCCGTGCATGTCTATGACGGATGGATGTACGTCAGCTCCGGGTCTGTCAACAACATCGTGGCACCGATGTCTCCCGAGTACGACACCGACCGCGCGGTGATTGAGCGGTTCGAACTTTCCAAGTTCAACTCCGCGGAACCGTTCATGTGGACTGCTGGGGAAGTCTTCAGCAAGGGCCTGAGAAACGTCGTCGGCTTTACGCGAGATTCCAAGGGGCGTCTCTATGGAGTGATGAACGGCATCGACGACCTCAAATACAAGGGTCAAGACATCCATGCTGAGAATCCGGGAGATACGCTGGTACTCCTAGAACAAGGGAAGGCCTACGGGTACCCTTACTGCTTCTCGGCGAACCGGGTTCTGAATGGAGCGAACATCATTGCTCCCGGCACCCAGCTCCAAGCGGATTCCGAGAACCAAGCGGAACCCAAGCTCCCATTTGCCAACCCCCATGACGACGCCTGGTGCGCGGCCAACTCAACGCCGCCACTGACTACTTTTCAGGCCCATACTGCACCGCTGGACCTGGCGCTCGTCGAGGCTGCCACGCTGGGCCTGCCTCCCCGATTTGCCAACGGCGCCTTCGTCGCCTTTCACGGATCGTGGAACAGCGGCGACTCGACTGGGCATTCAATCGTCTGGGTCCCGTTCGACGCAGCAGGAAAGCCGTCGCTGCCCACCGTCACAGCAACCGCAATTGATTTTGCCTACCTGCCTGTTTTTGGCGGGGGCAGCTCGGGCCAGTTTCGGAACGGCGTGTGGGGTTGGTCCGACGGCGAGCTCGGTGAGACGCGCGTCAGGCCCGTTGGCGTCGCGGTATCTCCCATCGATGGGGCGCTTTATGTCTCGAGCGACAACGGGCGGATCGTGGGCGTGCCCAGTAGCAACACGCCAAACGGAGCGATTTACCGTATCGCATCCAAGCGCTGATAATCAGGTAGTCAATCGAGCGGATGCCGAAGCAGTCCTCGTGCGTCACGCGCTCGACCGTGCCCAGATTGCGAGAGCACACTCCTCACGTCGGCCACCAGGGCGCCGGCACGTTGGAACGTTGGAACGTCATCATCCAGGCGGCCGTCGTGATCGGGCACACCAGACTTCGCCGGACCCGGAAAGCCTCGTGCTCGTTCGCGACAGCGTGGCAAGCGGCCCAGGACTACCGCCTCCTACGCACAGCCGTCGACAGTACTGCGCAGAACTTCCGTTAAGCATTGGTCGGGTGCGTGCCGTTCATAGGCTCGAGCAGTGCCAAAAATTCTCAGAACACGTCGGGTTGCCGAGAAGCTCGGCATGGGCGTGTTTCCAGCGCTACTTACAATGTGTGCGTTTGGCTATGATTCGTTACCGTTCGACGAACCCAGATATAGCGGCGCAACCGCGGGTATGCCGGGAGTCGAACCTGCAGGCACGGGCGGTGCTCAAAGCGCCATTCTTCCAGGAACCGGTGGCCCGGGTACTGGCTCGGTGGCTTCGAGTGGAATGCCCGGAGTGAGCAACGCTCAGGC